>SXGQ01502265.1_pt1 | contig 26704 bp, 7 predicted proteins | sample 3178371 | NCBI WGS metagenome assembly SXGQ01 (sample SAMN11356859, study PRJNA531348) | freshwater metagenome | isolation source: freshwater sample F1-20 | place: China: Fuxian Lake, Yuxi | collected 2017-12-25 | reverse complement strand
TGGTTTTCAAGGTGTTGCTGGATACGCCTTCGCCGACGCCGCTGACGGTAAAGGTGAATACGGTGGACGGGACGGCGACGGTGGCCGACGGGGATTATACGGCTTTGACGGATTTTACGGTGAGCATTCCGGCGAATGTGACGGAGAAGACGTTTGTGGTGAAGGTGACGGGGGATACGAAGTTTGAGGCGGATGAGACTTTTTCGGTGGTGCTGAGCAGCCCGTCGGCTGGGCATTCGCTGGGTGCGGCGACGAGCGCGACGGGGACGATTCGCACGGAGCCGGATGCGGTGCCGAAGGTGAGCGTGAGTGCGGCGACGGCGGTGGAAAAGAATATCGGCACGCAGCAGATCAAGTTCGTGGTGTCGCTTTCGAATCCATCGAGCGAGGCGGTGACTTTTAACTGGAATACGAATGATTTGCTGCCCGGGCCGACGAGTGCGACGGCGGGTTCGGATTACACGGCGGTGGTGGGCGGAACGGCGACGATCCCGGCGGGGCAGACGTCGGTGGAGATCGCGGTGGACATAGCGCCGGACCTCGCGAAGGAGGCGAGCGAGTTGTTTGAGGTGGTGCTGACGAATCCGTTGATGGGTGCGACGGCGCTGGAGTTTGTGACGGGCAAGGACCGCGCAAACGGGACGATTGCAAACGATGAGCCGGATGTGGCGATCGATTTCTCGGCCGGGCAGAATCCGCGCCCGAATGAAGGCAGCGGCGGCGGCGAGACGACGGTGAATCTCACGCTGAAGCTGGTGGATCCGGCGGGTAATGCGCTGGCGGCCTCGCAGGATATCGAGGTGTTTCTTTCGACGGCGGACGGGTTCGCGGTGGCGGGCTCGGATTATGTGGCGATGACGAACCAGCGCTTCGTGGTGCAGGCGGGGCAGCGCGACATCACGGTGCCGGTGAAGATCGTGGCGGATTCGATTTTTGAAACGGAGGAGTATTTCTCCGTCCAAATCGACGATGTGCGGATGAATGGCGGATCGATCGTGTACGACGCGACCACGAACCCGACGGGCGTGTTGATCAAGAATTCGCCGCTGCGCGTGACCATCGTGAACGACGAGGCGACGCCGACGCTGTCGGTGCTGCCTTCGACAACCGTGGAGCCGGCGACGGGGACGAAGGTGATGAATTTCACGGCGCAGTTGTCCGGACCGGTGGACCGCGATGTGCAGTTCACGTGGAAGACGACGCAGCTCATCGATGCAAACGCCGCGTTTGCGGGGCTGGACTACACGGATGTCGCCGCCACGCAGGTGACGATCCCCGCCGGGCAGACGACGTTTTCGCTGCCGGTGACGATTTTGAGCGACTTGCTGACGGGCGAGGGGAACGAGCAGTTCCGCGTGGAGCTTTCCGCGCCGACGATCGTTTCGCTCGCAGCCGGAGGAAGCCAGGCGCTGGGAACGATCCGCGCAAATCCGCTGACCATCAGCGTGGTGCCGCCTGCGGCTGCCACAGTGGAAGGCACGACCGGTGCGGACCGCGATGCACTCTTCCGCATTTCACGCGCAGCGGGCGATTCGCTCGCGGAGGCCGTGACGGTGCGCGTTTCCACGGTGGACGGAACCGCGACGGTGGCAAACGGCGACTACACGGCGCTCAACGGCGCGACGTTCACGATTCCCGCCGGGATTCAGGACATCGTCGTTCCGGTGAAGGTGAAGCCCGACAACCGCAAGGAAATCGACGAGAGCTTCAGCCTGCGAATCGACAGCCTTTCCATCTCCGGCGCGACGTTCGATGGAATCGGCACCCAGACCGGTTCTGTAACCATCACCGACGACGACGCGGAGCCGACGCTCTCGATCGGCGATTCGTCGATTTCCGAGGGCAATACCGGGACGAAGAAGCTGACGTTCACCGTGACGCTCTCCAACGCAGCGGATACGGACGTGACTTTCCAATACGTCACCGTGCTCGACACCGGCACGAATGCCGCGAGCGGCGCGGATTTCACCGAGGTCACATCGCTCACGACGGTGACGATTCCCGCGGGCTCGACGTCGAAGACCGTGGAACTGGACATCACGGGCGATCTCATCAAGGAGACGTCGGAAACATTCAGCGTGCAGATTTCCAACGCGCTGCGCGGAGCAACGCCGCTGACAATCACCGACGCGACAGGCGTGATGACGATCACCGACGATGAGCCGGTCGTCTCGATCATCGCACCGGGCGCACAGGCGGAGGGCAGCACAGCGGGCGGAAAGACGAACATCACATTCACGGTGAATCTCGACAAGAGCGCGCCGGAAAACATCGCCGTGCGCGTTTCCACCGTGGATGGAACGGCGGCTGCCGGACTCGATTACGAGGCGGTGGGTATCGCGACGGAGAAATGGATCATCATTCCCGCCGGTGCGCGGAGCGCGACGGTCAGCGTGCCGGTGCTGCACGATACCATCGCGGAAATCGCGGAGACTTTCTCGGTGCGTGTGGACGATGTGAAGGTCGGCGTCGGCGCGACGCTCGATTCAAACGGCCTGCCCACAGGCGGCACCACGCTGCCGCAGGGACCAATCACGCCGGCCGTCGCGACAATCACGGACGACGACGCGCTTTCGCTTTCGATCAACGACGTGTCGATCGTGGAAGGAAACTCGGGCACAAGCACGATGACTTTCACCGTATCGCTGCCGCGCGTCGCCTCGCGGGATGTGACGTTCGATTTCAGCACCGCGAACAACACGGCGGTCGCGGGCGTTGATTTCACAGCCATCACCGGCGCGGCAGGCACCATCCCGGCCGGAAGCACGAGCGTGACGCTTACCGTGGACATTCTCGGCGATGCAACGAACGAGGCGGACGAGACGTTCACCGTCGTGCTTTCGAACGCCAAGGTCGGCGCTGACACGCTGACGATTGCAGATGAATTCGGCGTCGGAAAAATCCTCAACGACGAGCAGACGGTCTCGATCAATTCATCGTTGAGCATCGTGGAAAACGTTCCGGGCGGTCTCGCGGTGATGACCGTGACGCTCTCGAGCGCCGCAGCAGCGGAAGTGCGCGTGGACATTTCGCTGACCAACGGCACAGCGGCGAAGGGCCAGGATTTTAATGACCCGTCTTCGCTCACGGTAATCATCCCCGCCGGACAAACGACGGCGACCATTTCGGTGCCGGTGACAGCGGATGCGAACTTCGAGGCCGATGAGACGTTCGATGTGTACCTCATCGGCTCGACGAACGCACAGCTCGGCGCGGTGACGCGCGGCACGGTGACGATTACCAACGACGACATTTCTTCGAAGCTCTCGGTGACGAACGTCTCGGTCGCCGAGGGAACCGGCGGGACGGATGCAAATCCGCAGTTCACCGACATGACGTTTACGGTGACGCTCGACCAGCCGTCCGGCGCGCCGATTACGTTCGACTGGCAGACGCTCACGGGCCCGGGCTTGACGGCAACGGGTGGCAACAATCCCGGTGATGATTTCACGCCTGTGGCGCTTCAAACCGTCACGATTCCCGCAAATGCGCTGAGCCAGACGTTCATCGTGAAGATTCGCCGCGATGCGATCCACGAATCGAACGAAACCGTGGGTGTGCAGATTTCCAATGTCGTGGGCGCAGAGCTCGCAAGCCCCGATACTGTGGGCGGTACGGTGAAGAGCGTCACCGGCACAATCATCAATGACGAATCGGTTCCGTCGCTCACGATTTCGGATGCCCGCGTGATTGAGGGCGAATCCGGCGTGCAAAAAATGAAGTTCACCGTGAGCATCGACCGCAAGGCCGACCGCGACGTGACTTTCCGTTACGCCACGCTCGACGACGCGGCCGGAACCAGCCGCGCTACTGCGGACGTAGATTACGTGTCGATCCCGCTCACCGCGCCGATCACGATTCCGGCGGGCAGCACGTTTGTGGAGTTTGAGGTCGATATCATCGGCGACACGCTGCTTGAGGCGGACGAGACTTTCCTCGTGGAAGTGACGAATGCGAAGATCGGCAACGATCCGCTCGCCGTGAGCACGCTGCGCGCAAAAGGAACGATTCGTCGCGACGAAATCACGGCTACCGTTCAGTCCGCGGTCACTGGCGCAGAAGGCGACGGGCTCGTGGATGTGCTGATTCCGGTGACGCTTTCGCAGGCGGTGCCCGTCGGCGAATCGATCACGGTGGGCTACGAACTGATCAGCGGGTCGGGAGTATCCGGCGCACTGGCTGGTGTGGATTTTGACGTTCCCGCGGTGCAGACGATCACGTTTGCGGCCGGCGAGGTGACGAAGAACATCGTCATCAAGGTGCGCCCCGACAACATCAGCGAACTCAGCGAGACGTTCACGCTGAAGCTGAAGGACAGCACGTCGCAAAACGTCGCGGTCGTGAGCGGACCAGGCGATACGTCGACCGTTACGATTGATGACAACGACGCTGCGCCGGTCGTGACGATCACGAACGTTGGTGGCTCCGAGGCTTCGGGCTCGCTGCAATTCACGATCAAGCTCAGCAATCCGTCGTCGCGGACAGTTTCGGTGCAGGCTCAGACCGTGGACGGGACGGCGATTTCCACGCCGCCGCTGTTTGATTTCACCGGACGCGCTCTGGAGACCATCGAATTCGCGCCGGGTGATTCGTTGACCAAGACCTACACCGTGTCGGTGCGGAATGATTCCGATCCGTCCGAGGGAATCGAGAATTTCACGGTGCGGCTTTCGAACCCGACGAATGCGGTGTTTGAGAATGCCGCTGTAACCATCGAAGGCACGGGCACCATCGCCGATCCCGACATCGCCTCAATCCGGATTACCAACGCGAGCGTGCTTGAGGGAAATAACAGCGGCACCCCAGCAAAGCTCGTATTCACGGTCGCGAAGACCGGGAACACATCGAAGGAGATCACGGCGGAGTACACGATCTCGTTCGACGCGCTCCTGGCCGCTGGCGTTACTTCGGCCGCTGCGGAGGATATCGTCTCCGCGCTGACGGGAACGGTGACAATTCCTGCGAGCCAAAGCTCCGCAGTAATCGAGATTTCGCTCAACGGTGACACGGTGGCCGAGGGCGACCAGGCCTTCCGAATCTCGCTCGGCAATTTTACGAATACTTACGTGCTCGCAGATTCCGACAAATCTGCGGTGGGCACGATTCTCGAAGATGACGTGCAGGTGCGGCTCCGCGATGGCGCAAACAACGCCCGACCCGCTGTGATTTCGCAGGCCGAGGGGAACTCTGGAACGTCCAATATGGCTTTTGCGGTGGACCTCAATCAAATCGCGACGCGCGATGTGGTGGTGACGTTTACCGTCACCGCCGGCACCGCCGAAGCGGGCGTTGATTTCACTGTCCCGACCACGCTTACGGTAACCATCCCGGCTGGGCAAACGACTGCGACGCTTTTGGTTCCGGTTCTTGGTGATACCAACGCGGAAGGTGCCGAGACCTTCACGGTGGCAATTGAATCGGTCACGGGCGGATTTGCAGATGCGGCTAACCAATCCCGCACGGGCGAAATCACCAATGACGATGCGACCTTCCGCGTGCTCGACGGCGCGCGGGTCGTTGAGGGCAATAGCGGCACAAGCAATCTCGTTTTCCAGATCGAACTCGTCGATGCGGCGTTTGTGCCGGGCACCGAGTACTCGGTGGATTATACCACGGAAAATATCACGGCAATCGCCGGACAGGATTACACCGCAACGAGTGGCTCGCTGACTTTCACAGCGAACGGCATTCTCACGGTCACGGTTCCCGTCACGGGCGACACTGCTTCCGAGAACGACGAGACACTCCGTTTGCGCATCTCCAACTCAAAGGTGAATACGGCGACGGTGAACGCCATTCTTGGAGAGGAGGCGACCGGGACGATTCAGGATGACGAGTTTAATCTCTCGATTGGTTCCGCGTTGGTGACTGAGGGCGATGCAGGTCAGCAACAGATGATATTTGTGTTGTCGATGCCGCTGGCGGCACCGCATCCGGTGGTTGTTAATTACATCACCGTCGATGGCACCGCGGTGGGGGCCGCGCCCGGTGCGACAGATCTTATCGGAAAGGATTACCGCGCGATTACAAATGGCAGCGTGACGATTCCCGCGGGACAATTGACGGCGCAAATTCCGGTGACGGTGTTCGGCGACCTGGTCGATGAGCCGGGTGGTGAGTCATTCATCGTGCGAATAACAAACGTTAGCGGTGCGCTTGCAGTGGTAAGCGAAGGAACCGGAACTATCGCAGAGGATACGGATCCGCTGCCGACAATCAGTGTCGCCGATGCGCAGGTGCTCGAAGGCAACGCCGGAACGCCATTGATGCGTTTCCGCGTCTCGCTCACGGAGGCCGCGAATGCGGACGTCACATTCAAATGGAGCACGACTGAGGGAACGGCGACCGCGGCGGACTTCACGCCGAAGACGAACCAGACCGCGACGATTCCGAAAGGCGTGAAGTTCATCGATATCGATGTGCCTGTAACGCCGGACGCGCTCGTCGAAGGCAGCGAGAAGTTCACGCTGGTGATCAGCGAAGCAAATCGCGGTGCGACCGTGCTCACCATCTCGGATGATACCGCCACTGGCACGATTCTCGACGACGACGGAACGCTTCGCGTGAAGACCGGAGAAAGCGCGGTCTCGATTGTCGAGGGTACAGGAAAAGCGCGCGTGAACCTGGAAGTCGAGCCGATCGCGGGTGAGTTCAGCGTTACATACACCGTAACCCAGCCCGGCGGAACCGGCGATGTCGCAGCGACATCGGGCACGGACTTCACAGCGCCGACGTCGCTCACCAAGACGTTCCCGGCAGGCACGGCTGCCTCGGATTTGTTCCTCGAATTCGACATCACCAACGATCAGATCGACGAATGGGACGAGAAGTTCGTGGTCACGCTGACGGGCGCGACGGGCGTCAAACTCGATTCGAATCAGACGAATCTCCGCTCCGAGGTTACAATTACCGACGATGACGCGGCACCCGAGTTGCAGATCGCGGATATCATCGTTCAGGAATCGAGCGCTTCCGCGCAGTTCATCGTGAAGCTCACGGGCAATGTCACGGAGCGGAACATCACGATCAAATGGGACGCACTCTCCGATACCGCGCTTGCCGGAACGGACTTCACGAATCTCACCGGGCAGACGCTTTCGATACCGGCCGGTCAGCGCGAGGGAACCATCTCGGTGGGACTCATCAATGACACGCTCGATGAAGCAGATGAGAAGTTCCGCGTTGCGCTCCTTGAGGCAAACTTCACCCGCGGCACGGTCACCGGAGACGAGCTTGCATTCGCAAGCGGAAAGCGAAACGGCATTGCGACAATCGCTCAGAACGATTTGCGCTCGGCGACAGTCACTGGTGGCAGCGTTGTGGAAGGCTCGACCGGCACGACGACGCTGAACTTTACGATCCGCCTGGATGCGGCGCCATCGGCCACGCCGGTGAAGGTGAACTATACAACGATTGCGGGAACTGCATTTGCCACCGAGGACTTCACGAGTACATCGGGCCAGGTCATTTTCAATCCCGGTGAGACGAGCAAAACTGTGGCTGTCACAGTCGTCTCCGATGACATTGCAGAACTCGACGAGACGCTGAAACTGCAAATCAGCATTCCGAGTGACGGCTTTGCGGTATTGAGCGGGAACTCCGAGGCGACCGGAACCATCGAAGCCGATGAATCGACATTCCGGATCGAGCGCGTGCTGGCCGACGGTGAGTCGGTCGAGTTGACCGAGGGCGCGCGGGCGAAGTTTAAAGTTGTCCGGACTGGTGTCGGAGCATTCCTGAATTTCCCTGCGACGGTTTCGTACGCCGCGCTGGAGGACGCGACGGCAGGCACGTTGCGTGCGATTTCCGGAACCGATTTCGTGCCGAAGACGGGCAGCATCACATTTGCGGCAAATCAGACGGACAGCAGCGCATTTGGACAGTTCATCGAAGTCGACGCGATCAACGATTCGGTGGCCGAATTGAATGGTGAAAAATTCATCGTGCGACTGACCAACGTCATCAACGGCGTGGTGAGTTCGACGGATGGCGAGAAGCAATTGATCATCAACGATAACGACGTCCCGCCTGATCCAAAGGCGCGGATTGAGGACGCGCGAATCGCTGAAGGCGGCAGCCTGTCATTCACGGTCAAACTCGTGACAGTCGCAGGCGCGAGCACGACGGCCGCTTACCCGATCCGGCTGAGCTACAGCACACTGCTCGGAGCGGCCGGGGCCGGTGTCGCGACGGCGGACGATTTTACCGCGGCGTTCTCCGAATCGCTGAAAACCATCGATTTCGCAACCGGTCAGAGCCAGGTCACCATCACGGTGCCGACTGCTGTGGACGCAATTGCCGAACTGGACGAGACGATGATCGTCCGCTTGAGCAAACTGGAGAAGAATCTCGGAGGCTTCACGGAGATTACTAACGCATTCCTGCCGCAGGGCTCGACAACCGCTGCGGCGACGATTGACGCGACCGGCACAATTCGCAACGACGACACGGTTATCACGGTTAATCCGGTGGCTCAGCCGGAGGGAAATTCGCTCAGTTCCGACATGACGTTTGTCGCGTCAATTCCGACCGCTGTGGCGTTCCCGGTGACGTTCCACTACAAGACGAAAACGGGCACAGCGAACGCTTCGGACTTCATCGCAGCGGAGGGCGACGTGACGATTCCTGCAGGTCAGACGCAGGCTTCGTTTGTTGTTCAGATCAAGGGTGACACCATTCGTGAGAATACGGAGACATTCAGCGTGGACCTTACGGCCGCGACAAACGCCGTGCTTTCCGGAGCCTCGCCGAACGGGACGGCTACTGTCACTGGTACCATTCAGAACGACGATGCCGGTCCTCAGTTGACGATTGCTGCAGGGCAGGTCGCAGAGGGAGCGGCGGGAAGCCCGAATGCGGAACTCGTCTTCACGGTGACATTGCTCGGCGAAATCACGCAGAACGTCAGCGTGAACTTCGCGACATCCGATGGCTCGGCATCTGCCACCGGAATTATTCAGGATTACATCGCGCAGAATGGAATGCTCACGTTCAACCCGATTGTCGGAAACGCATTGCAGACCCGCGAAGTCAAGGTGAAGGTCATTGGCGACAATTGGAAGGAAGGCGACGAAACTGTGAATGTCGCGCTCACGAATCCGACCGGCGACGCTCAGATCATCGCAGGCAGCGCAACCGGAACGATTCTCGACGAGACCGATTCGACCATCGGCGTCTTTATCAAAGATACATCGGCTGTGGAGGGAGCGAATGCGGTGTTCACGGTTGAATTGACCTCGCTCGGTACGGGGAACATCACGCTGAAAGCGAACACGCGCAGCGGCAGCGCGGATTCGACTGACTTCAATGTTCAGGACAATCGCGCGGTGACGATCAATTCTGTTACATCGAAGACCGCGACAATTTCCGTGCCGACGCGATCGGACAGCGTATTCGAGCCGACGGAAATATTCCGCATTGATCTGAGCGATATTTCCGCCGGAGCGGCCTTCGTGCCCGGTTCCGCGAGCGCCCAGGCGGTGATCTACAACGACGACCAGCGGATCATTAATGCGAGGGAGTTCGAATTTATCGACGAGGATGGCGATCTCGTGAATGTAAAGGTTTCGAAGGGCTCGCTGTTCAAGCCGAATGCATTCGGGGTGCTGCAATCGCGTGGATTTGTCACGCTCGCGGACGCTGGAAGCGTGGGCGGAAAGTCGATTTCCTCAATCAACTTCCTCGGAACTGGACGCGAGTTTGAAGGCGCGAACGTGACCGTGACACGCAAAGTGCAGGCCGGCTTTGACAAGCCGACTGATGGCCGCGTGAATGTTGGAGAAATCATTTCTGCGCAAGAGGGCTTTGCGAGCCTCGTGCAGGGGGTGAATCTTGGCACTGTAAAGGTCGACGGCGATCTCGGGAAGATTGTTGCCGGCAGCACGCTGCGGCCGGTTAGTATCGGAAAACTCGATGTTGGCTCGCTCGGTGTCGTGGATCGCACGGCGAATGGCGCGACACAGTCGATCCTGTTCGGAGCCATGGGATCGTTGCTCGTCCGGGGCGACATGGAGAGCACGCTGTTTGTGGTGGGAAGCACCGTGAATCTATCCACGGGAGTCACTACGGGGCTCGGGAAGGTCGGTTCGATTACGATTAAAGGAAAGCTCGTCGGAGGTGCGGATGAAGGTTCAGCCTTCATCTCCACCAACTCCAGCATCGGAAAAATCACTGTGGGCGGAATCATCGGAGGTGCCGGAAAAGACTCTGCGAAGATTCAGTCGGGCACTTCGATCGGTTCTTTTACGGCACTCGGCGATATCGTTGGTGGTTCAGGAATCAGTTCTGCGCTGGTGGTCGGGTCCTCGATTGGGAAGGTTCAATTTGGTCAGGCTGCGCGGCGGGGACTACCTGCTGTTGACGCATCGATCATCGGCGGTGCAGGCGGTCCGGACACGACGCTCGCGTCGAACCAAATTCTTTCGCAAGTGGGAAGCGGTGCGGTTGTTTCGTTCTCGTCGATCGGTTCTGTGACGATGATTGGCGATATTCGTGGAGGAGAGGGCGACCAATCCGGACTCATTTTTGCGAATGGCAACATTGGCAAACTGGTTGTGGATGACATCACTGGAGGCGGTGGCGAAGAATCAGGTCGCGTGCGATTGGCGGGCGGAATCGGTTCCCTGACTGTTGACACGATTCAGGGCGGCGACGCGACGAGGGCCGGAAGCATTCAAGCGAATGGACGGATTGGTAACATAAAGCTCGGTAATTTGCTTGGTACGACTGGCGTTTCGAGTTCGGCATCCGAAGTGGAGTTCTCGGGCTCCATTACTGCGGGCGAAATCGGGAATGTGTTGGTCACCGGCAATCTTAAAGCGAGCACAGCTACAGGTGCGGATCAGTTCGCAAGCGGTGCAATCATCTCGGATGGGGCGATTGCATCGCTCACGGTGAAAGGCTCGTTTGAAGGAAGTGTCGTGGATTCATCCGTGCGTGCGGCGACGGTGTTTGCTGGCGGAAACATCGGAAAGGTCAACATTGGCACCATGAAGTTCGCTGAGATTCTCGCGGGTTACACCGCGGGCGGTTCGGCACGAGGCTCTTTGAGCAACGCAGACGCGCAAATCGGCGTCGTGGCAATTTCTGACTTCGCGAAGAGCAGCATCGTCGCGGGTGTGGACTCGGGCAATGATGAGAGTTTCGGGACCGCGGATGACAATGTGCCGGTCGTTGGCGTGACCAACGTCGCGAGCGTGATTTCGAAGATCGCCCGCGTCACCATTAAGAACGTCCTCGGCGATGGCGATAGTTCGGTGCATGGAATAACGGCGCAGTCGGTCGGACCGGTCAAGGTGGCTGGCGTTGCCGTTGTGTTTGGCGCTGATAGTCCGAAGGAAATTCTTCCCGGAGCAGGCGTATTCATCAACGTGGCGTGAAAAAAATAGATTTCTGACTTGAAGCCGAGCGCTGCGCTCAGCAACTATCCGAAACACTTTCCACTGCGGGTATAGCTTAATGGTAAAGTTCCAGTCTTCCAAACTGGCCATGAGGGTTCGATTCCCTCTACCCGCTCCACTTCGAAACGAGGTATGTTTTTCATGGTAAATTTCGAACGGAATCACACGCTGGCTGGTCTGATGAGCGCCCTGATGAACAATCCCAATCCGGAACAGACTGGTCCTTGCAACGCGTGGCTGCATCCGCTAACCCAATAAGCCTTTTGCGATCCTTAGTTCCAAGCAGTCACACCAAAACGCCCAAGCGTGTTCCTCTGGCGAGCATCATGCTCATCGGGACGACATGGGCGAATCTTCTGTGCGCGCAAGGGACGACGGGTGGCACCGGCGGCGCCCCGAATCAGGGTGGGGGAAACACGCCCGCTGCGCCGCTTCAGCCCGGCACCGTCGAGGAAGTGCCTCCGACGCGTCCGGCGCTTCCGGAAACTGGGAATGCGCCGCGCGTTCCGGGAACAGGAAGTTTGACAACACCTGCGGCTCCCGAGAAGGCGTCGCCTTTTTCGCTGCCACCTCCGGCCACCGAGGCGGAACGTGAGCAGCGCTCTCCGTTTGGTCGCACTAATGCGGGCGCAAGTTCAGTGTTTGGCGCACGGTTGGCGCAGCCCGGCGAAACGCCCGACTCCGGTACGGGTACGACGACATCCGAATCTGCCGGGCCAAAGCCACTCGATGCGCCGACGACGTTCACGGCGCCCGGGTTTTACGGCGGCGGTGGCGTATCGTTGACGACCGGAACCGGTCGTCTGGCTCGTCCGCGCGAGAAATGGAGCATCAGTGCGGGAATGGGCTTCGACGACAACACTCTTCAGACGCCGACGAACGGCGGAGGCACAGATGATGTCGTTATTCGCCAGACTATTCCTGGTCAAACGGAGATCTCGCGGAATGTTCAGCGGCGGGTTCCGACCGGGCAATTCCGCGTGCAGAATAATGTCTTCATTCCCATTTTTCGCACGGTGACCGAGAAGGTGGTTTTACGCCCAGCGGTCGCGGAGCAGGAACTTGTGCAGCGTTTCCCCGGACTCCCGGATCGTGATCGAGAGTCGAGTGTGGTTTCATCGCTCGATGTGAGCTATCAGGCCCAGTGGGCAAAAGGGCGCAGCGCATTCACGATGGATGCGCGAGGTGGCGTTGATTATTACTGGAGCCGTTCTCAGGACCCGCTTGAGTACAACGGAAGTCTCTCGCTTTTATACATCCGAAAGCTGAATCCTCGGCTTCAGTTCTCTACTGCGTTGTCGGCGGCCTACACCTCGCAGCCCGATTTCAACCGCGTCAACGCAGGTGCCGATGCATCCGTTACGGGGCGTTCTTCGATCGCTAGCTCCAAAACAGATTTCACCTATCGTTGGAATCGCCGCTTCAACACAGTATCGAGCATCACGGCCGACATCCGCTTGCAGGAGGAAAAGGGATTCGGGGCCGGGAGTTTCAATTCATACGGAATTGGGCAGGAGTTCCGTTACCTGTGGTCGCCGAAGTTTACGCTCGTAGGCGACGTTCGTTATTCAAAGGTTGCCTACCTGGACAGCGATAATGGTAACTCGACTGTTTCGGTACTCGGAGGCGTTGACTGGGACCTGTCCCGCAAATTGCGTGCGACCGCGCGAGTGGGACAATCATTGCGCTCATTTGATACGGTGAGTGATCAGTCCAGTTCCCCGCATGGCGAAATCAACATCTCGTGGCAGCCAAGCCGTCGGAATACATTTAGTTTTAGCTCCCGATACGGATTCGAAGAAGCATCGATTCCGGGAGCCGAGCAATTGGTCTTCCGGAATTCCATTTCGTATCAGCGTCTGTTTTCTCCGAAGCTCTTCGGAAGTGCTTCGTTCAATCTCCCATCCTACACGACCAAATCGCCGGGCACGGATGCCTCATCGACTCAGAAGGTGCTCGATGGATCGTTGAACCTCCGCTATATTTTCTCGCGCAAGTTCAACGTCGGAATGTCCTACAGCTACACCCAGAGTACGACGGACTCCGGACTTAGCGACTACTACAAGAACCGCCTTTTTTTCACCGGGACGTATGATTTTTGAACGATAAGCCCGGGCAATGGTCAAAATGTACTGCTCTTCGGTTGCGAAAACCCATCGCATCTGCTTTGCTCCCAGACTCCCTTTTAACGAATAGCCCACCCTTTTTATGAATGATCAAAACGAGGTAAAACTCCACTTTCTCGACTACTGGCGCGTCATCAAGATGCGCATCGGATTGATCCTGCTCACCTTCTTCCTCGTGGTCGTTACAACCAGCGTGTATGTATTCTTCCTGCCGAAGAAGTACCTCTCCAAGGTCACGCTCGAAATCAAGCCCGACTCCAACCGCGGCGTTGACCCGTTGGGGCCTACTACGGCGTCGTATCGCAGCTACGACCCGCAGTTCATCACGACCCAGTTTCAGGTTCTGCAGAAGAACGAGATTCTCTATAAAGTAATCGACCGCCTCGACTTGATTCCGAAGCTCTCGCCTGCGGGGCAGAAATGGCCGAAGAGCGCCATTGCGAATCTAATGATTGCGGACATGGAGGTTCAGGAAAAGCGTAATACCTCGCTGATCGAAATCGGCATCTACAATACTGACCGCCAGCTCGCCGCCGATATCGCGAACACCATCGCAAGCGTGTATCAGGAGTCGCGTATTGAAGAGCAGCAATCGAGCGTCAAAACCGCGCTAGCGGAGATCAAGCAGGAGCTCGAAGAGCAGAAGAAGACGGTCGCGAAGCTGAACGAGGAAGCCTCATTGCTCCGGCAGGAGCGGAGCATCGTGGATCCCGATCCCGAGAACTCCAACGTTCTCATCACACTCGGAAAGGACAAGGAAGTCCAGATGGTCGAGCAGCAGGTTGGCGAGCAGCAGGCCAAGGTGGACATCCTCCGCAGTCAGCTCAAGCGCATCGAAGAGCTCAAGCCCGAGCAGCTAATGGAAGCACTCCGAATTCTGAATATCGAAGATCCGACCATCTCCGGAAAGCTTCCGCTTTATCTCGAGGCTGGTGTCGAGGAGGCAAAAATTCTGGCTTCCGGCGTGGGCGAGAACCATCCACGAGTACGTGCAATTCGCAGTCAGAAGGAGGTCTATTCGAAGATTCTCGCCGACCAGCTTGACGGCATGCGTCGCGCGCTCGCGACAAACGTGCAGATTCAGGAAGACACGTTGAAGACGTTTTCTGAAAAGCAGAACAAGGCCAAGAAAGAGCACGCCGGTGAGAAGGAAATGCTGAAGCCGTATGTGGAAAAAAAGAGCGCCTACCTGATGGCGAAGGGGCTGATGCAGATTCTAGATCAACGGCACACTGCGGCGCGCATCGACTCGCAGGTGACATTCAAACCTGTCGTGATTCGGGAAAAGGCCGAGCCTTCTGTGGGTCGTGCGGCGAAGCCGAAGATCCTCACATGGATCGGCTTGTCGCTTGTGATGGGAGCGGTTCTCGGTGTCGCGCTTGCCTTCTTCATTGAGTATCTGGACACCAGCGTGAAGACGATTGAGGACATTGAGCGATACCTCCAACTCCAAGTGCTTGCAGTTATCCCTCGCGATATCTCGGTTCTCATCAATCAGCGTCGCGATGGACATGACGCGGAAATATACCGGATTCTGAAAGCCAATTTGGAACTCGGAGGAAATGACCGCGACTCGAATACATTTACACTCGTCTCGGGCGGCCCGGGCGAAGGTAAGTCGACGACACTCAACAACCTTGCTTTCACGTACGCCAAGAATGGAGCAAACGTCCTCGTGGTCGACGCCGACTTGCGTCGCCCGTCCCAGCACCGGTTTTTTAATGTCGATAACTCGGTTGGACTTTCCGATTACTTGATGGGCCGATCGACGATCGACCAAATCATTAAGTCCACGAAACTCGACAACCTGAAGTTCATCCCGAGCGGCAAGCTCCCGCACGACGATGCGGGCATTTTGAATAGTCAGAAAATGATCGACCTCATCAATGAGGTGCGGGGTAAATACGATGTCGTGTTTTTCGACTCGCCGCCGATTCTTGGTGTCTCGGACGCCTCGAATCTCGCGAGCTGGATCGAGAACACGATCATGGTTGTCCAGCATCGTCGCTTCCCGCGCGGAATGCTGCAACGCGTCAAGCAGGCGGTGAACCGCGTCGGTGGAAATCTCCGCGGTGTGGTGCTGAACAACGTCGATACGAAGAACGACGATGCTTACGCTTACTACTCGAACTACTCGGAGTACTATGGCTCGAAGAATCGCACCGAGGCACCTCTCGCTGCGGGCAAGAGCACTGACAACAACGACGACTACTAAACTGCCATGCGTATTTTCATCATCCTTCTCATCGCCTTATTCCCGGCCCTCTCCGAAGCGCAGGGTATCTTCAGCCGCAAAAAGGCTGAGCCGACTGTTGCACCGCGAGTGCCTGGAGTCGCTGGCAATTCCGGAGCGACTGCGGCTCTTCAGAATGGAGATATCCTGCAACTTCGTCTTAGTGGTCCGCCGGAGGAATACACGCGGGAATTCGCGATCGAACTCTCGGTGGATGACGGCACTATCACCGTTCCCATGATTGGTAGGGTGAAAGCAGCGGGCCTGACACCGGCACAGTTGAGCAGTGCAATCGAGAAGCAGTTGATCGAGCAGAAGATTTTTTCTGTCGCAAACGTGAACATCAACACGATGCAGCAGCAGCGATTCGTGATTGTCGGTGGAGCCGTGCGTGCTCCAGGTCGGCAGGTATGGTCCCAGAATCTCACGCTTACGGCGGCTATCAGCTCTGCAGGCGGCCCGGCTGAGTGGGTCGAGGACGGTGTTCGTCTGATTCGGAATAATCAGGTAACCCGCCACAGCCGGAAGGCAATCAAGGCGAATCCCTCGCTCGATCCAAAGCTTCTTCCCGGCGATGTAATCGAGGTCGAGGGCGAGTTCTGACTCAGCCGACAGGAATTGATTACAAATAGCCGGTGGCTGGATTCCTTTCTGGCATCGCCGGCAGGTGACGCGATAGCCTTCCTCCATGGCTGAAGTCACCAAAGAGCAAGTCGTTGAGATTCTCGAGCACATCGCTACGATGCTCGAACTGAAGGGCGAAAACATCTTCAAGATTCGCGCTTACCACAACGCGGCTCGCGGCATTGAGACGTTCTCCGGGAGTCTTTCCCAAGTCGTCGGGGAAGGGAAGGTGGGCGAAATTGACGGAGTTGGAAAAGGAATTGCAGATCGAATTACCGAGATCGTTCTCACTGGGAATTCCTCTTACTACAACATCCTGAAGACGGAGTTTCCTCCCGGAATTTTCGCAATGTTCGACATCGTCGGCATGGGACCGAAAAAGATCAAAGCCGTCTGGGAGCAACTGAATATTACATCCGTGCCGGAACTGGAAGCTGGTTGCCGGGACGGACGGGTTGCCGGATTGAAGGGATTTGGCGAGAAGACTGCGGCGAATATTCTGAAGGCAATTGATGATGCAAAGAAGCACGCGGGTCGATTCCGGTTCGGTGATGTCGCATCCGATGCCGGTGCGATGCTCGAAGATCTTCGCTCGTTGCCCGAGGTGATTCGCGTCGAAGCGTGTGGCAGTTTCCGTCGGAAACGCGAAACCTGCGGAGATCTCGATTTTCTTGTTTCAACGAAATCGCCGGAATCGGTGAGCGAGTTCTTCGTGAAGCATGAGATGGTGGAAAATGTCATGGCCCATGGTGCGACGAAGTCATCCGTGCGTTTGAAGAGCGGGATTCAGGCGGATTTACGGGTCGTGACAGACGATCAGTTCTCATTTGCGCTTAACTACTTCACTGGATCGAAAGAGCACAACATCGTCATGCGTCAGCGAGCCCTGGCTCGCGGATGGACACTCAATGAATATCGATTGGGCCTAGACGAAAAGCCGCGTGTAACGCCGGAGCCCGTTCCGGAAATTCGCGAAGAGAAGGACCTCTACCGCGCGCTTGATCTCGATTACATTGAGCCGGAGTTGCGTGAGAATTTCGGAGAATTTAAAGCTGCGGAGGAGCACACGCTTCCACGTTTGATCGAACTGGAGAATCTTCGCGGGTGCTTTCATAATCACACGACGGCAAGTGACGGTAGGAGTTCGCTCCGCGAAATGGCCGAGGCAGCGCAGGAAATAGGCATGCAGTATCTCGGAATCGCAGATCACTCGAAGGCATCTTTCCAGGCCCATGGTCTCGATGAGAAACGCCTGCTCGCGCAGCTTGAAGAAATCCGCGCTTTGAACGCGGAGTATAAGGGCGAGTTCCGAATCTTTGCCGGCAGCGAAGTGGATATTCACAAGGACGGCACGCTCGATTTTTCCGACGAGATCATGTCGCAACTCGATTACGTCGTCGCGAGTGTTCACGCGTCGTTCCAGCTTCCCGAAGCGGAGATGACGGACCGGATTATTCGCGCGATGGAAAACAAATACGTAACGATGCTCGGCCACCTCACCGGTCGATTGCTGCTCCAACGAGACGGGTATTCAGTGGATGTTGGCGCTATCATCGATGCTGCTGCGGCGACAGGAACGATCATCGAACTCAACGCCAACCCACGCCGGCTCGATATGGACTGGCGACACTGGGCTGCAGCGAAGGCGAAGGGGGTAAAGTGCGCCATTAATCCCGACGCACATCACACTGCTCAGCTTGGTTTCGTTTCGTTCGGAATTGGCGTGGCGCGGAAAGGGTGGCTTACCCGCGAAGATGTTGTGAACTGCCTCCCACTTGGCAAAATCGAGCAAGTGCTGTCCGCCAAGCGCGAGCGCTGAGTTACTCGGCTAGATCCACCGAGAAAAGCCCCGCAGCGCCGGTTGTGATCGTAAATCCGCCGGCCGTCCGTGACTTTTGAAGCACCGCGCCACCGAGACGGATTGCTTTGCCTCCACTCGAAACGGTTCCGGAAATCAGCCCGGTGGTGGTTTGCAGCGATAGCTTGAATTTCTCGCCATCGGGAAGAGGTCCGAGTGTGAGTTTGCCAAGCGAAGAGATATGCAGTTCGAGAGTCACCGAAATATAGCCTGCCCCGTCGAGAGTGAGAACTGCGTTCCCGTCCGCGTCGTCCGTTGGGAGCGCGGTAAACAGCGGGATTTCGGGTTGTCCGGTGCGTGCCGCGTGCGGCGAGTTGAAATACGAACCGGTGAGATTCAGCGTCGCGCCGTCAGGCCAACCGGTGCTGAACGTCGGGTCACTCGGGTTAGCCGGGCGGAATGTTGTCACGGATCCGGTGAAATCGGTGGTCGGCAAATTACGCCAGATGAGCCATCCCGTCGCCGAGCCGAGGCCTTTGTAGAGCGGGACGTGGAATGGGAGATCGCCGGTGATGGAAAGAAACGCAGACGAAGTGAACGGAGTGCCGTCTGCGAATTTGCCCGACAACTTAACCGAGCCGCTTCCCGAAACCGAGCCCGCCGCATAGCCGGAACCGATTGGTCCGCCGATCGGATCGGCGGCCATCAGCGCCGTCACCTTGCCCAGCCATGCAATCGGAAGCGGGCGCTGTGAGCCCTGTGGGCGCAGCGATGACGTAAACAAAGCATGGTGCGCTACGAAAGCCGAGGAACCCGTGCCTTCCGTGACGACGCCCGTCATCAGGTGTTGGACGCCATCCCATTTGAAACTGATGACTAGTGGGGCGAGGTCTTTTCGCGTGATCGTCGCATCCGCCGCCGTGCCATCGGTGTGCAGGATTCCGCGGAACGGCCAGGTCTTCCCTGCGTAAGTGAGTTTTCCGGAGTATGCTCCAGCGGCGTTCACGCTCGTCACAATCCCTCCGGTTCGTGCGTGGGTGCGTGGGTCGTTTAAAACCAGACCGTTCCACGTTCCCGACTGTCTGGGATATGGCGATGGCTCGAAGATGGCTTCGAGATACATCACGTCGGGCATCGTGAATGTGATCTTCGGATCGTATGTCGAAATGACACCCCGCCATCCGCGGAATGCCTGACCGCTCACGGCTTTTGCGGAGATCGAAATGGGACGGCCCGGCGTTTGAATGCTTTCACCAAAGTATCCGCTTACCGCTCCGAAGCCCTGCACGTTGACCACGATCGTGCCGACGGGCGCGACGAACACCCGGAACTTCCGTGTAGACGAAAGCTGGCCGTCGTTTGCAGTGAGTGTGATCTCCACAAGCCCCTTCACGCCGGGCTTTGCCTGGAGCGTGATCGAGCGGTCGGCGCCGGAGCCGGTAATGGAAATCCCGGCGTCGGCGATGATGCTTTGATTGCTGCTCGTGCCGGTCAGGCTGATTGCTGACGCATCTGTTTCCTCATCGCCAACGGTCACCGGGATTGCTGCGCTCAGTGTGCCCTGCGCGAGACCTTGGTCGGCGACCGGTGAGATCGATGGCGCAGTGTTCGTGCTGAAGTTGAACGTTGTGCTCGATGAGAGACTACCGTCACTCACCGAAACCGTGATCGTCGTCGAGCCGGCGACTCCACCGGTGGGGAGTATGATGAGCTTGCGCTTAGCGCCGTTCGCGATGTCGCCGGTGATATTGTCGAAAAGCGCGGTCGCCGTAGTCGCTTTCACGTGGCTGTTCACCGCGACGCCTGCGTTGACGGTCTGTGGCAGGAAACTCATCTGCTGTGTCCCCACGAGCACCCAGTCGCCCCGAACTCCGCCATTGTCCGGTGCCTGATAAGCGCTCACCGTGCTACCTTCGCGTTTGAGGCGCAGCCAGCGCGGCATCGGGATGCGTGGAATTTCGGCGACGGTCGTTGTGCTGACGCCAGTGGCCAGTCGCGCTTGGAAAATAGCGCTGGAACCGGGGCCCACGCCGATGAAGGCGAACACCGCGTTGTCCGTTGTGCCTGCGCGGAACATAATCCCCGAGCGCCCTTCCTGATGCGTGTAGTCCATGCTGACGACACGTGCGATCACCTCGCCGTCGTCTGTCATCGGGAGATGCACGAATCGGAATTCGTCCTGCGTTCCGTCCAGACGCGAGCCGGAGCCTCGAACGGTGAGCGTTCCTGCGGCCTCGCTTGTGCTTCCGGCTGCGCCGACAGCGCCCACGTCGTTGCTGTTCCACGGCGAGGGCGGAATCAGGATCAAATTGGAATTGGAAACGAGCGCTTGATTGCTGGATTCCGCGGTAACTGTGAGATCGCGCGCAGAAGTCTCGGCGTCAGAAACAAACACGCCCACGGAGTCGGCGTCCGCGCCGGAAGGAACGCGGCGGTTTGCAATCGGCTGCACGACGGGCGCGTCGTTGTTGCCGGCGATGTTGACATTGATCGTGGCTGTTGCCGCCTGCCCGAGGTAATGGCGCGTTCCAAGCCGGGCAAGTCCGGCCACATCGGAGTGCGGAAGCACGTTGCTATAAATCGAAACGTCATCAAGGGAGCCATCGAACCATCGACCCGGATTTGCCGATGAAGGATGGCCTCCAAATACGACGGCCGAAGTCTGTGAGAATGCAATCGGCACAGGGTCGGTCGTGCCGACAAGGAACCCGTCGAGGTAAAGCGAAAACGCGCCCTGACCCGCGCTTGGAATCGTGCAGGTCACCGCGACATGGTGCCATTCTCCCGGTGCCACATTGTCGGCAGTGAATCCCGTGATGAGTCCGTTCGCGCCATACTTTGCGAGGACGACCGTGTTTTGATTCTCGGGGAAATAAAGCTGGAGCTCATCCTCAGGCCCGAAGCCATCGCCGGCCCCGATGTGGAAGATGAAATCATCGGACTTGTTGCTCCGCCGGTTTACCCACGCACTGAATGACCATCCCGTGGAGTTTGTGCTGAAGTCCAAGTCCGTGACGGGAATCGTGCGGATGAGGCGCGCGGAACTGTCGAGGCCGTTGTCGGAGAAGCTCAGCGATTTGGTACTGAACGGCGCGAGCTGAGCCGGCACTTCGTTGCGGTAGTTATACTCGCTCGTGCCGACAATGTTCAGGGTTCCATCGAGGTTGTAGTTTCCACGATCGGAAGTCCGGCCATCGGTCGTCACATCCGGTGGCTCGAAATCGTAAAGCAGAACGAGGCGCGAACTGAGCGACTGATCCCGCGCAGTTGCGCGGAAACTCGCGGCGCCCTGGTAGCCGGGCAGGGGAGTGAATCGCGCCGTGTAGCCATCCGGGAGGAGCATGGCCGTGCCGCCGATGACACGCGAAAGCTCGAATGCGAGAACGCTGTTGGCGACATTGTCGTCGGTCACGAGTGTGCGGAGGTCGATCTCGACCGGTGTGTTCTGTCCGGTCGTCAATGTAGTTCCGGTAATGGTTGGATTATTATTCACCGTGACGGTCCATGTGGTGGTCGTCTGGTTGTTTTGCGGATCGCGGGCGGTGATCGTGATGGTCGCAGTTCCTGTTTTATTGGAAGGCGCGGTGACGCGGCACGTGCGCGCTGTTCCCCGCGTGCCGAAAGCGATATTCGCATTTGGAATCAGCGAGGTGTTCGAAGAGGTGCCGGTGAGCGTGATGTTCGTCAGCGGAGTATCCGGGTCCGTGAGCGGGAGCGTGATATCTCCGGTGTTCGAGCCGGCGTCGGCAATTGCCGGTTTCATGCTGCCGAGGCTCGGCACGCCCGGTGCGACGGTGAAATTAATGCCGGACCGATCCGGTCCCACGGTGACCGGATTCGAAATGCCGCTGCTCAAGTTGATCGTCAGTCCCGGCTTTGTGGCTGTGAGTGTGTAGCTCGCGGCGGGAAGGTTCGTGATGACGTAGTTGCCGGAATCGTCGGTAAGGTCTGTGCGGTTTCCACCGGCGCTTACGGTCACGCCTTCCATCGGGTTGCCGCTTACATTGCGAACGGTTCCGGTAATCGAGAAGCTGGTCTGCCCACCTACTTTGATAATGATCGATCCGGTCGCAGTGCCTCCCCGGCCATCGGATGCGGTGCAGCGAACGGTCCGGTTTCCGTTGGTCGGGTATTTGTAGGTGATGGTCGGCGAGTTGTTCGTCACCGAGCTTCCGTCGCCCATGTCCCAAAAATACGAGATCGACTTGTCGCCGTCCGGATCGGTGACCGTGGCCGTGATTGTCGTGTTCACGTTTGCCGCAGGCGTCGTGTTGGTAGCGGCCATAGACACGGTCGGTGGCTGATTCAGTCCGCCTCCTTGCGAGATTCTGACGTCGACCCAGTCCGGGTCCGTGTTACCGCGCGCAAGCGGTGTGATGTAGATGGGATTCGCAGAATCGGATTCGTCCTTGAACGTCTTGCCGATTAGGAGCGTGGAATCGTCCTTTGTTCCGCCTGGGTTGAGGTCGATGAGGTTTGTCTTCTGATTACCAGTGCCGCCCCAGTGGAGCCACACGCCGTTTTTGGCGTTATTGTTCGATGCTGCGTAAAGCTGCCGGTAATCGATCCACCAGTCGTCGCCGCTGTTGAGGCGGTCGATTTTAATTCCACGCTTCTGATTCGCGGTGCCGGTGGATTTTTTGTCCATCGCGTAAATGCGGTATGTGCCGGTTGCTCCCGCAGTGTGGATTGAGGAATTCGGAGCCCAGCCGAGGTAGTTTTTCTCCCGGACGTTGAAGTGGCGGCGCGTGTCGTTTCCGCCGGTGCCCATGATGTCGTAGCTATCGCCGTACTCGACGGAGTTGCCGGCGTCATCAATTGGATCGGAGCCCGGAACGTCCCAATAATTCGCGTGATTGAGGCCGACGTTGTGACCGAGTTCGTGTGAGCCGACGGAAAGGTTCCATTGTGAGTTCGCGAGCCAGCAACCCTTCCAGCCAACGTAGCCCACACCGCCAAACGACGCTGACGGCTTGGCCGCAGTCACGACCATATCGAAGTCGAAATCGTTGGGTTCGATGCCCGCAGCGCGCGCGGCCGTGCGGCATGCGCCGAGGAACGTCCCGAGGTTCGTGTAATTGTCGGACGTCAGCGGAAGGCGGAGCACGGGAGTCACCCGCGAACCATTCGCGACCGGAGCCACCCAGCGGAAGCTGCCATAGGACATTTCGTCCCAGAACGAACGGAGGTTTGTGATGAGAGTATTCAGCGTTCCTTCGTCGACACGCTGGCCTTGGTAGTCCGAGAAATCGACGCGGTAGATGAGGATTTTACGATCGCCGGTCGATTGATAGCCGGCCTCGGCGATTGGCGGAGCGAGCGCGATTTGGGAATTCCCGTCGAGTGCCGCGAATGCGTGAGCAGGCCCGCAGAAGAAGTCGGCATTTCCACCGGAGTTGATCGCAACTTCGGTGTTGGTAATCGTGGATGATTGACCGGAAGTCTCACAGACGGTTTCACCGCCGTTTTGCGCTTTTGCTTCCGCGACTTCGACCGGTTCCATCACGCGGCCTGCATACTTGCTGAGCGCGACCATCCGGATTCCCGGAGTATCCTGCGCGGAGAGCGAGATTCCGGAAACCGGGATGCCAAATTTCGTGATCGTCCGCGCCTCGCCGAACGCCGGGAAACTCTCGGTTCCAATCAGAGCCGTGAGCGCGATGGGCGCGACCTTCTTTCCGGGCATCGGGCGGCGGGCCTCGACGAGAACGTCAGCTTTTGTATCCACGCGCGTTTCGAGGTGCGCACGCACCAATGGCGGCATCTGTCGCCAGACGGTTACGGGAATAGCCCGTTCCACAGCGTATTGAGGGTCGCTCTGCATCAGCGCGAGCATCTCGCCACGGCGGGTCGCGGCGAGGGCGATGCCGGCCGGCTCCATCGCTTTCTTTGTTTCAGGCTTCGCTTCGACGTAACGCAGGCTCCAGTCGCGAAACGCTTCGAGGGCGGGCTGCGGCAGCTTTTGCTGCCAGCGGATGTCTGCACGCGAGTGCAGCAGCGAATCCTCGTCAACGATGCCGTGCGCTTTGGAAGCGACAGGCTTCTCCGGTGGTAGCGACGCGGCCGGGACTTCGTCCGCGGATGGTGTCGGCGAAATTTGTTCCGGACGCGCAGGTGCGATGCCGGGTTTCGTGGTTTCGATGCTGAGGTAGATTGCTGCCGCGCAAATGACGGCGAGCAGCGCCAGGAAGCGTTTCATTCGGCGCGGAGAGTGCCGTTGGATCCGGCGTTTGTCCATCGGAACAAACTTGCGTTGCCGTTACGGATTTCCGGCCGGGAGTTTACGTACGATGGCTTCGATATCCGGATGCCCCGGTCGCAGGGTTTGCGCCCGAAGAGCGGCTTCGCGGGCTCCCGTGAGGTTGCCGGATTTCTCCCGCGCCTCGGCGAGCGAAAACCACGTCTTAGCATCGGCAGGGTCAAAGTGGAGTGATTCCAAAAAATAGCGCTCTGCCTCGGCCCATGCGCCGCGATTGGCGGCGATCATTCCGAGATTGGTGAGTGCGCCGTCGTGAACACGTGCAGGGTTCACGGAGGCTGAAATTGCCACGGCGCGCAGGTAGCACCGTTCCGCCCGGGCGGGATCGCCTTTCTCCATCCAGAGATTTCCCATCGCGAAAACCAGATCGGCATTTCCATTCACGTAGGCATACGCCGTCTCGAGATTGCGCTGCGCGCGCTCGAGCGCTGCCTGTGATGCGATTGGATTGCCCTGCGCTTTCGCCAGCATGGAAGTTTGCGTCGCGCGAATTCCCGCCTTGTAGTAATCGAGCGCCCAGCCTGCATCCGCACGGCTAAGCGTGCAGAACGCCGCGGCGGCCACCAGTGCAGCTATTGATATCGCGACGCGACCCATTTTTGATGACGCGAGGGATTCTTGCAGAATCGCGAGCCCTCCGATTCCCAGCAGAATCAGGCCCGGCGCGGCGGCGAGGCGGTATCGCTCGGTGATGAAAACGGGCATCAGCGAAAAGACATGCAACGCGACTGCTCCGATAATCCACCGGCTTGCCGGCCAGCGCATCCAGCAAAACGGCAGACCGGCGAGTCCCAGCGCTGCGATGAATCCGAATCGAAAGCCAGGCGGAACCGCGCCCTCATCGCGCAGAAGTTTGATGATGCTGAGGTCGTCGTATTGATAGATGTTCCAGAAGTTCGCGAACTTCCGTCCGAGCAATTGCAGCCAGTCGCCGGGATTGTCGCGGATGTAGGCGTTTGCTTTCGCCTTCCAGTATGCGGAAATTTCGGACCGCTTCATCGCACGTCCCGCTTCGGCCTGCGGAATGAGTTCGGAATCGCGCAGCATTCCCTCCTGCGAGGAACTCATGGTAGAGGGGATCTTCGTATAGCCGTTCGCTTCCGCGTGGTTGCCAACGTAAAAGTTCAGTCCGTCATGTGCGGAAAGGAAAACATTGTCCTTTCCAACGATTCGGTTGTGCAGCCAGACCGGCGAAGTTGCCAGATATACTCCTGCAAGCAGCAGCGCGGCGCGAATGGCCGTTTGAATGGAGTCGCGTTGCAGGGAATAGAGAACGCCCACGGAGCCCAGCGCGACGGCGGCCGTGATGGCCCGCGTCGCGCTGAAATCGAATGCAGCGGAGAAAGCCGACGAGACCGCGAACGCACCGGCGAGCGCAGCGAGAACAGCAATCACTCGCTGTTTGACCCCGCGGGAAGTGAGAGCGATGCACAGGATGGCGAGCGGCAGAAGCATGAGGATTGTCGCTACCGTGCTTGCGATGAGTCCGGTCGCGATTCCCGCGAGCAGCCACGCGAACGGCTGCTTCGGTTTGCCTTCCTGCCACGTGCGGAGGAGAAAATACGCGGTTCCCCAATAGCCGCAAATGACCCATGATGTGGGCATCAAAATCGCCGTGAATACTTGCGCAGGCGTCAGCGCCAGCCATACGGCTACCGCAGTCAGCGATAGAGTGAGTCCACGCCGCTCGGAACCGAAAATCCGGCGTCCGATCAGAAAAATGAACGTCGCCGTCAGCGCGTGCATCGCTGCGTTGAACTGACCAATAAGGAAAGGGGAGTAGTCATGATTGTAGCCGCCGGTGAGTGTGTAAATCGCAGCCAGCGCATAGGCGAATCCCGGCATGCCGTAGAATGCCTTTCCATCCGACCACTGGCCGCCCGCGATGCGGAGCGCCCAATCGTTGTAGAACTTCATGTCGTCGCTCTCGGGCAGGAAGTAGCGGGTGTTCGCGATCGACTGGAGAACGAGAAACTGGATGAGAAAGGCCCCGAAAAACACCCAGACGGCCAATGGGATTCGGCTGAAAGACAGATTTGGGCGGGCGCTCATACAGAGGCAAATCCTGCTTTCTTCATAAAAATCAGATCCGTGGCATCGCTTGGCACCATCAATGCTTAAAGAACATCCGTAGCGGGAAACCGCAACAATCAAAACAACACATAAACCAAAACAGAAATAATACTATGCTACAGAAACTGAACACAAAACGCGGCGGCTTCACACTCGTCGAAATCATGATCGTCGTCGCCATCATCGCGCTGC
>SXGQ01768739.1_pt1 | contig 26721 bp, 27 predicted proteins | sample 3178371 | NCBI WGS metagenome assembly SXGQ01 (sample SAMN11356859, study PRJNA531348) | freshwater metagenome | isolation source: freshwater sample F1-20 | place: China: Fuxian Lake, Yuxi | collected 2017-12-25 | reverse complement strand
CTGCGGAATGAACTGGATGGCGCTGGCACCGGTGCCGATCACGGCAACCCGCTTGCCCTTCAGGTCATAGTTGTGATTCCAGTTTTGGGAATGGAAAACTTCGCCCTTGAAGTTTTTCATGCCCTTGATGTCTGGGTAAGAAGGGCGAGCCAGCGGGCCGCGGGCATTGACGAGAATGCGCGACACAATGCGGCGTCCGTCTGTCAGGTCGGTTGTCCACAGTCCGGTTTCGTCGGAGTAGCGTGAGGTCAGCACTTCGCTGTTGTAGCGCATGTGCGGCATGATGCCGAAATCGCGCGCGCACTTGCGCAGGTACTCCCAGATCTCAGGTTGTGGGGAATAGGCATTGGACCAGTCGGGATTCTGCGCAAAAGAAAAGCTGTAAAGGTGTGAGGGTACGTCGCAGGCACAACCGGGGTAGTTGTTGTCGCGCCAGGTGCCGCCCAGGTCGGCTGCTTTTTCGAGTACGACGAAGTCGCGGAAGCCCTGTCGCTTCATTTCGATTGCCATGCCGAGCCCGGCAAAGCCGGCGCCCACAATGGCCACGTCGGTTGTTTCGACGTGCAGGTTTTCAGCGCGTGCGTTCATGAGTCTCCTGATGGACAAATTTGACAATAAGGGTTGTCAATTTATGGATGACATCGCATACTGTCAACAACTTTCGATTTTGCACAGCACAAGAAGCGATGAATCCTCAGACCAAAATGACCCGGCAGGTCGTGCAGAAGTCTCAGAAACAGGCGTTGCAAAGCGACTCGGCAGAAACCGCGCAAGCAACTGCAATGCGGGATAAACCGTTGGAGGGTCGCCGCTATCGTGGCATCAGCAATGAGGCGCGCAAAGCGGAGCGGCAGCAAAGATTCCTTGAAGCCGGAATGGCGTGTTTTGCCCGCGATGGTTTTCATGGGTCAACGGTGCGCGGTGTTTGCGCCAGTGCCGGGCTGACCGAGCGGTATTTTTATGAGTCTTTCCAGAGCATGGAGGCGCTGTTTCAAGCCGTCTACCTGCATGTATCGGGGCAGGTGCGGGGCAATGTGCTGGCAGTAGTGGCCAGTGTGGCGCCAGACGATCTGAACCGGTTTTCGCGTTCGGCACTGCGGGCGTTTTTTGAAAGCATACACAGGCACCCGGCTTTTGTTCCCATCCTGTTTCAGGAGGCTTTAAGCGTCAGCGCGCAGATGACGAGACTGGCGCTGTCAACGCTGAACGAGTTCATCGAGTTGTTGATCACGATCGGTCAACCGTCGTTTGTGCAACAGACATCGGTGCACATCGATCCGGGTTTGATTTCCTCAGGCTTGGTTGGCGGCATCATGCACATGGCGGTGCGCTGGTCTGATGACGGATTTCACACGCCGCTGGATGATGTGGTGGACAATGCGATGCTGATTTTTGCCGGAGTGTTGTCCCGGGATGTCGCTGCGCAGTAAGTGGCAAGCAGGACGTGCGGGAAAGGGTTGCGAAGCATGCGCCCTGTCTGCAAAACCGAACGGGCCCAACAAAAAGGGCCGCAAGCGACACGCTGTGCGACCCTGATGTACGCCGGCGTGAGTGCCGGGCGGGCTTATTTGGCTGTCGCTTCTGCCTTGGGTGCAGGTGCGGCGGGTTCCTTGAAACCGGCGCCAACAGAGTTGCCCATGACCGCCACTGCACGAGCCACCTCGATGTCGTCGAGGTCGGGGTTGCCGCCGCGCGCTGGCATTCCGCGGATGCCTTTGATGGCATGTTCAACCAGCTTGTCGTAGCCTTGAGTGAGGCGAGCGGACCATGCGCCCTTGTCACCGTTTTTCGGGGCACCGGCGGCACCGACGTTGTGGCAGCCTGCGCAGACGCCGTCATAGATTTCCTGACCGCTCTTGAGCACTTTCGGTGCATTGACGTCCTTGAACTCGACGCGGGCGACAGGCTTGAGTCGCTGCGCCGTGGCCTCTTCGGTCATGGCTACGCTGCCTGCACCGGTCTTGCCGGCGGTGTTGACGTATTTGACGAGCAGCACGATGGTGAAAATGGGCACCAGAAATGCGGCTACGACAACAGCGGCGAGTTGCTTGGGCGTCTTGATGGGTGATTCGTGTTCACTGCTCATGGGGCACCTTGAAAGTGTCAGTGGATATTTTTATGAAGCACGACCTCGGCCAAGCTTCTACAGTCCGGTATTTTATCCCTGACTTGCCCGGAAACCCAAATGGTTGCATCGCCAAAGTTGCCCGAAGCAGGCGAAAAAGCGCAACAAATGGTGGCAAACTTGCAAACTGCCTGCAATAAAAGGGGGATTGAATGCCTGTCGGTGCTCAAACCCGACGTGTTCGGCTTGCCAACCACATGAAAGAGATCATGGACAACATCAGCACGGAACCGGTGAATAGAGGGCTGAGTCGGGTCAGCCTCCGATTTGAATTCAGCACGGGCCTGAGACGATGAACACAGCCAGCGATCAGTCCGCAATGGCCACACCGGCCGGACGCTACTCGGGCATTTCCATTTTGCTGCATTGGTTGATGGTTGCTGGCATCTTGGCAGCCACCGTGATGGCTGTCTACATGGTCGGGATCGCCGGTATCACGCCGACCAAATTGCGCCTTTTTAATTATCACAAATGGCTGGGTGTGTGCCTGTGGTTTCTGGTGTTGCTGCGGCTGATGTGGCGCTGGAAAAACCCGCCGCCACCCCTGCCCGATTCAATGCCTGATTGGCAGCGGTACGCGGCTGCGATCGGACATGCCGGCTTGTATGTGTTGATGCTGATCATTCCTGTATTGGGCTATTTTTACAGCCTGGCCGCCGGTTATCCGGTTGTGCTGTTTGGTCAATGGCCGCTGCCCGTGCTCATGGGGGCTGACCCTGAGTTGAAGGAGTGGTTCAAAAGTGCGCACCGCTTTGCCAATCGGGCTTTGTGGCTGATCTTGCTGGCCCATGTAGGGGCTGCGCTCAAACATGCCTTCCTCGACCGGGACGGTATCATGCACAGGATGTTGCCGTGGGGTGACGTGACAGGGAGACGGCGTGAGATTGGATAAACGTGGCGATCATGGCATGCATGCAGAGGCCGGCAAATCTTGCCGAAAGACTGGAACACAGGTGGCAAGGGGGGCGCGGGGAACGCTTGGCGTCCGTGCCGTCGGCCGGTTCAGCCTTGCGCTTCTTGCGCTGGCAAGCGTCGCCGTGCAAGCTGCGCCAATTGATGCGGGCGCTTCACAGGTGAGCGCCACCTTCCGGCAACTGGGGGTGCCGGTAAGCGGAAAATTCAGGCAGATTCAGGGCGATGTGGACTTTGATCCGGCCAGACCCGCAGCAGCCCGGGCGAACATTGAAATAGCGGTGCAGAGTTTTGACCTGGGCGACAAGGACTACAATGCGGAAGTAGCCAAAAAAGACTGGTTTGATGCTGCGCGTCATCCGAAAGCGGCGTTCTCACTCAAGCAGGTGCAGGGCAACGGCGCGCAGTTGAGGGCCGACGGCGTGTTGGTCGTCAAGGGGCGCAGCATGCCCGTACAGTTTCCGGTGAGCATCAAGAGCGTGGCTGGAAAAACCCATCTTGAGGGCCGCTTGCCGGTGAGCCGATTGGCCTTCTCGATTGGAGAAGGTGAATGGAAAGATACCAGTCTGGTTGCCGATGAGGTGATGATTGAATTCCGTCTTGTCGTGGCTGCATCGATGCCGCCCGCTGCGGCGCCCAATCCATCCAGACAGACAGAATCTCCAAAAGACAGTGGCAAGGAAAGCAGGAAATGAAGCAGCAATTGACACAGAAAACCATTACCGGTCTGGCAGCAGGATGCGTGTCTGCCCTCATCTGCGCCAGCGTGGGTGTGGTGCACGCGCAAACCACGTTCCGGGTTGATCCTAGCCACACATTCCCTTCTTTTGAAGCCGACCACATGGGGCTTTCGCTGTGGCGGGGCCGTTTCAACAAGACCAGTGGTGTGATTGTGCTGGACCGTCAAAAACAGACCGGCACCATGGACATTGTGATTGCGGCTGACAGCATTGATTTCGGTTGGCCGAAGATGACAGAACATGCAAAAGCGGCTGACATGTTCAACGTCGAAAAATTCCCGCAGATTCGCTATGTGGGCAAGTCAATGACGTTTGAAAACGGCAAGCCCGTCGCAGTGGACGGCGAATTGACGCTGATGGGTGTGACGCGCCCGGTGCCACTTAAAATCAAGGCATTCAACTGTATCGACCCGCACCCGTTTTCAAAAACGGAAGTGTGTGGCGCAGATGCAGAGGCGGAGTTCAAACGCACGGATTTCGGACTGGATTATGCAGTCGCCCGGGGATTCAAGCCCGAGGTGAAGGTGCTGATATCGGTTGAAGCCGTCAAGCAGACCCCTTGACATGAGCGCCGCCTCCGGTATCCGTGCAGGAGTAGCCGGTGCGGCACTGGCGGTGTCGTTTGCGCCGGTTGATATTGGTTACGGGCTGATCGTTTTCCAGCTGCTGGGAAACGGTTTTGATGGGCTGGGAGTTGCCTCCGGATGGCTTGCCGTTTTGCTGGGCACACTTGTGGTGGCGCTCATCATGCGCAGCGCCCACCTGTACACGTCCGTCCGCCCGGCCCAGACCCTGAGCATTGCGGCATTGCTTGCGTTGGTCCTCAACCGGTTTCCACAGCCGGACGCGAGCGCCACTGCGGTGCTGGCGCTGGCCACGGTGATGGTGGTCTCCTGCCTGTCAGGGCTGTTTCAACTGGCCATGGGGGCGGCCAAAGTGGGACGTCTGGTGAGTTTTGTACCGCGTCCGGTGCTCTCGGGTGTTTCTACTGCAGCAGCCATTGGTTTGGCGATGAAGGCCGGCAAGACGCTGTTGATGCTGTTTGTCGTATCCAGCTTTGCGCCAGCGGGCGCTGATGCACATGTGTCAGTGGTCGATGCGTTTGTGCAGGGCTTGACCCACGGCGCAACGTCGGGGGGAAGCGCTGCGTCGGCTGCTGTGCCCCTGCAGGTATGTTCGTGGTTTCTGTTTGTTTTTTCCAGTCTGGCGTTGATGACCTGGGCTGCACGACATCTGGTGTTTCTGAACTGGTCGCTGGTGGGACTGCTCTATGGCGTCCTGCTGTATGGCCTGCTTGATGCCGTGTGGCCTGCCTCCGCGGGCGGCCCTGCACTCGGCTCTGCCCTGCCGCAACTGAGCATCACATCCCAGATTCCCGTGTTCGGTCAGGCGTGGCATTTTTTGTTGTCGGGCAATCTGCTGCCTGTGCTGATCGAGCTGAGCGTTCCCACGGCCATGGTGGTGGCGGTGGTCAACTCGCTGGAGGCCTTGGTCTACAACGCCCGCTTTGAGCGTTCCACCGAAGTCGCGCACGACCCGGTGAAGCTGTTGGTGGCGCTGGGTGCTGGCAATACGCTGGCCGGTGCGCTCGGCGGCTTGCCGGTGTCGCTGTCCAATACCAAGATGACGCTGGCATGGAACTCGGGTGTGAAAAACGCAGGCGCCATGGTGGTGCACTCGCTCATGCTGGTGTTGCTGATCGTCAGCACCAGTCTCTATGTGCATTACATTCCGAAAATGGCGGTGTCGCTGGTGATGCTCTACCTGGCGTGGATGATGCTGGACGCGTGGTCCAAGCGGCATCTGGCCGAATGGCTCCGACCGGGCAAAGCGCTTTGGCAATTGCGCCATCCGCATTCCACACCGATGATTTTTCTGGTGGTCATTCTGACGGCCATGGCCAGCAACCTGGTGTGGGGCGTATCGGTTGGCTTGCTGTGCGCCGTGTTTGTGTTTGTACAGCGTCAGAGCCTGAATGTGATTCGTCGCGGCGGAACGCTGGCCGACCGTCGATCGGCTGCCATGCGCAACGAAGCACAGCAACTTTGTTTGCAGGAAAATGCGCACCGGGTGCTGTATCTGGAACTGCAAGGAGCGCTCTTTTTTGGTACGTCTGAGCAGCTGCTGCGCGGTGTGCGTGCGCGGCTTTCACCACAGCATCGGCACTTGCTGCTCGACATGCGCAGGGTGCTGGAGCTGGATGATGCAGGTTGCGAAACGATCGAACGATTGCAGGCAGAAATGGCGCGTAGGGGCGGCATGCTGGTTCTCAGCAGTTGTTCGGAGACTCTGCAGTGGCGCAGTCCGCAGGAGGTGCGCGAGTTGTGCAGCGCGGTCAAGCAGCCTGTGTGTCGCAGTCTGGACGAGGCGCTGGAGGTGGCTGAAGACCGCATTATTGCCCAACTTGGAAGCGATGAGGCGCGGGCTGAGATTTGCGAAATCGGTCCGGACGGACCTGCCGCACAGTTGTTGAGCGGCTTGAGTCAGGATCAGCGCAATGTGTTCCTGCAGGCTTTGGAGCGCTGCGAGTTTGAAGCGGGTAGCATCATTTTCCGGAAAGACGAACCCGGCGATTCCCTGCATCTGGTGGTGTGCGGACGGGTCGATATCTGGCTGAACCACGGCGATGCCGATGCGGTACGACTGGCCTCTTTCAGGCAGGGAGTGACGTTTGGAGAGATGGGCTTGCTGCGCGACAAGCCACGCACTGCGGATGCGGTGGCTGTCAACGACGTATTGACACTGCGCCTGTCGCGGCAAGGCCTGGAAAAGCTGCAGCGTGACAACCCCGCTGTGCTGGCAGGCATATTGACCGCCATCAGCCAGGAGCTGTCATCCCGATTGGGCAAGACGAACAGAGCCCTGCGGGCCGCCTTGCAGACCTGATCGTGTCTTTCCGTGCTGGCAGCTTGCGCAGACGGTGATCAGGCGCTGGCAATCGCCGCTTCGATCTGCGAGAAGGTGTAGGCCTTTACGGGGTCGACCACTGCAATTCCCATCTGCCGGGCGATCTGCGTTGATGAGAACAAACCGATGATAGTGATGTTGCCATGCTCGTCGGTGGTGGTCACCAGCGCATGCTGTCGTCCACGGTTCTTCAACGTCGATACGATATGTCCCAGTTCGGCTTTGGCAACCTTGCCGTAATCCAGAAACTCAAGATCACTTGCCTTGGTCATGACATCATCGACCGTTAGTTCCGGCACCTTGCGCGCCGAGCCACTGGCGGTCTTGATGGACTTTTCACCTGCCAGGTCGGTTGCGGTGATCAACCCGGCAATGTCACCCCGTGCGCCTCTGACGAACAGCAGTTTGACGCCGCAGACAATCATGGTGGTGCGCGCCTGCTCCAGCGTGGCGTCCCCGGTGATGCTGATGGGATGGATGCGGCGCAGGTCGGTCATGGCCTCAATGGCAGGCGAGTCTACGGTGAGTACAGTCGGGATGCTGGGGTCAGCCAGCGCAAGTGTTGCGCTTGATGACAGGGTGCTGTGGGCCAGTGCTGCGTAGAATTGCCGAACCATGTAAACCTCCCGTGCCGGATTGCAGTCCTATCTTTCTCCTATTCAAGCCTACAATCAAGACCCCTTTAAACGGGAAAACCCGCCCCCCTTGCAGGGAGACGGGTTTTTATAAGCAGAACGCCTTGTTTTACCGAAATTATTTGGCCAGATAGTCGTGCAGTACGCGACCGTAGGGCAATGTCATATCGGTGACAAACTGTTTCCCGCCCACGATCTTGCGAACCGGGAGGTCAGCAATGGTTGCGTTGACTGACGGAATCAGTTCCAGACGTGCTTCGCCTGTCCATGCACCCTTCACCTTGATGTTGGTGAAGTTCACACCGACCAACTGGGCAATGGCGGGCTTGCCGTCAATGTCCGGAATGATTTTCAGTGTGATCTGCGTGCGCTTGAGCATTTCTTCGGCGCGGGCGATGTTGCCGTTGTCGAAGGCGTCGTGCTTGTAGGTCATGGTGCCGTTGGCAATGCGCTGTCCGGCATAATCCAGCGTACCCGTGAGCGTGTCGCCTGTGACTTGCAAAACGGGGTGTCCATACTTCATCGGATAGCCCCAGATTTCGCGGCCACCGGCCAGCGGCGGGCAGTTGTCGACAATCATCTGGCTGACAAACACACACGACTCGCCCTTGAACTTGCAGGGGATGGTCTGCGCTGCGGCAGCGTAGGCACCGAAGCCTTCGCCGTCGGGCAGGTCCAGCCACTGCACAGCAACAGTATTACCGTCCAACTCCAGCGGTTCGGGCAGCACGGCCCGGATGGCATCAGCGTCGGTTTCGTACGTGATGATCATGTACTGGCGGTCAAAGAACTTGTACGGCCCGCGCGGAAACGTCGGGCTTTGAAGCGGCATTGAGGCCAGATTGCGAACGTCGTTCTTGTTCATGCGTCCTGGTCCTTCAGATAGTCGTACAGCACGCGGCCGTGAGGCAGTGTCAGGTCGCCGATGAAGTGCTTGCCGCCCACAATCTTCTTGATGGGCAGATCAGCTGCTGGCGCATTGACGTGCGGGATGAGGTGCAGACGGGCCGGTGACAGCCAGGAGCCCTTGATGGTCACATCCGTCAGGTTGTAGGCCACCAGTTGGCAAATCTTGGGCTTGCCGTCCACATCCGGGATGATCTTCAGGTTGCATTGGGTCTTGGTCATGGCTTTGGCCATGGCTTCCACACCGCCGGGCGATTCCTGATGCTTGTACGCCATCGTGCCCATGGCCCCCCTCTGGCCGGCATAGTGCAGCGTACCGGTCAGTGTGTCGGAGGCCACTTCCAGCGTTGGGTGCGCGTATTTATTGGGGACACCCCAGATTTCGCGACCGGCAGAAATGGGCGGCTCATCGTCCAGATACATCTGGGCGGTGAAGTTGATAGGCTCGCCCTTGTACAGACAGGGGATGACCACGCCGCTTTCGGTGTAGTCACCGAAGCCTGAGCTGTCGGGCATGCGGATCCACTCGTACAGCACGTGGCCGTCCGGGTTGGGTTCGAGCGGCTCGGGAACGGCAGCGCGCAGTAGGTCCTTGTCGGTTTCGTACGTGACGATCATGTATTCACGGTTGACGAAACGGTAAGGCCCCATGGGGTAGCTGGGGCTGGCTGCCGGCATCGAGGGCAGCTTGAGAATGTCTTCAACTTTCACGCGAGTGTCCTTTCAGAGGAATTCTTTGGCCATGTCGACCGATTGACGTACACCAATGTGCTGGAAATTATTTTTCAGCCATTCGCTGGCCACGGCACGACCGCGGTCGCGCAGCATGGTCAGGAATTCCCAGTCATTGAGGAACTTGGAGGAGACCGACAGATCCGAGAGTGCCTGGTCTGCACGCAGGGAGTGGATCAGCACGTTCTTCAGCTTGTTCTTGTGCTCGTCCTTGATCCAGCCGTCGTTCAACAGTTTTTGCACAAAATGCACGGCGCGCAGCTCTTTGATGAGTGCGCAGTTGAAGGTGATTTCGTTCATGCGGTTGAAAATGTCGGCCGAGGACATCGGAGGAGCAGGTCGCTCGATCGGGTTGATGTGCACGATCAGCGTGTCGGCGGTGGTGGTGCCGTAGAACAGCGGATAGAGCACGGGGTTGCCCATGAAGCCGCCGTCCCAGAAATACTCGCCTTCAATTTCGACGGCCTGGAACAGGTAGGGCAAGCAGGCTGAGGCCAGCACGCAAGCGGAGGTGATTTCATGTGTTTCAAACACACGGGCCTTGCCGGTGCGCACGTTGGTGGCCGACAGGAAAATCTTGGTCTTCTTGCTCTGCTCGAGTTCTTCGAAGTCCACCACCGATTCCAGCACTTCCTTGAGCGGATTGAAGTTGGTGGGGTTGAGCTGGTAGGGCGAGAAGGTGTGGGTGACCAACTTGAACATCTCGGATGCAAACGAGTTGTCCAGGTTGTGGCCGAACAGCATTTTCTCAAGCGGGGAACGCTTGATGGGGCTGTAACGCTCGCCTGTGTCGGAAATGGCTTTCCAGAATTCGTGCAGTTTTTCACGCGCTGCTTCGGGGCCGCGGATTGCACCGTATGCGTAAACCACCGCGTTCATGGAACCGGCACTGGTGCCGGATACGCCTTCGATGTCGATACGGCCATCTTCCAGCAGACGGTCAATCACACCCCATGCGAAAGCGCCATGCGCTCCGCCGCCCTGAAGGGCCAGGTTGATTGTCTTGGTCTCGCTGGCTGCCGCTTTTTTGCTGCTTGCCATGGTGTAGTCCTGTGAGGCTTGATGGGAACGCCGGGTGGCGCCCGCCGGGAGTTGATGCCGAATGTGTTGCTGATTGCTGTCTTGCTGTGTGCTGTCCGGCCGATCAGGCTGTCGGCACCGCGCCGGATGTCGCCCGCAGAACAACAAGGCGAAGCGTCCGGCGCAAGGTTCAGACAGCGTCGGTGATGCGGCTTACTGGGCTGTCCAGCCACCTTCAACGGCGATGTGCGTGCCGGTGATGGAAGCGGCTGAGTCGGAGCAGAGGAACAGGGCTGTACCGGCCAGTTCCTGTGTGGTCACGAAACGCTTGGTCGGCTGGGCTGCCAGCAGCACGTTCTTGACCACCTCTTCTTCGGTGATGCCGCGTGCCTTGGCGGTGTCAGGAATCTGCTTTTCAACCAGCGGTGTGAGCACGTAGCCGGGGCAGATGCTGTTGGCGGTGATGCCGTTTTCTGCCAGTTCCAGCGCGATGGTCTTGGTGAAGCCCAGCACGCCGTGCTTGGCTGCCACGTAGGCGGTCTTGAACTTGGAAGCCACCAGGCCGTGGGCGGATGCCACGTTGATGATGCGGCCCCAGCCCTTGGACTTCATGTAGGGCACGGCGCAGCGTGTGGTGTGGAAGGCGGAGGACAGGTTGATGGCCAGAATGGCGTCCCACTTGTTCAGCGGGAACTCTTCGACCGGGCAAACGTGCTGGATACCGGCGTTGTTCACCAGGATGTCCACGCCACCGAATGTGTCGGCTGCGCGCTTCATCATGGCTTCAATCGCTTCGGGCTTGCTCATGTCGGCGCCGTCATAGATGACTTTCACACCGAATTTGGATTCGAGACCTGCGCGGATGCCTTCGATCTCGGTTGCATCGCCAAAACCGTTGATGACCAGATTGATACCGGCTTCTGCGAAGCCTTCTGCAATACCCAGACCGATGCCGCTGGTGGAACCGGTAATGACTGCACACTTGCCCTTCAACATGACTGAAATCTCCTTTTTGCGCCTGCTGCACAAACAATTTGGTGAAAAGAATGCAGCGGTATTGTTACCAATGCGCTAGGTTAATGTCTTCAAAGGCAATGAAAAGAAATAAAAAGCCTTGACTTTTGGTGAACAGTTGTGCACTATGATCTTCATCAACACGGAACTCAGGTGAACTCTGAACAACCGGACCCCGAACAACAGGAGACATCCTCATGAACGCAAGCCTGACCCCTGACAATGCTGCCGGTATGTTCGCCGTCACCGCCGCTACACCTGCTCCGACTGACGCAGACAGCGAGATGCGAATCCGCAAGTCTGCAGCAGCAATCGATCTCGCAGGTGACCTGTTCGACCAGGCCACCGCTCGCATACATGAGTTTCACCGTGCCATCAGCGACAAGCCGATTGCGATGGTGAATGCAGCCTTGGGACCCGCAGCCAAGCCGGTTACAACTGTACACAATGCAATCACGGATTTTGTCTATGGATCTGTGCGGGCGGTGGGCTGGAGCGTGCTCAAAGCGGGTGCGTTCAGCTTGAAGATGGCTGCACCGGTGATGCAGTTCAAGCCGGAGACAGACCGGTTTGACCGCAATCTGGACGCAGTGGCCAGCGCAGCCAGTGGGCTGCTGGGCGACAAACTGGCTGCTAGCGGCAACGAGTTGGCGCCGGTGATGGGGTTTTACAAAGACCGCCAGAAGCTGCCAGCCGACGCCATGGAGTTGGCGGGTTTGTACCCGGATGCGCAGTCTCACCTCGTGATCTTCGTGCACGGCTTGTGCTGCAATGAAGACTGCTGGTGGATGTATGCCAAGCACAATGACGGCATGTCCTACGGCGATTTCCTGCAGATGCAGGGAGGTCGCACGGCCCTGTATATACGCTACAACACGGGTCTGCAGATTCGCACCAATGGACGGCGCCTCATGTCCGAACTGAAAGCGCTGGTGGCTGCGTGGCCGGTCAAGGTTGAGCGCATCACGCTGGTAGGCCATAGCATGGGCGGTCTGGTCAGCCGGGTATTGATCGATGAGGCACAGCGCAAGTCGCCGGAATTGATGCGTCTGATTGAAGATCTGGTGTGTATCGGTTCGCCGCATGAAGGCGCGCCGCTGGCTCGCATTTCAGCCAAAGGCGAAAAGCTGCTCGATGCGTTTGATCTGTCCCGCCCCATCTCCAAGGTGCTGGGTGTACGCTCACGCGGTGTTCGCAATCTGGAACAGGGTTTGGGCACCACACCGGTCAGCCGTTACACCGACGTGCGGGTGCATCTGATCGGCAGCACTGTGGGTACATTCGAGCAGCCGGGTATTGCCGAAACAGTGGGTGATGGACTGGTGCAGCTTTCAAGTTCACTGTCCGCAGACGCAGTGCCACAGGCGGCCTCTGCATACGAGGGACGCCATCACATGCACCTGCTCAACGATGCTAAGATCCGCGAACAACTTGACCAACTCACACGTCCCGTACTGACGCAATAATGCAATGACGCCATCGCACCCCTCAGGCAGCGCCGTCAACGACCGCGCCCTGAGCCGTGCGATGTTTCTGTATGGCTTCACCATGTTCATGCTGGTCTACATGGTGCAGCCGATCATGCCCCGCTTTGTCTCCGAGTTCTCCATCGCGCCGGCTGTAGCCAGTCAGGCTTTGTCTGCAGCCACGATGGGCATGGCTTTTTGCCTCATTCCCGCCTCCATCTATGTCAAGCGTTTTGCACCCCGGCCACTGCTGATTGGCGGTCTGCTGGCGTGCGCCCTGCTGTCGCTGGCGGTTTTGCTGACAGATGATTTTTCCGGCTTTGTCCTGCTCCGTCTGCTGTTCGGCATGGTGTTGTCTGCACTGCCCGCAACCGCGCTGGGTTTTTTGTCGCAGTCGGTGGATGCATCCCGCTTGGGCCGGTCAGTGGGCATGTACATCGCTGGCAATGCCATGGGTGGCATGAGCGGTCGCTTGCTGGCGTTGGGCCTGTCGGAGTGGATGGACTGGCGCCAAGCGTTTGCCGTGCTGGGCCTTTTTGCGTTGGTGGTGGTGACGCATGTGGGCCGTGTACTGGCCGGTTTGCAGCAGGCTGACCGACATTTGGGGTCAGAAGCAGTCGTTGAATCGACATCTGTGTGGTCAAGGCTGCGGCGACTGTTGTCCGATCCGGGCTTGCTCGCGCTGTTTGCGTTGGCTTTTCTGCTGTCTGGCAGCATCGTGAGCGTCTACAACTACATCAGCTTCAGGCTCTCTGCGCAGCCCTATGCTTACGATTACAAAGCCCTGTGCGGGATCTATGCCCTGTATGTGATGGGCATGCTGGGCTCTGCCCGCGCGGGTCGCATGGCAGACCGGTTTGGCAAGGGCGAGGTACTGGTCTGGTTGCCACTGGTCATGGCGGTCGGTGTGTGGATGACGCTGGCTGCGAATGCGGTGATGATCATCTGCGGAATGGCGCTGCTGACCTTCGGCTTCTTTGGAGCGCACAGCGTGGCCAGTGGGTGGGTCAGTGCCAGGGTAACTGACGACAGGGCGTTGGCGTCCAGCCTGTATCTGACCTTTTACTATCTCGGTGCCAGTGTGCTGGGAACAGTGGCAGGCGGGGTGTGGGCTGCGGGCAGTTGGCCGGCGGTGGTGCTGATGAACAGCGCCATCATCGCGATGGCGCTGTTGCTGTCACTGAAGCTTAAAGCGCTCAAGACATCTCAGGCCGCTGCAGTCTTGCCGGAGTCCTGAGCGGAGTCGACCGCTTTAGCGGCTTTCCTGCGGGTTTTGCGGGCCGGCGATTCTTCTTCGATTTCCACCAGCGTGCTTTCCAGGAAGTCAAGCATACGCTGTACTTTGGGAGCTGATTCGCGACAAGCGATGATGCCGAAGTCCATGTTGCCGTTGTAGCTCTGCACCGTGATGTTCACGGCATAGCCATGCCAGATCAGCGACACCGGGTAGAGCGCCAACAGTTCGGCGCCGTTCATGTACAGCGTCTCCTGTGGACCGGGAACGTTGGACACCACGACGTTGAACAAGACCGGAATGCGTCCGTCCAGACCGCTGACCTGACCTGCAAGCAGCGGCAGGTTTGACAGCACGGTGTGGGCATTGATTTCGAGTTTGTTCATTGAGCCCAGGCGCTCCTTGGCCGCCTGAGTGGACTCCTTGATGGCATCAATACGGCTGCGTGCGCTCTTGATGTTGGTGCCCAGTGTGACCTGCAGTGCGCTGATGGCATTGCCATTGTCATCGGCCGCGTCTGCCGAGCGGATGGACACCGGAATATTGGCGACCAGCGAATTCTTCGGGAGACCACCTGCATACGTGTTCAGGTATTCGCGCAGTGCCCCGCCGCACATCTCCAGCACCACGTCGTTTATGGTTGCGTCATATTCCTTGGCCACCTTGCGTACCCGGTCCAGGCTCCAGGACTGGGCAACGAAGCGGCGCGCCTGCGATACGCGCTTGTTGATGGGGGTGGCCGGTGCTTTGTAGATGGACTTCACGTTACTGTCCAATGGCGTGGTTCCCATCTTTGCAAGCTTGATGGCGGCAGAGCCGACAGCTTTCAGATTATCCAACATTGCCTGTGCGGGATTGACCTTGCTGCCGGACGAAATGGGTCGTGCCGGCTTCTTGATGAGTTCATCCCATTCAGCAGACCACATGGCCGGCAGTTTTTCGTGGGGCGACCGGGCCAGACGCGACTGCACCATGCGCATGCCAGCAACGCCGTCGACCAGAGAATGGTGAATCTTGAAATAGATGGCGAAGCGGTTGCCTTCAAGACCTTCGATCAGGTAGCACTCCCACAGTGGATGGTTCTTGTCCATATGCTGTGCGTGGATGCGCGACACCAGGGCCAGCAATTCGCGCACGCGACCCGGCTTGGGCAGCGCGGCGTGGCGGATGTGATAGTCAAGATCCACGTCCTGATCGGTCATCCATGACGCATCCAGGTTCATGGGCAGAATGCTGGCCAGGCGCTTGTTGAAGGGGGCGGAGACCTCTTTGGATTCTGTCATCCAGCGCAGCATGTTTTGCATGTAGTCGGGACCTGCATCCTCGGGCACCTTCAGCAGCATGAGCCCGGCTACGTGCATGGGCGTCTGCGGGGTTTCCATGGTCAGCCAGCCCGAATCGAGCAACTTGAGTTTTTTGCGCATGATGTTTCCTCTGAGATAGTCCGAATATGGCAGTACTGTATTACCCGATGCTACCGCTAATGCACTGATTTTGGATTCAATTTTGATGCATGGGTCAGACAGCAGCAGCCGGGCCGCTGACCCCGTCGAAACCCAGATCGAACAACGCCCGCATCAGGGACGTTTCGCTGACGTTCTCTGCAAAAATCTGCATCGACAGTGCGTGTGCGGAGTGAACCAGTTCTGAAAGCAGGCGGGCACACTCCCGCCCTGTCTGCGCATCCAGAAGGTCGACGGTCACATTGGCGGCGAGTTTTACATAGCGAACGCCATTGGCGCTGAGTTGCATGAGGCTGCCCGCATGTGCATCAAGATGGTCGATGCCCACGCGTATGCCCATCGTGTCGGCGGTGGCGATGAATTGCCGCAGCAGATCCGGATGGTTGACGGCGAAGTCCTCTCCAATATCAATGTCGATGCGGTTGCTGTAACGCGGCGACTGCTGAAGGTCCCGGATCAGGGCTTCGCGTCGCGGAGGGTCCAGCAGCGCTGCGGCGGACAGGTTGATGCAGACGCGCTCGCTGCGCTCCGCAGCGGCATTGAAAGCCAGATTGACCACTTCAAGATCGATTTCTGCAGCCAGATGCAGATGCTCTGCCCAGGCCATGAGCGTACCGCCCGGATGCACGGTACCCGTCTTTCGCTCGGACAGGCGCAGATAGTGCTCGACGTGAACAGCTTGCCTGTCTGCATTGATGACCGGATAGCCCTGCAGGAAAAAATGGTGCTGGGTCAGTCCCCACGTCAGTCTTTCATACCAGGCATCACGCTGGGGTTGGTTATCGTCCAGTGCGATGGAACCTGTCTGGTTGCGTTCGCAGCGCAGCAGGATGTCCTCCGATTTTTCATTGCGCCCGAAGGTGATGTCATCCATGCGTATCTCGATACCGCAGACGGTCAGCAGGCTTTCGGTGCGTGCTTTCAGGTCCTGAGTGATGGCGGAATCGGCGCAGACCAGCAGGACAATGTCGGTACCGTTGATACGGCCGCATGCCATGTGGTTTGCCTGCTCGGCCAGTCGGGCAAGGTCTCTGCCAAGTTTGCTCAGCAATCCGTCGACCCGCTGTCGACCTTGCTGCATGTTTAGTGCCTGCAGGTTCAACAGGTGGATGACGAATGCATGACCTGTCTGCGATGGCGTGAGATTGGCTGCCAGCGATGCCAGCCGGGCGCTCAGCGCGTCGCGCTTGAGAAGGCCTGTGGCTGCATCCGTACGTCGCATGCGGTTGAGAACGTCGACCTGTTCAAGCGCCCTGAGATTGCGTTCGCGGATGCGTTGCGTCATCAGTCGGGTGGTGGCAAACAGGTCCTTGAATTGCGGTAGCGCAGGCGGTGAAAGCGTTTGTGAATCGGCATCCAGCAGGTGTGCGATGGCATGGTCCAGTTGCGAGATGGTCTGCGCAGTTTTGCGCCGGTGAATGGCAATCACTGCAATACCCGTCGCCCCGATGACCGAAAAAATCAGCAGCAGGTACGCCAACCACAGCTCGGAGGCGTGATGATCGAAGCTCAATTCCGACTGCACCGATACATGGCTGATGCCCAGTTCGTTCTGTTTGACTGCGGCGGTGGCAGCCGGCAACTGTTCGCGGGGGCTGAGTGACCACAACCAGAAAAGGCGCGTGTCCGGTTTGGGTGATTGCGAACCCGTCAGCAATTTTTCGCGCGAATACAGCGCAATGCCTTCGTGGGTCAGCAAGCGTATGCGCTGATAGTTGCCCAGCGCAAAATGCGCATCAATGAGTGATTGGGCATCTTCAAGCGACACACCCTTGCGCGACAAGCCGATGGCCATGGCATGTGCAACCTCGCGATCCGATAGTTTAAGCCGATGCGTCAGCGCAGTTTCGACGGCATGAATGCTGATGCCCGTGATCAGCACGAATGCAGTCAGCAGTGTCATCAGGAAAATGCTTGTCGGTCGGCGGTACATCTTTCTTCAATCGAATCAGAATCGTGTGTCCGGGCAGATAAAAGAAGGGCATTCATGCCGCTATTTATCCAGAAGGCACCAATTTGCCATAAAAAGCAGATCTTCACCGCAAAACCCGCCCACAAGCCTGAAAACATCTGCCATAATCAGCGCGACCCGGGCAACCATGCGGGTTCAAGGGCATTTTGAATTAGAAGCATAGATAAACTGGAGGACAAGTTGAACAAGACTGAACTGATCGAAGCAATCGCCGCTGGCAGCGAAATTTCCAAAGCGGCCGCTGGCCGTGCACTCGATGCAACCCTGCAAGCCATCGTTGGCGCAGTGGCCAAGGGTGATTCCGTTACGCTCGTGGGTTTCGGTACATTCTCGTCGAGCAAGCGCGCTGCACGCACCGGCAAGAACCCCCGCACCGGCGAAGCAATCAAGATTGCTGCCGCAACCGTGCCCAAGTTCAAGCCGGGCGCAGGCTTCAAGGAGTCCGTTTCCAAGCCCGCCAAGAAAAAAGCCAAGTAATCCGCAATACTGGCTGACAGGGTCTGTGATTTCAAGACCCGTCGAATAAAAACGCGCTGCAAGGCAAAAGTCTGCAGCGCGTTTTCATTTGTTTTTTTATCTGTCCATACGTGCATCTGTTCATGTCTCTGAAGATGCGCTTTCAAACGTACGGCCGGTTTTAACGCCGGTCATTCAGGGCCCAGTCATATTCCAGAAAATCAATCGTCACTTTGCCTGCTTTGATTTTGCCTTGATCATCCGTGTTATCGGTCAGCAGGTTTGCATATTTGGCGAAATAGGCTTCGCGTGATGCGATACCTTTCAGCCCGCTGGTGAAGTCCACTTTGTACCAGTCGAAAATTTTGGACACTTCCAGTTTGCCGGTTTGTGCGTTGTAGCGGTTGCGACTGCGATCGCTCAAAAAACGTGTGGCCTGTTCTTCCAGTTGCCGGTCGATATGGCGGCCGGTGTACGCTTCCTCACGCAACGAGGGGCAACCGACAGACGCGCAATTGACCGCAAAATGAATGCGGGGGTCGTCGTAAACTCCGGGTTTGCGGATGGTGTCGTGCTCAATACCGTTCAAGGTCATTTCCTTGCCGAGCAACCGGATGAACGGGTCTTTCCACGGGTCATTGAAAACACGGCCAAAGTCACGGATTGATTTGAGGTTTGGATAGCGCGTGAGAATTTTCTCGACGGTGAAGGCGTTGTAGGCATTGATCAGAAATGCCAGTTGCTCTGCTTTGCTGAAACTGTCGAACTGCGCTGGGGTCACGTCACTCAGACTTTGTAGATAGGCCTTCAGTGCGGCGCGGTCGTCCATCGCACCCTTGTAGCTGATCTGGGAGGCGTTGCCATTGCTGATGACGGTTACATGTTTTTTCAGAAACTGCGTCCATGCGGTGTGCTGTTGGTCAAATGCATGTGCGGGCACCGAAAGCAGGGATAACAACACTACGACAAGCGTCAGGAGAGGGCGAAAAAGAGTGTGCATTGCATGCCTGTGAACCAATGGAGAGAGTCCCGTTTATACGCCAGCCTAAGCGCCATTACAATGGGCACTACGGTACCTTTGTTGAAAGACGTTTGGCATGGCTGATGCGCCGGTTCGGATTGATAAATTTTTATGGGCTGCACGGTTTTTCAAAACCCGGACGCTGGCCACCGACGCGGTGGACGGCGGACGCGTCAAGCTCAATGGCGAGCGGGTAAAGCCGGCACGGGCCGTCAAGGTGGGGGACATGCTGATCGTACCCATCGGATGGGATGAGGCAGAAGTGGTCGTCAAAGCGGTGTCTGATAAGCGCGGCTCTGCGACCATTGCACAGACCCTCTATGAGGAAACTCCGGACAGCGCGAGTGCGCGGGCTGCCCGGGCGGAAAATCGTCGTATGGCGCGCGAGCCGGCTCAGGATATCAAGGCACGGCCAACCAAACGGGACCGTCGCCAGTTGGACAAGCTCTCATGATGGCAGTACGCGGTCCAGCACCCGGCGCAGTTCGTCTTCTTTCAGTTCGCCCTGATGAAGCCACACACGGCGGCCATTGCTGTCGAAGAGCACCGTCGTGGGTACGGCAGTGATCTTGCCCATTTGCTTGAGCAGGCTGCCCTGGGGGTCGATGGTGACACGAAAGCCCCATTTTTTCAGTTCTTTGAGTTCAACCACGTCCGACGGTCTGTCATAGGGCATGGCCGCCGCGATAACGGTCAATCCGACTTCGGCTTTTTCCTGGTGCAGCGCCTGCAGCAAGGGCATTTCCTTCAGGCATACCGAACATGTGGTGGACCAGAAATTGATGAGCACCGGTTTGCCCCGATACTCCGCAGGGCCCAGTGGGCTGCCATCCACTGTGATGAAGCGGATGTCCGGCAGCGTGCTGGCAACATCAACCGCTGGAGAGCAGGCTGCCAGCGCCGTGGCGCTGAGAACAGCCGCCACAAGCACAGTAAGAGAAAACCGGCGGCCTTGCGTCATTGCCTCTGTCAGTTGGTGCGGACTGGCGAACCCTGCTGCCGGTCATCGCTGGGGGTTTGCGATTTGACGATGCGTGCGCGTTCGTCTTCGCTGATGTAGTCAACTGACTTGATCACTTTTTCCACGCCGCTCACACCCGCGATGACATCGGCTGCCATTTCGGCCTCTTTCTCGGTAGCCATGCCGAGCAGATATACGTTGCCACGCTCAGTGACGTATTTGAAAGCGCCGGTGTAGATGTTCTGATTGTCGACCATCGCCGCTTTTACCTTGCTGCTAATGATGGCGTCGTTGGAACGGGATGACAGAGAACTCTTTAGTCCCACCTGCAGCTCGTTGACGATGAAGCGAACGTTATCGATCGTGGCAGCCTCTCGCTCAACGGCCTTGCGGGTGGCTTCGTCCGGTACTTCGCCGGTGAGCAGAAGTCGCCGGTTGTACACCGTCGCATTGATATGACTGTCGCCGCCGAACTTTTCGCTCAGACGGGTTTCGGCTTTCAGCTGTATGCCTCGATCTTCAACCTGGGTACCGAGGGTACGGCGGTCTGCCGCAGCCAGAGTGCCGGTGGCAAAACCGGCGGCGATCAAAGGGATTTCCAGACCCGTACAGCCCTGCAGGCCGACGGTGCTGACGGCAGTCAGCATGGAAAGGGTCAGCGGAATGCAGGCCCAGCGTTTATTCATCCTCTTCTCCAAGCAACATCAGGTCAATGCCATCGCACAGGCAGTGGATGGCGAGTATGTGAACTTCTTGTATGCGGGCTGTCTTGTCGTGGGGCACGCACAGGTGTACGTCAGCGTCGCGCAGCATGGCGCCCATCTTGCCGCCACCCTTGCCGGTCAGAGCGACGATCGTCATGTCGCGCTCATGGGCCGCCTCGATGGCCTTGATGACGTTGCGCGAATTGCCGCTGGTAGAAATGGCCAGGAGCACGTCGCCGGGCTGTCCGAGCGCATGTACCTGCTTCGAGAATACTTCGTCGTAGCTGTAGTCGTTGCCGATGGCGGTGATGGCCGACGTGTCGGTGGTCAGCGCAATGGCAGCAAGCCCCGGTCTCTCGCGTTCGAAACGGCCGACCAGCTCGGCGGCGAAATGCTGGCAGTCGCCAGCGGAACCGCCGTTACCGCAGGCCAGGATCTTGCCCCCGTTGGTCAGGGAGTTGACCAGGGCTTCTACGGCGTTGGACAGCGGGGCCACCATGACTTCGACGGCTTTCTGTTTGGTGGCTGCGCTGTCGTTGAAGTGGTGGGTGATACGCGTGATCAAGTCCATGAGTGGGGGCTCCGCGGGTGAGGTAACCCCCATTATATCGAGCCTTCTGCATCGAATGCATGACGCGTCCACAACGGTCTTGAACTGTCCGTGAAAGTCAGCGTATCAAAGCGCAAATTGGAAAAGCACCGCGCCCCTGCGCGCGCCCACCATAGCAGGGCGGTATGGACGATTCGCCTGCGTTTGTGGTGGTCTATGCTCTCGGCGGCGCTGCCATGACGGGCGCTGGCCCGCCGTCGCACTTCAACCACAACGGCCGTGCTGCCGTCGGCAAAAATGAGGTCGATCTCGCCGCGCCGGCTGCTGACATTGACCGTGACGGGCGTCAGGCCCTGTTCAAGCAGCCACTGTGCTGCCCGTTCTTCCCATTGATGGCCGATATCTCGCTGCGACCGCTGCGAGCTGGCTCCAACCGGTTTGAGCACCTGAGTGACCGGGTTGGGCGCGTCTGCCTGGCCGGTGTCATTTTGCAGCCATGCGGGCTTGCGGGCGCGCTTTCTCTTCTGTGTGGCAGGGGGTTTGCGATCGGACCATGGAAGCATGACAATGGGCATATGGAAATGTTCGACCTTGAAAAAGATCCGGAACCCGAACCGGAAGCGCAACTGCTGACCCAGACCGAGGTACAGCAGCCCGCCACCCTGTTTGTGGTGGCTACGCCCATCGGCAATCTGGGCGATGTCAGCCCGCGGGCAAGACAGACCTTGGCGCAGGTGGATGCCGTGGCTGCCGAAGACACGCGGGTGACAGCGCAACTGCTGTCCTTGCTGGGCATACGGCAGCCATTGATTGCGACACACGCGCACAACGAGCGCGCTGCTGCACTCACGATACTTGAAAAGTTGCGGGACGGAAAAAGCATCGCCCTGGTGAGTGATGCCGGTACACCGGCCGTGTCGGATCCGGGTGCCGTGGTGGTCAGGGAGGTGGCTTCTGCCGGCTTTCCGGTGGTTCCGGTTCCGGGGCCCAGTGCCCTGATTGCTGCCATCAGCGCCAGTGGGCTGGTGGAGGGGCCGTTTCATTTTGCGGGCTTTCTGCCCTCCAAGGGTGGGCCGCGACGCAAGGCGTTGGCCGCTGCTCTTAGCCATACAGACAGCGTGGTGTTGTTTGAGGCGCCTCACCGCATCGAGAGCCTGTTGGAGGACATCGTCGAGCTGGGTGATGCCTTGCGCCCCTGCTGTGTGGCGCGTGAGCTCACAAAGCGTTTTGAGAGCTTTTACCGCGGGGCTGTGGAGGTGGTGCGCGATGTGGTGAAGGCAGACGCGCACGGCAAGCGCGGCGAGTTCGTGGTGGTTTTGGGTGCAAAGCCGCAAGAGCTGGACGCGCCGCTGGTCTGTCGGGTCAATCCGTTTGAACTGCTGGACGCCCTGTTGGAGCATCTGCCCAACAAGGCGGCTGTCAAACTGGTGGTTGACACCACTGGTGCGCCCAAGAACGCATTGTATGACCATGCGTTGAAGAAGCAGCGACCGGCGGATTGATCAGAACAGGAATCGCACGCCAGCCGTTACCGTCCGTCCTTGAACCGGGATGAAGTCTTTCAGGAAAGACACATGGTTGCGGCCTTTGGTGTCGGTCAGGTTGCGTCCCTGCAAGAAAAACTCTGTACGCGTGGTACCCAGATTCCAGCTCGGCCGGTAAGCCGCATAGGCATCGATCCGGGTGTAACCGTCGGTGCGGGTTTCGTCCTCTGCGCTGATGCGGTTTTGCGCTGAATGGTTGACGATCTGCAGCCGGGCAAAGCCTTTGGCATGGGCCAGTCCGGCGGCCAGCGTGATGCGCTGCGGCGTAATGCGCGGCAACGGTCTGCCGGTGTTCTCATCGGTACCGCGGGTATGGTCGAACTTCAATTCAAGCGTGGGTGTGTACGTGTCGGTCAGACCGAGCGTTCTGGCCTCCAGCGTGCGAATGACCGCCAGTTCCAGTCCGCGGACGGTGGCTTTGGTGGAGGCATAGTCGAAGGCCGGCAAACCATTCTGCAGTGCGCGAGGCCCGCCCATCATGTCCGGCGGTGAAGTCTCATCTGCCCGCAGCGTGATGAAGTTGGAGAAGTCCTGCTGGTAGACCGTTGCCCGGTTGTTCCACTGCGTATTCTTGAATGCCCACGACAGGTCAATGCCGTTGGCTTTCTCTTTCGGCAGATTGGGGTTGCCGTATTGCGCGTTGAAGGTGGCTTCATGCTTGCCGCACGCAAACAGTTCAACGGCTGTCGGAGCCCTCTCGCTGTGGTTGACTTGCAGCGACACGCTGTTTTCTGCGTTCACCGGCAAGCGGGCACCCAATGATGCACTGTTGAGGTTCAGCTTGCGGTCTGCTGCTGCGATATCGCCGCATTCGCTGCGCTGGTCGCCCCGTACGCGGTGGTCTTCATGCCGCAAACCGCCATTGATCTGCAATGCGCCGGCTTGCGTCAATGCCGTTGCGTACAGGGCATCGCCCGTGGTGCGGGCATTGGGAAGGAATGTGTTGTTGCCCTCATCATTGAAGGCATTGAAGCGGCTGTTGCTGCGCTGAAACCCGATGGTGCCCCGTGTTGCCCCGAAGGTGCGTGTGATGCCTTCCAGTCGTAGTTCATCACCCTTGTTGCGGAAGGTGACTTCGGGAACGATGCCACCGCCTTCGTTCACCCATTCGGAATGGCGATAGCGGCTGTTGACGGCATCCAGATCGACGGACTGGAAGAAACCAGACAGGTTCAGACGGCCTTTGAATTCCGTGCGGTCCTGCTTCAGGTCGATGCGCGGTTGTTCGTCGCTGGCTGCGTTGCCGATGCCGTAATTGTTGTTTAACTGCTGCACGCTGATGCCTGCGTATCCCCAGCTACCGCGCAATGCGCCACCGATGGCTCCACCGTCTGTCCTGGCGCTGCTGTTGGGCAGTTTGCCCGAGCGATTGGGGGCTGTGGGGTCGCCACTTTCATCACGGAAACGCTGCAATCCGTTGGCGGAGAAAAACTCACCGGGCACTTTCACATCGCCGGTGCGGATATCGAAAGCATCAACGCTGAGGGCAAAGTTGTCGCGACCGACGGCGTAGTGGGCTGCAGCCGTGTCTTGCGCGCTGCCCAAACGGCCCGAGAAACGCGCCTCGCCGTGTTCTCCGTTGCCGATGGCAACTGGTGTCCGGTCGTCGATCACGTTGACGGCGCCACCGATGGCATTGCCGCCGTAGCGCAGCGTGGCTGAGCCGCGCAGCACTTCGATGCGGTCGGCAAAAATGGGGTTGATGGCCACCACGTGGTCTTCGCTGCTGTTGGATGCGTCAAAGACGGAAGAGCCGTTGTTGAGGATTTTCACGCGGTCGTTGGACAGGCCGCGAATGATGGGACGTCCGGCATTCGGACCGTGCCCTGACGTGGTGATGCCGGTTTCCTGTTCAAGCAGCGTGCCCAGATTGGCATCCATTTTCGACTGCAATTCATTGCGCTGCAGGATGAGCGTGGGCGCTACCTGGGTTTGCAGTGTTTCGCGGAAGGGGCTGGAGGAGATGGTGATGTCGTCCAGATTTTTTGAATGGTGCTGAGCCAGAGCCGTTGTGCCGGCAGTCATGGCAGCCCATGCTGCGCAGACGGATGTGCGCAGGGCATTGCGCACGAAAATCGGCTTTGTCTGGTGCGCCTGACTGGCCGCGTGTTGGAAATGGAAGGCTTGCTTGCGTGGAGATCTGGATATTTTTTGCATGATGACACTGTCTGAAAAAGCGTGACCGACCGCATGGAGCGGTCATGGTTAAATCCGAGCGGAAATGCGCAACACACGACTGTGTATGAGGCACGCGCTGCGGAAGGCTTGAGAATCAGGACAGTGCAATGGGCGGACCGCGAGCGGGCGGGCCGAATAGTTGGAAGGTGGATATGCGCTCAGGCGCTGCTGTTGCCAGACGCTGAGGCTGGAACACCGGCGGCAGCACACTCGGTATTTGGGATGCGGCGGTGGGTGGCTCAAGGAGATGATCGAGCAACTGGCAACCGATGGAGCCTTCGATCGCACCAAAGAGTGTGTCGTGCAGATTGTGGTTTGGAGCAATGACAACCGGATCGGCAAGCAATTTTTGCCGGATGTGCAGGTCATCGTATTGATGACCGGGGGTCTGGCTTACCTTGCGGATCTCGGGATGTGCGGACGGCGCGCTGCCCCGATGCACACCTGCAACGGTCTGCATGAACAGCAGGGCAAGCAACAGAAAGAATACGGAAAGCCGTTCAGTCACCGTACATCTTTTGCTTCAGTTCGCGGCGCTGCTGCGCCTCCAGCGACAGCGTCGCCGTAGGGCGTGCCAACAGGCGCGGAATGCCGATGGGGTCACCGGTTTCTTCACACCAGCCGTAGTCATTGGCTTCGATGCGGGCGAGCGCCTGCTGCACTTTTTTCAGCAACTTGCGTTCGCGGTCGCGCGTGCGCAGTTCCAGCGCATGCTCTTCCTCGATGGTGGCACGATCTGCCGGATCGGGCACGATGACCGTCTCACGCAGGTGCTCGGTGGTTTCGCCGGCGTTGGAGAGCAGCTCTTTTTCCATGTCTTGCAGACGCTGGCGGAAAAATGCGAGCTGCGCATCGTTCATGTAATCATCGTCGCTCATCGCAAGCAATTGTGCTTCCGAGATGACTGCTTTGGTTGCGGCTGTCATGACAAGCCTCCTGTTCCCTCTAGGTCTTCATACGGGCTGGGTTATCGGGTCAGACACTTGGTCAGACCCTTGATGAACAGCTCTTTTGGCAATTTTCTGCCAATAAATACCATTTTTGTAGATTTTTTATCTTCGGGAGCCCATTTACGACCCAGGTCGGCCCCCATGAGCATGTGAACGCCCTGGAACAGCATGCGACGATCACTGCCTTTTATGTACAGAATACCTTTGTACCGCAACATGTCGCCGCCGTAAACCTGCGAAATGGCGCCCATGAACTCTTCGAACTGCACGGAATCGAAAGGTCTGTCGGATTTGAACACAAAGGAGCTGATCTCGTCATTGTGCGTGTGATGATCCTCTTCGAGGAAGTCAGGCGCAATATCGAGAACGGAGTTGAGATTAAAGCCGCGGATGTCCAGTATCTGTGCGATGGGCGCCTGACCGTGGTCGGAAATGAAAATATCGGCGCGCGCATTCATCTGCACCAGACGGGCCCGGATGGCAGCGATCTCTTCAGGCGTGCACAGGTCCGTCTTGGACAATAGAAGACGGTCGGCAAAGCCCACTTGCTGCTGGATTTCGCGGTGTTCGTCGAGTTGCTGCATGCCATGTTTGGCATCCACCACGGTAATGATGGCGTCCAGGAGGTAGTTCTCGGCCACGTCGTCGTCGGCAAAGAATGTCTGAGCCACAGGTCCGGGGTCTGCCATGCCGGTGGTTTCGATGACCACCCGGTCAAACTTGATTTCGCCGGCTGCGCGCCGCTGCGCCAGATTGCCCATGATGCGCACCAGATCTCCACGCACGGTGCAGCACAGGCAACCGTTGTTCATTTCGACGACGTTTTCCTGCTCGTTTTGCAGCAGCAGGTCATTGTCCACCCCTTCTTCGCCAAACTCGTTTTCGATGACGGCGATGCGCTGACCGTGATTCTCTTTGAGAATGCGGTTGAGCAGCGTGGTTTTGCCGCTTCCCAGAAAACCGGTGAGTATGGTGACGGGAATGAGCAGGGATGGATTGCGGGTCATGGTGAGACCGAACTAAAAATGGCGGGCATTACACCACGATGTGGGGACGAAAAGCAATGATTCAAGTGGGGGTGATGAAAAAGTGACGAGTGGCCGAGTGACGAGTGACGAGTGACGAGTAGGTGCTGTGGAGTTTCGGTCGATCCAATGACAGAGCCCCGATATGATTTGGGGGGTGAAAATCTTCACTCGGTCACTCGGTCACTCGGTCACTCGGTCACTCG
>SXGQ01162814.1_pt1 | contig 26721 bp, 31 predicted proteins | sample 3178371 | NCBI WGS metagenome assembly SXGQ01 (sample SAMN11356859, study PRJNA531348) | freshwater metagenome | isolation source: freshwater sample F1-20 | place: China: Fuxian Lake, Yuxi | collected 2017-12-25 | reverse complement strand
ATGGCCCCAACCCTGTCCCACCGTTCGTCCCCGACGGATTCCTCTAGTTCTCGATTCAGGAACTCGATCCTTGAGGCCCAGTCGGTCCAGTGGACGGAATCGGGCATCACACCTGGACGCTGAATCCGGAGGCCGAGGATGTCATCAATGCATCACCAGCCTGGACCGTTGATCTGGCAGGAGAGAGGACATGGGGAGACGACTGGGTCAACATTTCCCTCCACGACTGTTGAATGATCTCAAGATGACGCTTGGCCTCCTCGAGCATCGATCGGTCCTTGCGGACGTTCCCCCGCATCAGCTGGTTTCCGATGTAGACGTAGAGCCCACCGAGTCGGGCTGCAAACTCGCCGCCGGAATCCAGATCCAACGCATCGCGAAGCTGTGCAATGATCGCAACGGCCTTGGTGGTCTGGTTGTGGATCGTCTCGATCCGAATCACGATGTCCTCGGAATTGAAGGCGTTGATGGCGTTCTGGATGGCGTTGACCGCGCCATCCAGGAGCATCTGTACGATCCGGGGTTTGGACACCGTGGATTCCGCCCCGGAGCGGTAGGCGGAAAGCGGTGTTCGCGAGTAGGTCATGGTTCAGGAAGAGGTACGGACCGGCTCAGAACTCGGACTTCCCAAACAGGCTGGTCAGACGGTCGACTCCCTCGAGGGGCGGGTAGGCAGATGACGGGGTAACCCGGCGAACCATTTCCTTCACCCGGTCGAAGTCCATCTCGGCCCTGAGCTTTGCGAGCTTGAGTGAATCTCCATCCAATCCGGGTGCCTTGCGGACGGCCAAGACTTCCGAGGCCCCTCGCTGCAGTGGGGCTTTGCCCTTGTTCTCAAACAGAACGGGGTTCGGCTGCTGGTGTACGGGTTCGATTTTCATCTTCTGCTCCTAAGCGGGTTTACGGAGGATTTGGTGTCGCCTTAAGGAGAATCTTTGGATTCTTTTTGGTCCGGGGCTCCTGTCGGAGCTCCCTGGCCCAGACTCTGCAGGAACATCCGGGCCACGACCGATGCGGCAAACCGGGTGAACCGGGTGGGACTGTCGACGGAAGGCGAGGGCGGGGGATCGGTCTCAATCCCAAGTTTCTGCCGGAAAAAACGCCGAGCATCGTTGTTGGTGGGGCCATCACCGGCGTTCAATGTATCGTCGAACTGCCAGAGAATCGCACCATCCTGGATCCTCACGAGCGTCACCTTGATCCCGATCAGGAGCGGGGGATAGGTCTGATACGCTGTGACGGACGAGAAGAGGGCCACGTCGGCATCGGTTTGTCGCTGGATCTCCTTGAGCAGCTGAGGGGGCAACGCCTCCGTGACCCTGAGAATGTTGGCGCCCTCGAGCAATCGGTAGGCATTGGCGGGATACTGGACGACCTCGAATGGGGCAGCGGCCCTGAACTCCTCGATCAGACCACGTTGCAGGAGACGCGGGGCGGAGGCGTCGGACGAGGCGGAACCTTCCTCCGGCGGAGCTGTTGGGAGGACCGCCACGCGCTGGATCTCATGCAGGACCTCGGCAGACACGCCCCCGCAGTTGTATCGGCTCCGGAAGGGGCCGCGGTAGGAGGGATCGGTGATGTGCTTCGTTATGGAACCGCATCCGGTTGACAGAAGCATCAGGCAGACGAGTGCTGCAAGGCGGGTGCTCATCCGTTGGAAAGCTTTTGGTTCAGGAATTGCAGCTGCTGGCTGGACCTCGCCTGCGCGGCCTCCATGGCCCTGAAGCTGGCAAGGAGACGTTCCCGGTTCGATTGGACCCGCCGTTCCATCGCCTCGAGCTGTTCATCGAGACGCTTCGACTGCTCAGTGAGGGCCTTCTGCCGTGCAGGGATCGTCCCGCTGATCTCACTTACCATCGGGCCCGTGAAGTCGACGATCTTGGAGGCCAGGCCCGTCGAGGCTGTCGCAAGATACGCCTTCACGTCGCTGAGGTTGGTCGACAGGGCGTCCTTCAGCTTTCCGGCATTCGCCAGGGTGATCTCGTTAGAATATCCAGAGGTGCTGAAACCGAGATCCTCAAGGCCCCGGATGATCGAGCTTGGACCCGCGGTCAGGGGCATCATCAGAGATCGGATCGTCGAGCCCAGCTGGAATACCGTCTGGTCGTAGGCAAGTATCCCCGAGGTGACCTTGCCCGCCGCGTCACGGTTGCTGACCGTCAGTGAGGAGATCAGCGATTGAACGCTGCTCGCGGCGGTCATGAAGTCCGTTATCGCCTTGGACATCGTTGCCGTGTCGATGTCGGTGGTGACGGTAGCCGTGCCCGTCTGCTTCGCCGTGAAGGTGATCCCGGTCAGTCCCGAGTCAGTCTCGGTGATGGTGTTCGACCGGCTCCGCTGAGGGGCTCCCCCGTTGATGGAGAATTCCAAGTCCGTGCCTTCGGTCAGGGTTCCCGAGAGGATGCCCAATGCCGAAAGGAGGTTTCCGGTGGTATCCGCCACCGTGATTCCACGGTTTCCGGGCGCCCCATTGCGCAGGACGATCCGGTTGGCGGATTGGTCGTAGGTCGCGATCACCCCTGCGTCCGAGGCGTTGATGTTGGCAAGGAGCGACGCGAGGGTGTCCGATGTGGAATAGGAGATTGTCGTTCCGTTGATGGTGAAATCACCTGCTGCAGGGGAGACCGCGGTCGCCAGAGGCTGGGCCGCCAAGGAGGATGCCAGCCGCAGCGATCCAATGCGGGAGGTACTCGCGGCTGCGGCGCCTGGGGTTCCCGGCGTGAACAGCTTGAGGCAGCTGAGCAGGTTTGAGCTGTCGTTGGCCGCCCCGAGGATGATGCTGGAGCCCGCCGGCGGAGTGAAGGTGACCGTGTCGGTCGTGGCGGAATAGGTGGCCTCGATGCCGGTTGCGGCATGTATTGCCGAGAACAGATCGGCCATCGTGTCACCGCTGGAGACCGCGATGGTGGCCGTTGTCATGGCCCCGCTTGTCGAGTTCTTGACCGAAAGGCTGACGGTTCCATCGGTCAGGGTGGTGCCCCAGTTGATGGATCCCAAAGTGGGTGTGCCTCCACTGTTCCGCGCCATGTCGGCGCCATGGACCTGGCTGAAGATCCCCGTGTTGGAGGACCTCCAAGCCGCAGCCGTGGCCACCGTGGTGACTGACAGCTGGAATCCGCCAGTGACCGCATCGCCGGCGGCAGTCGCGGTGACGAGCTTGTCGTCGCTCGAGGCGGCGGTCCGGCTCGTGTAGAGCGAGGCCTGCTGGAGGGCTTCCGCCTTCTTCTTCAGGTCGCTCAGCCGGGTGGCCAGCTGTCCCAACGCGTCCCGACGCTTGCCGATGTTGACCTGCTCGGTCCGAACCGACCGCTGGGGTTGTCGCTCCACCTCGGTCAACTGGTCGACGACGGACTTCCAGTCGAATCCTGATGCGAGTCCTGAGACGGAAAGGTCGATTCCTGCCATGGTGATCTCCTACGCGATGGGCTCAATAGACGCAGTCGAGAGAGATCCTCTCGCCGCACGGGCATTCCACCGTGACTTTCTCCACCAGATCGCCCACCCGTGTGACGACGATGGATGGGGTTCGCTCCCGGGATGCCGGCATCCGCTCGCGGGCTGGCAGGGTGAAATCACGGAGAGGAAGGGGGCACAAGGCGACGCCTCCGGTCTGGCCAGCAGCGATTCCTCCGAGAAGCCGTTCCAGCACTTCGGTGTCGAGACCCAGCCGTATGGCATCGGAAAGGTCAGCAAGCGCCTTCTCGGGAGACACGACTGGGGAGGCGGGGCTGGCATCCGGAATCAAGGTCGGTGCGAAGGCCGGAACCTCGTCCTCGATTTGCGAGGATGCCTCAACGAACGGGATGAACGGCGTGCTCATTGGGATGCCGGAGCCTTTCCTGGACCGGCCCGGACGAGTATCGAGGTGCGCCTGTTGCCGGGGTCGGTCTTCGACCGGCCGGGGAGGGGGGACTCCGCACCAAGGCCGGACACCTTCTTCACTTGGCTGGACTTCACTCCGTTGTTCTGGAGCAGGAGTCGGGTGGTGTTGGCGCGTCCGCTGGACAACTCCCAGGGATCATCGTTTCCGGTGCCAGCCTCACCGGCAGTATGCCCGTTCAGTTCCAGTTCAACGGTCGGATAACGCGCGAGTTCCCAGGCAACCGTCTCGAACACAAGCTGGCCGAAGTCTGTGAGATCCTTGGAGCCGGATTGGAAAAGCGACTTTCCGGGCGTGTCGAAGAACGTGATCAGGAGGCCCTCCTTGGTTCGGTCGACCTTGACCGACTTGGTGTCCTTCCAGTCAGGGTTTTCCATGATAGCCCGCTCGAGCCGCTGGTCCAGCTGACGCATGAACTCCAGCGGGACGCTGGATGGATTCTCAAACAAGTCCGATTTGTTCGGCTCCTGATCCGCATCCTTGGTCTTGTTCGGCAGGACGCCGACGGACTGCTTGACCGCGGACATCATCCGGTTCCGGAAGTAGCTGGCGAGCTCCCCCTTGGTCTTCTCGTCCTGTGCGACGATCCACATGACCATGAAGAAGGCCATCATGCCGGTCACGAAATAGGCATAGGCCACCTTACAAGCTCCTCCTCCTCCTCCTCCCATAATCGTGTTCTTTCGGTTCTGTCGGGCCCTATTTCATCGTTTTCAGCATCGTCTCAAGCTCGGCGGACCCGGGTCGGACGTCATCGGCCAGGACCCGGCGGCCGATCTCGCATGCGACGAGGGGGGCCGCACCGTTGGCGAAGCTCACCGTCGCCTCCTTGATGCAGTTGAAATACACGGATTCCGCTCGGCCGATGAAGTCGATGTTGGTGGCGAGCGGAGCGATCACTCCGTAGGACAGGAAGATTCCGTAGAACGTGCCGCAGAGCGCGGATCCGATGCTCGCGCCAACGACGGTGGTGCCCTGATCGATCTTGCCCATTGTCAGCACGATGCCGAGAACCGCAGCAACGATGCCGAACGCGGGCATCGAGTCGGCGACCTTGGTGAGCACCTCGACAGGTTCATGGTGCCCGTTGTGGGCCGTGTTGATGGACTGCCGCATCAGGGACTCCAGTTGGTCGGGTTTGATGCGACCGTCGACGACCGGCTTGAGTCCGTCGCACAGGAACTCGAGGGCGTGGTGGTTGCTGTGGAACTTGGCGTACTTCTTGAAGAGGCTGCTCCCCTGCGGGTTCATGACGTGTTCCTCAAGGGCGATCATTCCACCCCTGCGCCCGAGAACGAACAGCTCGTAGAGACACTTGAGGAGTTCCTCGTAGTCACCCTTCTTGTAGGGGGCACCCTTCAGAGTCATCAGCAGGCCGTGGACGATGGCCTTGAGGATCTTGACCGGGGCCATGATCACCAGACACCCGGCGCCCATCCCGAAGATCGGGACAATCTCGCCGATATGGATGAGGCCGACGGGATTGCCTCCGTTCATGGTGAAGCCGGCGAGCGTCAGGCCGATGATGATGATGAAGCCGATGATGACGACCATAGACGGGGATCAGATTGTGTTTCGGATGCGTTTGAAGTGGGCGCGCAGTGCGGAGACAGCCTGCACGTGGATCTGGCAGGCACGAGCCTCCGTGAATCCGAGTAGTTCGCCAATGTCCTTCAGGCGCAACCCCTCGAAATAGAACATGTGGAGGACCTTCCTCTGCGCGTCTGGGAGCTGGAGAATCCTCTTCCGCAGCTCATTCTGGAGTTCGCGGTCGAGAAGCAGTTCCAAGGGTCCAGGCTGGTTCAGGTCGGCCAGCTCCCGTGACGGAAGCTCGTCGCTGGCGAGGAATGAGGGCTCCGAGAGACTCTCGAACACCACGCCCCGGAGCCGATCCAGAAGACGCCCGTAGTCGTCGAGGGAAAGCCCCATCCTGGCGGCGATCTCCGCCTCCTCAGGGGGGCGCCCCAGCTCTAGAGCCAGCGCATCGATCGCATCCTCCAGCTGGTGCCGACGCGCCAGATCCCCTCGACTCAGGGGGCTGTTCCGTCGCAGCTCGTCGAAGACGGCAGTCTTGATCCGGATGCGCGCGAAGTGCGGGAATGAGGCGCCCCGCAGGGGATCGTAGGTCCTCCACGCTTGGACCAGCGCGAACAATCCGATGTTGATCCAGTCGTCGATGTCCGTACCCGCCGGCAGCGCCGGGCAGTAGCGTTGGACAGTGCGGATGACGAGCGGAGTGTATCGTTGTAAGAGATCGTCCTCGGTGTCGGCGGCTTCAACCGAATCCCTGTAGCTGTGCACTGCGCGGACCCTATGGGTCAACGAAGCCTCTGAGGGTGTCATGGACGTGGAGGTTGTCATCCTGCCTTAGGCGATGTCTTCCCAGACTGCGATGAACCCGGCGCAGGATTGGATGCCGCGGCCGCCTCGGCCGCCTGTTTTCGGGCCTCCTCCTCGCGGAGTCTCTGGGTCTCCCGGGCGGCTCGGATCATCTGGCGGACCCAGTAGCGCCCGAGAACCGCTGCAGCACCCCCGGTGAGGGCGGCGTGGTAGAGGGCGCGATCCCAAGGCGTCTCCCTCGCCCAGGCAATTGCAAGGAGCGTGATCGAAAGGGATATCCCCAGGGTGGCGCTGACGAAGGAAGCCATGATTCACTGCAATGACGGGGTCCCGGTACCGTGGGATTGGATCGTCTCCAGAATCGTCTCGGGCTCGAGAAACGGACGTCGGACGTCCAAGGTTCCCTCCCATTCGATGGCTGCAGCCGAAAGCAGACGCGCCTTCATGGAAGGGGTCAATGCCAGCTCATCCTGCAGGGCTCGGGTTCGCCAATGGCGGATCTCCCGCTCGAGCCACTGCAGGGATGCGATCGAGGAACGGAGGTCCCAGGGCATCGTGGCCGCGGTCAGCACGCTGGCCTTGCCGGGGCCCGGAATCGACGCCCATGGCTTCAGTGGAGAGTCAGCCTCCAGCAATGGTCCCAAGATGGACAACTGTTCGGCAATCCCACCTGAAAGCCGGGTCGGGAAACCCTCCGGCACAGTCTCCTCCCGCGCAGCGAGCCTCGACAGGAACTGCCGTTGGCAGACCTGCTGCCTCGTCCTGGGCCAGCGCTCTGAAACCGCCTGATACAGCTCGGGTACCATCCTCCCGGTGACGCCGCCCCCCTCGGGACAGATGCCTCTGGCGTCGAGGCCCTTTAGCACGTCGCCCCAGTGAGGTTCACCGGGAGGACCAAAGATGAGGTCGGCAACCATCCTGTATCCGTGGGAGTCGATGCCCACGATGAGGGTCGCAGGCCAGCATTCCGCCCCCGCGGGCTGGAAAACCCGCTCACGCCATGTGTGGAAGAACAGCCAGAAGGGTCTCGGGAGTCGGCGACGCCTCCAGGCTCGGATCTGGGCGTCGAGGCCGATCCCGGCGCGCTCCACCTGGGCTTCATCGAAGCGCAGCCCACATCGACCCTCGAGCCATTCCACGGCGGAGTCCGGGGCTTCTTTCCGAAGGAATGCGTGGGCGATGGCCACCTGACGGGCCCTGTCGAGCCAGGTCCCCTGGTCGAGTGGAGGCGGACGGAAAGGGGTGAAAACCAGCACCTCGTTGTTCGGGTCTCCGGTCGGTGTGCCGCGCCGAGGAGAGGCAACGGAATCGGCTGTGCCGCCGACGAGCTCCCGGAGGGCTTCGGCGAGGCGTTGATAGCCTTCCCGTGCCAGCAGGTGGACGACATCCGAGGCGACCGAAGGTGGGGTTTGGAGTTGGGTTGCTGCTTTCACGGTTGTGGGGCGTTCCTGCCGAGGGCTGCGACGGAAACAAGCGAGTTACTGGCGTGGGGGGAGACCAAGGGCGCCGATTCCCCATCCCTAGGCTCTGGACCGGTCTCCGGCGCGACCATGGGGTTGACGCCATTTGCCCGTAGATAGTCGCGCAGGTGTCGGGAGGTCAGAACCAGGGCGCCCGGAAGGGTGGCGTCTTCCGGATCCGGATTGACCACCATCCCAAGCACTTCGCCACGGTCGTCCAGGACGGCGGCCCCGCGGAACGTCTCGGGCAGGCGGGTTCCCAGGCAGAACTGTCGAGGATCGGCACGCAATCCAGTGGGCCGTGCGATGCGGGTCCGCAAGGAAACCTGTTTGAGGCGATCCTGGAGGCTTCTGCCGCTCTCGAGGTGCGCGCAGAAAACCCATGCGCCCGTCATGATGTGACTCCGGTGGGTCTGGAGGGGCAGGGGATGGAACAGCTTGCCGCCGCTGTCCACCTTCACCACCGACAGGCCCAACGTCGGATCGGACGTCACCGGGCTGGCCATGAGGCGGCCACCGACCAGCGATATCAGAAATGATCCAATCTCGGTGCCGGAGACGGGTGTACAGGTCACAACGTGTCCCGAGTCCGACACCACAAACCCGGCGCTGGAGGCAATCGGCACCATTGACGGTGGCCTCGCGTTGGCCCGGATCTGGGCGATTCCAGGATCCTGATAGGCGGAGGCGACTCGTCGGAACTCGGTTACGAGGCGCTGGCCCCGTTCCCGATCGACCTGCGAGAGGATGCGTTCCAGCTGTCTACGGGCCACCGTGGCAACCTCGAGCCCCCCTGTGCTGGCAAGGGACCACCAGCGAAAGGCCTCGGCAAGATCAACCGGAACCACACGGCCCCTGTAATAGTACTCGCCGAGCATGTACTGGGCTTCCCGTTGCCCTCGTTCTGCGGCCTTCCGGAGGAACGACTCCGCGAGGATGGAATTCTGCACCCCGGGGCCATGGTCGAAGAGAACGGCCAGTTGGAATTGTGCCGGAACAAAGTCCTCAGTGGCCGCCCGCTGATACCATTGGACCGCCTTGGCGAGGTCCTGTCCGACGCCCTTGGCACCGTAGTGGAGCAGGTTCGCGAGGCTGTACATCGACGGAACATAGCCATGCTCCGAGGCGATGTTGAACCACCGGAGTGCCTCCGCGTTCCTGCCCTGCTCGAGGAGGAGTTGACCCAAGAGATGCTGGGCCGCGAGCAGACCAGCATCTGCCGCCCGCTGGAGGTGTTTCTGGGACGCCGACCAGTCCAGTGGAAGACCATTGGTGCCAGTGAAATACTTCCGGCCGAGATTGTAGGCGGCAACCGGGTTTCCAAGATCCGCTGCACGCTGGTAGAACTCCGCCGCCCGGACAGGGTCCAGCGGGACCCCAAGACCAAGGTCATGCGCGTAGCCAAGGTTGACCAATGCCGGGGCACAATCTCCGTCGGATGCCTTTCTGTAGGCCTCGATGGCCGCTGTGAGATTGGTGGGATGCCCTGTCGACAGGTGATCCAGGTGATTCGAAAGAGCAAGATTGTACCAGAATGCCGGCTCTAGACGTGCCAGAGCTTCCTCGATCGGCCGGGCACCCGCGAGGGGAAGTGTCCCTTCAGGCGCCTCCCTTCCGTCCTTCCCCTCCGCGGCTTGCAAGGGGCTCGCGGCCCTCTGATCGTCGGCATCAACGCCTTTCAAATCGGTCGTTCCGACTCGGAGCAGAGGCAATAACGCCTGATCTCCAGTGACGGATCTGGCTCCGGACGCGGAAGAGGATTCCGACGCCTCGACCGATTCCCGGGGCTTGTCAGCACGTGCCCCACCTCGGCCTTCGGTCGGTCCGTCAGCAAGGGTGACCCATACCCCGATGGACAGGGCACCCATGAGTTTGAAGACAGATCGCATCGGGGGACCCGCAGCAAGTGACAGACCAAGATCCTGACATCGTGATGACTGTTGTGCTGGCATGCACTGTGCTGCGGTGGGGCATGACCGAGGCATTGTTCGGCGGCATCAACTACATGGCAGCCAAGAAGGGTTTGGATGCCTGTGTCGAGCGCCAGCGTGCCCTCGCGGCGAACATCGCCAACCTCGAGACCCCCGGCTACCGGCGGCTGGAGGTGTCCCATACCTTCCAACAAAGTCTACAGGACGCGGTTCGCCGGCAGGATGGCGATTCGATCTCCTCGCTGCGGCCCAGGGCGGCCATCGACAGCCAGGCGACGCCGAAGTCCCCGGATGGCAACACGGTAAACCTGACTGATGAGCTCATGGCGATCCAGGAGAACGGCCTGGAGCACGGGCTGCATGTTCAGTTGATCAACGGGCGGATGTCGCGACTCCGTGCCGCCATCAGCGGGAGGATGTCGTGAACCTGATTCCGGGGTCCATATCGGCAAGCCAAGGCCTGCAGGCGGAGCAGCTTCGAATGGAGGTCATCAGCCAGAATGTCGCAAATGCCCGCACGACACGGACGGCCGCCGGCGGGCCTTACCAGCGGCAGGCGGTCCGCTTCAGCGAAGCACTCGGCGAGGCCCTTGCGGGCTCGCCGACCGGCGCCCTACCCGGCAGCGTCCTCACACGGGCCGAGATCATCCCCGATGAACGACCTCCGGTCCGCGTCCACCAACCTGGCCACCCAGACGCCGATTCGGAAGGCTATGTCGCCTACCCCGCGATCAATGTCCACGAGGAGATGGCCGATCTGATCTCTGCGAGTCGGACCTACGAGGCCAATCTCGCCGTGATCCGCAATGGTCGCGCGCTCGCCCAGCAGGCCCTGTCGATCGGCCGTCGCTCTTGAGACTGAATCCACCTCGGCCAGGAAAGTATTCCAATGACACCCATCACTCCGGGATTCTCGAACAGTCTGGCCGCTTCCTGGGCGCGTCCGGCCATGCCCCGCGTCGGCGGATCGCCGGGTGGGGCTCCAGGAGGTGACATCGGCGGGGTGGCCGCCCCGAAGGCTGATGCCCGTTTCGGGGACGTGCTCACCGACATGATCCGCCGGACCGATGAGTCCCAGAAAGTGTCGTCCCAGACCACCGGCGCCCTGCTTTCCGGACAGAACGTCCCGGTCCATCAGGTGATGGTCGCTTCGGAGGAGGCGTCGGTTTCGTTCCAGCTGATGCTGGAGGTCCGGAACAGGCTTCTCGAGGGCTACCAGGAATTGATGAGGATGCAGGTCTGATCCGGTCTGTAGGACCCAATTCGACTAGACTTCAACGAACATGGATGTGCTTCAAAACCTTCTCCGGCAGCTCCGGGAGATCTGGACCAGGCTCAGCGTCTCCCAGCAGGTCATATTCGGCATTGCCGCCCTCGGAATTCTGGGCGCCGGCATCGCCATGACCTGGATGGGATCCGGAACCGAATGGCGCCTCCTCTATGGACGCCTCGATGCCGCGGAGGCCGGGCGGATCATCACCGTCCTGGAAGGCCAGAAGGTGCCGCACCGGATCGTTTCGGGAGGCTCGGCAATCCAGGTGCCTGCCGATCAGGTGCACTCGCTCCGGGCCCAGCTCGCTGCCAAGGGGATGCCAAAAGCCGATGGCACGGGATTCGAGATTTTTGACAAGCCTGCCTTTGGCATGTCGGACTTTGTCCAGCGCGCGAACTACGTCCGGGCGATCCAAGGCGAGCTGGCGCGGACAATCCAGCAGATCGAGGGCGTCGAAAGTTCCAGGGTGATGATTGTCCTGCCCGAGAATCGCCTCGTGATCGATGCGCAGCGCAAGGCGACAGCCTCGGTCTTTCTCAACGTGCGCGTCCCGGGTCTCCTGACACAAGAGGCCGTCAGCGCCATCCGCTTCCTCGTGTCGAACGCCGTCGAGGGCCTGCAGGTCCGAGACGTGACAGTGGTCGACAATTACGGGGCCGTCCTCTCGGAGCCCGCCGAGGAGTCTGGATCCGCATCCCTCGTCGGGGGACAGCTCCAGCAACGAAAGAATATCGAACGGTACCTGACTGAGAAGCTGCGCTCGATGTTCGAGACCATCCTCGGACCGGGACAGGCCGTCGTCCGGGTGTCCGCGGACCTCTCCTTCGACGCCATCACGCGGACTTCGGACTACTACGATCCCCAGGGGAGTGTCCCGAAGAACCAGACCCGGAGACAGGAGACCACCGACTCGACGTCAGCCACCCCGGGTGGCGTCGCCGGGATTGCTGCCAACACATCGACAAATCTCAACGCGAGCCCAACCCAAGGCACCCGGCTCCAGCGGGTTGACCAGACCGACGACTTCTATGTAAGCCGCACCCAGACCAACGTCGTTGTGGGTGTCGGTGGGTTGAAGAGGGTCAGCGCTGCCGTCTTCGTCAACCAGCGTTACGAAGGACAGGCAGCCGACAGGAAGCCCATCGCGCGGTCGGCCGTCGACCTCGACAAGCTGAAGCGGGCGGCCGAGAGGGCGCTCGGACTCACCGACAGGGATCCTCTGGGCGAAGTCGTTGTCGAGGAGCTGCCGTTCAACGAGGAGGCACAGCAGAAGGAGACCCAGCGTGTTGGTCGGGACGCCCTCTGGTCCCGTGGGATCGAGCTATCCCGGATCCTCGCGGCCGTTGGCGTGAGCGGACTGATCCTGCTGTTGCTTTGGCGGATGATGCGGAAAGGCTCCGAGGAACTTCTGGCTGCGGGAGTACCGGTTGGTCAACTCATCGGAGGTCCCCAGATGATGCTGGCTGGCGTCCCGGGATCCGCTCTCACCGCTGTCACCGGTGGCGGAACCGGTGGGAGCCCAGGTGCGGAGGGCTCAGGGGACGACGAGGCCGAAGACGATCAGGAGGCCCAGGAGAAGAAGAAGAAGATGAAGATGGACTTCGGCCTCAGCAAGCAGCGGCCCGAGCGTGTGACGCTCGAGGTTCTCAAGGACCTCATCCGTGACAACCCGCAGAAGATGGTCCAGGCAGCGAGGGCGTGGCTGGTGAGCGAGCCCGAGAAGGAATGAGCCCACCCCCTCCTTGACGTCATTCCAGCGACCTGAACACCCCATGAAGCTTTCCCCTTCCCAGAAAATCGCGGCACTCCTCGTGCTTCTGGGCGAGGAGAGCGCAAGCATCCTGATCAAGAGCCTGGACGACAACGAGCGGGAACTCGTGTCGTCGGAGCTTGTGAATCTCCCCCTCCTCTCTGTCGAGCAGCAGACCCAGGTGCTGAAGGAGTTCACCGAGATGGCCATGCAGGCCAATTCCAGCGTCGGCGGTTCCGTGGAGTACACCCGGGTCGTGCTCGAGAAGTCGGTGGGTCTGTTCAAGGCTGCCGAGATCGTGGGACGCGTCGGGACCCGGCGGACTTCGGTGGCGGCGATGCAACAGATCATCGACCTTGATGCCACATCGATCTGCAACCTGCTCAAGGAGGAGCAGCCCCAGACGGTCGCCTTGGTCGTGAGCTACCTTACGGCGCAGAAAGGTTCCGAGGTGCTCAAGAACCTGCCGGAATCCCTCCAGGAGCAGGTCATCGAACGTCTCGCGACCCTGGCCTCGACGCCAATCGAGGTGGTCGAGACGGTCGGCGAGGTCCTTTCCCGCAAGGTTGGCCGGAAGGTGACCAAGGCTTTGAACCAGACTGGTGGCATCAAGTCGGCAGCCGCGACTCTGAACGCCATGGATAAGACCCTCCGACAGGGGATCCTGAACAAGCTCGACGAGCGCGTTCCTGATCTTGTCCGGTCGATCCGGATGAAGATGTTCACATTCGACGATCTGGCGACTCTCGATATGAAGTCCCTCCAGAAGATTCTTCGGGAGGTCGACGCGGCCCGGCTGGCTGTAGCCCTGAGCGCCGCAAACGAAAATCTCCGGCAGGCGCTTCTGGGAGCACTCTCCAAGCGCGCTGCCGAGACCGTGGCGGACGAGATCTCCAACCTCGGCAAGGTCAACCTGCGCGAGATCGAGCAGGCCCAGGAGGGCATCGTCGATGTCGTCCGCCGTCTCGAAAGCGAGGGAGAAATCTCCCTCGATGCCTCCTGAACCATCACACCATGAACATGACCGCACCCATCCTTAAGGAACATCCCCTTCTGCGGGACATCCGGCTCTCCGTCTTCGGAACCCATCGTGAGGAGCGACATGCACCCTCGGTGGATTTCGAGGAGCAGAAACGTCGGATCGAGCATGATGCCTACAAGCGCGGTCTCGCCGCGGCGACCACCGCCTGCGAGGAGCGGGTTGCCCGAATGCGGGAGGAACTCGAACAGAGGCACCGGGCCGAGGTGGGGCTCCTCCTCGAACGGATGTCCCAAGCAGTCTCGGTCCGTGTCACTGACCACCTCGGACAACTGGAAAAGGGGCTTGTCCAGCTGACGGTCGAGGCGGTGTCGAAGATTGTCGGTGGACTCCCTGTGACGGTCGACTCCATCGAAGCCAGCCTTCGGGAGACCCTCGGATCGGCTCTTTCGGCCCCGGTCGTAAGGGTCCTGCTGAATCCTGAGGACCTCCGCCTGCTCGAGTCGGCCTCGGGAAGCAGCTCGCGTGTGTTTTGCATGGAGAGGGGGATCCGCCTCGAGGCGGATCCGTCTGTGGATCGCGGGGGATGCCTGGTCGAGATCGAATCCGGAATGGTCGATGGACTCCGGTCATCGCGGATTGAGAGCTTCCGCAAGGCGCTGGAAGTGGCCTGATGTTCGACCTCGTACCAGAGGCGCCGGAACCCCTGCGTTTCATCCGTGCCGCCCAGGCTCGGCTTCGTGAGGCACGGCTGACCACCCAGGTCGGCACCGTGACCCGCGTGGCAGGGTCCATCATCGAGTCTCTCGGTCCGCGAGCATCGCTTGGCGAGCTCTGCGTCATCCGCGGCTCGGGTGGACGCGACATCCCCGTGGAGGTCGTCGGCTTCAATGACCAGCGACTCGTGCTCATGCCCCTTGATGGGGTGGAAGGTCTTGGCCCGGGTGACGAGGTCCGGCTCTCAGTCCAGCGGCGTCGCATCCCTGTCGCGCGACAACTGACCGGCAGGGTCATTGATGCCCTCGGCAGGCCTCTCGACGAGGGAGGCCTCGTGGAGATGCGGACCGTCGACGGTGCGGAACCCGGTATTCCCAACCCTCTCCGGCGCGCCCGGATCCAGCATCGCCTCACCACCGGTGTCCGTGCCATCGACGCCTTTGTCCCCCTGGGCCAGGGTCAGCGTGTCGGAATCTTCGCGGGCAGCGGTGTGGGCAAGTCCACTTTGCTCGGAATGATCGCCCGCAAATCGAGTGCCGACGTGAATGTGGTCGCCTTGATCGGTGAACGCGGTCGCGAGGTCCGTGAGTTTCTGGAGAGCGACCTCGACCAGGAGGGACGTGCGAAATCGATTGTCGTCGTCGCCACCGCAGACCAGCCGGCGCTCGTCCGGATCAAGGCCGCCCACCTGGCTCTTTCCTTGGCGGAACAGCTTCGGGATGAGGGACGGAAGGTGCTTCTCATGATGGACTCGGTGACACGGTTCGCGATGGCCCAGCGCGAGGTGGGTCTCGCGGTCGGCGAGCCGCCAACCGCCCGTGGCTACACACCCTCCGTTTTCGCCACGCTGCCGCGACTCCTCGAACGTGCTGGCAACTCGGACGTCGGTTCGATTACCGGCATCTTCACGGTCCTCGTGGAGGGCGATGACATGAACGAGCCGATCGCCGATGCGACCCGGTCAATCCTGGATGGACACATTGTCCTTTCCCGAGAGCTTGCGGACCGGAACCACTGGCCCGCGATCGAGGTTCTCGGGAGCATCAGTCGTCTGAACCGCGGGATCCTCGGGGAGGATCAGATCGCCCTCCAGGCCGAGGCCAGGGATCTGCTCGCCGTTCATCGGCAGAACGAGGATCTCATTAGCATCGGCGCCTACGTGGCTGGGATGAATCCGAAGCTGGACCGGGCAGTCCAGGTGCTACCAAGGCTGGAGTCATTCCTCAGGCAGGGACATCGGGAATCCCCCGACGCATCGGGCATGTGGGCGCATCTCGCGGAGGCCCTCCGTCCGCCTCCGCCGCAGGCTCAACCAAGTGGGTCCGGACGCAATGGAGCCCTTGGCTCGCTTCGTGCTGCTGTAGACCCGCGATGAGTCGGTTTCGATTCAGTCTCGACAGGGTCCTCGAAATTCGGTCCTCCCAGGAGCGTGCAGCCGCGGCCGCTTTCGCGACCGCGAACTCGAGGCTCTCTGCATCTGGCGAACGTCTTGATGGATTGTTGGACGACCTCCGCTCAGTCCGACAATCACTCTCCGAAGGGGGGCTGGATCCCGGCATGGCGGTGTCCCTCGAGTCCGGACTGCGCGTCGCCATCGTGCGAACCGTCCGGGAAAAGGACCAGCGCAGGGGTGATGCCGATCGATGCCGGACCCTTTGGATGGAGGCCCGGCGGCAGAAGGAGCTGCTTGAGAAGCTTCGGAAGACCCGGCTCGACGAGTTTGTCGCCGTCGAACAGCGGGTCCTGGATGCAGATCTCGATGAGTGGGCTGTCCAACGCCATGTCAGGTCATGAAGAAACTCCTCGTACCTATCCTCATCGTGCTGCTCGGGCTCGGTTCGAGCGTTTCTGCCTACTTCCTCGGCAGAAAGTCTGCCCTTGTGGCCCTGCAGGCAGGGTTGAGGCAGATCGCGATCGCCACGCAGAAGACGGCGGCGAAGCCGGACCCAGAGGATGAAATCCTTCAGGATCCGCCTGAGGTCGTTCCAGTCGAGGCCGAGAAGCAGGCCGAGATCAGCCTTGAGGCATTGGAGGCGATGCGGGAGACCGCGGAGCCGGGTTCGCTTCGGTTCGACAACCCCGACGTCGTGAATCTGCTGGTTCAGTTCCGGAAGCGAATGGACTACGTTGAAGATCGGGAACGGAGACTGCGCGAACTTGAGGACCGCCTGAAGCTCGAGATGCAGAACCTCAACGTCGCCACTCAGTGGATCGCGAGGACGAGGATCAGCCAGGATCAGCTCCTGACGAATCGGCTGAGGTTCATAGAGGAAGAGGAACAGCTGCGTCTCCAGGAGCATGCCCGCAGGCTGGTCTCCCTGAATCCGTCACAGGCGGTTTCGATCCTGACCAACTTCACACCCGTTGAGATTGCGAAGACGCTGCTTGTGGTCGGGACCACCAACTCGGCCAGCCTGCTTGCAGCGCTGGTCGCGGCGGGTCCGGAGGGACCGAAGAATGCGGCTGAGATATCGAAACTCATGCTCCGTCTCACCACTCGACCCGTCGATTCGGGTACAAACTCCCCTCCTGGAAAACCTCAGTGAGCTCGTCCGATTTCAGGTTGGATCCGATGGGGGGATTGCTGTCAGGCGCTCCGACGGGCGCTGATGCAACCGTCGTTGGAGGAGCAGTCGAGCTCGGCTTCGCAGCCCTCCTTGCCAGCGAATGCGACCCGCAGGAATCGTCGTGCCACCTGCCTGCGCTGGAGGGGGTGAAGAGGCATCCGTCTCCCACGCACGCCACACCATTCCGGGGACAGGCCCAGGTTCCCGCTCCTGCAGACGCCGGCCTGTCGGGATTCGGGCTCGTCTCTTCCACGGTGTCGGAGCAACCGATCCATGGACTCGCCGAGCCCTTTTGGCAGGGGTTCGACTCGCAGATCGTCCGCCCGCTGCCAGAGGAGACTGAGCTCGAGAAAGATCGCCGCATTTCGGCCAGCAGTCCGGTTGCGCTGTACCCGGCCTGCGTTGCCCAGCCGCCTGGGGTGTCTCCGGTGGCCCAAGAGGTCTCCTTGACCGTAGGCGACCCAGACGCTGCGGCGGCGGCCTGTGCGGGAGCGGGAGACGGTCAACTCACCCCTGCCGGCTTGGCCCGATCGTCCAGGGGACGGCTGACCCTTGATGGATTCAGCACATCGGAAGAGGAATCGGATTCACGATATCCGGGGCCGTCGGTTTCTGCGGGGCATGTTCTCGAACACGAGCGGCTCAGTCCGGTGGGTTCAGAGATCCCTGGCGCAGCGAAACAGGTAAATTCTTCGCAGGAGCATCGGCCTTCAAAGCCCGGATCGGATCCGGCAAGCACCCTCGGAGCTGGTTGTGCTTCAGCGGGTCATGAGGCACAAGCGCCGTCTGCTCGAGGGGCATTTCCGTTGGATGGTCCGCTTGCTGCGGAGATGGACACTGCACAGTCCTCGCAAGATCTGTCACCGGCAGGAAGAAACGGGCACGGCATGCAGCCTCGCCCGTTGAATTCGCTTCGGATTCTTGATTCGACACCGCAGGCAGGCGGATCCGAGTCCCAGCTGGAGTCGCAGGCGTTGCAGACTGCCGGGGTTCTCCTTAGGTCCCCGGGTCCTCCGGACTCTATCGGCTTCGGGAACCCTTCCGGTTTTGATCGTGGTTCCGGGCAATCGTCCGCTCCTTCCTCGCCGAGTGCCTTCGGCGTAAGGCGCCCCGAGCAAGTCGGGGGAGTCGAGGTTCGAGACCCTCAGCAGGCACCAGGCCGTTCTCGATCCTCACCAGGGAAAGGGTCCAGCCTTGGGGCTTCAATGGACCTCGTACGGAAACCTTGGGTGGAATTTCCTCCGAGGCGAGGTGGAGGATCTGGAGTCGGCGATCCGGTTCCCACGCTTCAAAACGCTTCCGGTTTGCGTCCAGGAGGAGAGGCTTTGGCTGTGCACGACCTCATTCCTGCCGTGGTTCCGCCAGTCCTTCCGGTTGGAGCCACTCCGCAGCCCGCTCCGCCCCACCTTCCGTTCTCCCCAAACCGGGAAGCCAGCAAGGGTCCTGCGCAGAACTTGGTGCAACGCGAGTATCAGAACCCAACATCCGGCTTGATGTCGGGTCTGAAGCCCGAACCGATGGAAGGGCCGATGCCTGGATTGGCTGGACCGGTGAAGGATCTTGGCCCCCCCACAAGGGAGGTTGTCGGCAGCCTTGTGCATCCGGCGACTGAAAAAGAGGCGGCCGCAGTCATCGTTCCTCGGCACGAGTCGCCAGCGGCGCCGAAGCGCCGGACGGAGGCTCGCCCTCGGGATCAAGATGCACCTTCGGAGGCAACCCTTTCCGAGGAACACGTCTTGCAACCACGGCCGATGGTCCACGACAGCTCCATCGATCTGCCGGTTGCCGGTCCGGTGGATCCCATGGAGTCGGCGCCTGTGCGACCATCCAAAGTTGGACGTGGCAGACCCGTCCGCGAGGTGCGGGGTTCAGTTCCTGCGGCGCAGCAAACGCCATCAACAGACGAGGCGGCGCCGGAGTCCGGGGTTCTCAGATCGGGTGGAGCCAAGAGTGTGGCCGAACAGTCTGCGAGCCGTCCTCGGCAGGATTCCATGGGTGACGGGAGACCGTCATCGACTACAAGAAACTCCGTCAGAGTGCCGGACGAGCTGGCAATCCGTGGAGGAGGCGTAACTCACCTTCGGCCGGATGTCCTTGGGAATCACGAAACGGAGGTCAAAAGTGAACCACAACGATCCCCGGAGGTGATGGTGCGAACCGATGTGGCCGGCGCCAATTCACTTCCGAGACGCATGGAAATCGAGACTCTCGGGCAGGGTCGACTCCAGCTGACGCTGACACAGCAGGGGAATGACCTGCGGATTGACGCCCTGGAGATCGGAAACGCTCTGTCAGGCACAGAGGCAGGATGGCACGACCTCCAGAGGCGCCTTGAGAATGCTGGCATCGTTCTGGGTCCACTGGAACCCGGTCCGCAGAGCGGCGGATTCTCGGGCGATCGGAATCCGGGGGATCCGCGGCACGCGGCCTGCTACGAGGATGGGATGAGTTTCTCCGGCCAGCAGGATCACCCCTCCGATCCGGCAACCCGCAAGCCCACTCCCTTGATCGTCGGAGAAACCCGCCAGATGCCTGTCCTGACGGAGTCCGTCGTGACACGTAGTTCTACGGTCCGGGGTCCGGTGCGGGAATGGTGGGCCTGACCATCGAAACCAACCAACTCCTCGAGCCATGCCAACCGCAATACCCTCCGTCGGATCAGTTCAGCCGACGGCCTCGAACAGTGAGGCGGTTTCACGGGTAATGAAGCAGTCGCTCGAGCAGGCCGACTTTCTGAAGATGCTCACGCTGCAACTCCAGAACCAGGATCCTCTGAATCCACAGACCAACACGGATTTCGCGGCCCAGATGGCCCAGTTCACTGCTCTCGAGCAGTCCCGTGAGATGAGCGGGAACATGACCCTGATGCTCCAGCAGCAGGAGGTTCAGAATGCAACGCTGCTGTTGGGCACCCAGGTTCTGCTCGATGATGGCAAGTCCGGCATCGTGGACCGCGTCTCCATCAACAAGGACGGCTCTCCAAGGCTGCTGGTGGGCGGCAAGGAGTACGCCCTCGCCCAGGTGATGAACTACCAGATTCCCGTGCCGCCCCATCCCGATGGCCCGGCCCCAGGTGGCCCCTAGGACCTCGACCCATTTTCCGCAAAACCTAAAACCCGTCACACATGCTTCGATCCCTCAACACCGCCACCTTGGGCATCCGCCAGTTCCAGTCATCGCTGGACGTGCTTGCGAACAACCTCGCGAACATCAACACGGTCTCCTACAAGGGGAGCCGGACCGATTTCGTGGAATCCCTCGCATCGGTGCTTCGGGCACCGACGCCGGACACGGGAAGCGGCAGTGGCACCTCAGGGGTGACCCTCGGCAATGGCGTGACGACTGCGGCCATTCGATCCAATTTCTCGCAGGGCGCTATCAACCAGACGGGACAGGCGACCGATTTCTGCCTCCAAGGCGATGGCTATTTCCTCGTGCGAAACACCGGATCGGGAGAGGTGTTTGCGACGCGGGCGGGCAATTTCCGGCTCGATTCCCAAGGGTACCTCGTCACCGATAACGGCTACCGGGTGCAGGGCCTCAAGGACTACCAGGCCTCCAAGACCGCGGTGGGGGACATCCAATTCAACAAGGGAACGACTCCGACCGGTGCGCCTGATTCGGCGAAGACCGCCCCGATCGCCAGCATCAGCTTCGATGCCTCCGGCCGGATGAACATCCTGCTCGAGGATGGGACCCAATACGTCCGCTCCCAGATGGTGGTTCAACGTTTCGCCAACGAGCAGGCCCTCGTCCGTGTCGGAAACAATCTCTACGGAAATCTAGAGGCCTCCGGGCCCCGCGCTGGTGCGGGCTTCACCTCGACGGGGAGCAGTCCGATTCTGGACAGTGCCACTTTGCCGAATTCGGATGGTCTCGGAAAGATCGAGCAGGGCGCCCTGGAAATGTCCAACGTCGATGTCTCCCGCGAGTTCTCCACCATGATCACCACCCAGCGAGCATTTCAGGCCAACGCACGGATGGTGACCACGAGCGACCAGATCCTCGAGGAGATCCTCAACGTGAAGCGCTAATCCCGAGGCAATCCGGAGGACACAATGTCGGAAGACCCGAACAAGGCCCAGGCGGCACCGGAAGGCGAGGCCAAGCCCGCTGCTGGTGGGAAGATGGCGGGAATGATCCCGCTGGTCGCAGCGGCCGTCATCTCTATTGGTGGCAGCTTCGGTGCCGGTTTCTATCTCAACAAGCAGCTGCTTTCCGGCATCAATGGCGAGTTGCAGAAGGCGCTTGTGGCAGCACAGTCGCGCGCCGGCTCAGGTTCCCACGGAGCGAATGCCAAACCAGGTGGCCATGGCGACGACCATGGCAAAGCAGGTGCGGCCCCTGGAAAGGGGGCCGATGCCCACGATGGTCACGGAGCGGCCGCGTCAAAGAAGGATGATGGACATGGGGCGCCGGCCAAGGAAGAGAAGAAGGCCGACTCGCATGGCGGTGGTCATGGCGAGCCTGCCAAGCCGAAGGAATCCCCGGAGGCTCTTGCCAAGGCGGCTCAAACCAAGGCTGGTCTGTTCACACTTGGGGACGAGCCCATCGTCGCCAACCCAAGCGGTGAGACCCGCTTCGTTGTCGTCAAGGTCACCATTGTCAGCGTTGGCCAGGCGGATCTCTCAGAGGCGATCTCGACCCATGCCGACCGACTCCGCGATGCCGTGACAGGGTTCCTCGCGGACCAGAGCATGGACACCATCCAGAAACGCGGATTCCGGAGCCAGATGGGGGCCCAGCTCGCCCTCGCATTCAACCGGATCCTTGGTCCCGGCACGGTCCGGGAGATCATCTTTCCCCAATTTGTCATCCAGTGAGCGAGGCCCCACCCAGCGACGATCGCCGGGGCCCCTCCGAGACGATCCCGGGTCCGATCGACGTCAAGCCGTTCGTCGTCGGCCAATCAAGTTCCTCGTCGGATCTCGAGACCAGCCGATTCCGCCTCCTGAACGAGGGAGTGGTCCGCTCGGTCGGTGCCAAGCTCTCGCTTTTCCTGCGGTCCGAGTTCGGCTTCGACCTCGATCAGCTGGAGGCCATCGAACTCGGCAAGTATGCCGCCAAGGCCGAGAACCCGGGCAACTACCTCCTGTTCCAGGTGGATCGGTTCGACGGAATCGGGATGATGCGTTTTCCAAGGCCGCTTGCTCTGGCGGTCGGGGATCGGATGCTGGGTGGGCGCGGTTTCGGAGTTAATCCCGATCGTGAACTTCGAGAGGTGGAGCTCGCGCTGCTCAACCAGTCCGTTCTCCTCGCCCTGAAGGAATACTTCTCTCACTGGACCGAGGATGACCAGGAACCCCGGCCGAGGATTGTCGGTCGCGAGACGAATCCCCGCCTTCTCGCCGAGGGACGTCCCGAGGCGCTCTTCTATGTCCTGAGCATCCAGGCATCCATTGGCGACTGCTTTTCCTCCGTCGACCTCCTGCTACCGGTTGACATGATGGCCCCCAGCATACAGCGGGCGTTGGTTACCATGTCGGAGGGTGCGCCTGTCGAGGAGGAGGCGGTGCCGGAGCGGCTGCGTTGGAACAACGCCTTCGACGACCTTCGCCTGCGGCTGACGGCCACCTGGCCCGGCCTGGAGATCACCCCGCGCCAGATTCTCCAGCTCAAGGTCGGCGATGTCCTACCCTTGGATTCAGCACGCCTCGACCAGGTTGAGCTCCGGATCGAAGGGCTTCCCCGTTTTCGTGGCAAATTTGGCAGCGCCAACAAGAAGGCGGCCGTCGAGATCACCTCCCGAGTCGCCTGAAACAATCCTCCTATGTCCGCTGAATCACCTGAAACCCCATCCATCGAGTTCCTCCTGGATGTACCAATCCAGCTCAACGCCGAGTTGGGGACCTGCGCGATGACCTGCAGGGATCTTCTGAAGCTCGACATCGGATCCGTTGTTCAGCTCGACAAGCCGGCACACGCCTCGGTGAACCTCTATGTGAACACCAAGCTGGTGGCCCGTGGCGAAGTCGTGGTGGCCGATGGGAATTTCGGGATCAAGATCAAGGAGGTCGTCTCGAGGCCCGGAACCGTCACCAAGGGATGACCAACGCGCTGTCAGTCCCACCGGTGGCCCCCCTTGGGCAGTCCCCCATGGTGGACCTCTTCAGGGTGCTGGGCACGGTGTGCCTGCTCCTGGGCTTGGCATGGATCGCCCTCTACTGGCTGCGGGATCGGCCCTGGATGAAAGGCACACTCCAGCGAAGGATGCGTCTCCGAATCGAGGAGACCCGCCCTATCGGAAACCGGGCCCTGTTACACCTCGTCGCCTGCGGCGACCAACAGTTCCTTGTGGCCTCATCCCCGTCGGGCGTCTCCCTGATCGCCGATCTTGTCCCCGGAGACCCCTCTGGTACTCGGTTCGACGAGGTCCTGCGTGGGACATCCCCGTCGTCCGGAGCGCCCCAGCCATGAGAACTCGCCGGCTCAAGTCTGCTGGAAGGCAGGATTTCCGTCCTGGAAAAGCGAACGTTTGGATTTTCCTGTTCGTGTTGCTTTCGGGATGGATTCAAAATGGCGCGCTAGGGCAGGGGACCAACGCTGCGCTATCGCTACCCACCGGGCTGACCTTCTCCATCAACGGACTGCCGCAGCCTGACGATGTCGACATCAGCATACGGATCGTCACGGCGCTCACGCTCCTCACCCTAGCGCCGTCGATACTGGTGCTGACCACGAGTTTCCCCCGGATCCTGATCGTCTTCTCGCTGACACGGAACGCGATGGGACTGACGGGAGCCATTCCAAACCAGATGGTGGTGGGTTTCTCGCTGATTCTCACGTTTTTCATCATGCGCCCTGTGATCCGGGACATAGAAGGCACAGCGCTGACCCCGTATCGGGCCTCCCAGATCACGAGTGGCGAGGCACTCGACCGGGCTTCCACCCGGATGAAGGCATTCATGCTGAGGCAGACCCGCACGGAGCAGGTGGAGTTTTTCGCTGGGCTTTCCGGGATGCCGCCCACCGAGGCCAAGGACCTGCCGCTCTCCGTCGTCGTGCCAGCCTTCATCCTGAACGAACTGCGGACCGCATTCCAGATGGGGTTCCTCATCTTCCTTCCGTTCCTGCTGATCGACTACGTGGTCGCAATCATCCTGATGAGCCTCGGCCTCATGTTCCTGCCACCCGCCACGATTTCACTGCCGCTCAAAATACTCCTTTTCGTGCTCGTCGATGGATGGGCACTGATCACCCGGTCCCTGGTGACAAGCTTCCTCTGACTCGGTGGGAATCCGCCGAAACCGAGAACCGCGGCATCCCATACCCCGGAAATAACCCGACACCCAGATTCCATGACACCACAGCTCGCAGTCGACCTCCTCAAACAGCTGGTGGAGCGGATCTTCCTGGTTGCCTCACCCCTCCTTCTCACCGCGATGGTAACCGGTCTCGTCATCAGCCTGGTGCAGACCATCACCTCACTGCAGGAGCAGACCCTGAGCTTCGTGCCTAAGGCGCTGACGGTGCTCGGGGTGCTGCTGTTGATCATGCCCTGGGCCATGCAGACGATCATGGACTACGCTGTCGGAGTCATCACGATGATGGGACAGGTTTCCCGATGAGCTGATGGACGAGCTCTGGTCATGGTGGTGGGTGCTGTGGCGGACAGGGGCCTGTCTTTCCGTAAGTCCCCTGATCGCGGGCATCCGCATGCCGGCCCGCGTGCGGCTCATGGCGGTTGTCGTCCTGGCGTGGGCGATTGTTCCCGTGGCTCGGACGGGTGGAATGCCGCCGATGGAGGGCGGATGGCTTGAGATCGGCCTGCTGACAGCCCGTGAGACGCTGGTGGGCTTGACCCTCGGATTCGCAAGCCGGTTCATAATTTTCTCAGCGCAGGTCGCCGGACAGCTGATCTCCTCGGAGATGGGACTCCAGAGTGGTCAGATCCTGTCGCCGGGAACTGGCGAATCGTCGAATGAGGCCGGGATCATCCTGGAGTTCCTTGCGCTCCTAGCGATCTTCAGCCTCCAGCTCCACCAGGCGTGGTTCCTGGCCTTTGCCGACACGTATCGCGTCCTCCCCATCACGTCGGCGGCATCCGTCGCGGATGAGGGCTTACTCGTGCTCTTCGGACGGCTTTCCTCGGAGTGTCTTGGACTTGCGGTGAGGCTGGCCATGCCAATCCTCGCTGGGGGATTCCTGCTGAACGTGACGCTGCTTCTGCTGGGGCGCGCCTTGCCTCAGCTGCCGGTTTTCCAGGACAGCTTCCTGTTTCGATCGGTCGTGGGTCTGTTCCTCTTTGGTGCCGGGTTCCATCTCTTCGCCAGCCATCTGAACTCCCGGGCAGCCGCGATGCCGGGCGATCTCACATCAACGGTCCGGGTCCTCCGGTCTGCATCCCCCTGATCCATGGCGGAGGACCAGCAGAGCCGGACGGAGAAGCCGACCGTAAAGCGCCTCGAGGAGGCAGTCCAACGAGGACAGTTTGCCCGAAGCGCCGAGGTCAACACGTTGTTCTCGATCCTCGCGGCGCTGCTTGCCCTCAAGTGGATGGGGGAGGGGATCTGGACCTCCCTTGTCCTCAAGTTCCAGGACCTCCTGACGGGCATCTCACCCGACACGATCACGTCACAGGGCGTGGTTGCAGGATCGGGCGCCGCGGCGGCCACTCTCGCCGAGTTCGTGCTGGGTCCCATGACAATTGCGGTTGTCGCCGCCATTCTTGCCGGTGGAGTCCAGAGCAGATTCCGCATCGCCACCCAGGCACTCCAGCTGCGGTGGGAGCGCCTCAACCCCATCGAGGGCTTTGGCAACCTGTTCCAGACAGGCATGCTTGTGCGGACAGGTATCAAGTTGCTGAACCTCATGGTCATCGTCGCGGTGGCGTGGTCCCTCGTCTGGCAACTCGTCAACCACCCCGTCTTTCTGACGGACTCCGGTCTCGAGGAGCTCCTGCGGTTCATGGCAGATTCAGTCGACTCGCTGCTTGGACGCCTCCTGCTGGGTCTCGCGCTGATCATGGCGGCGGACTTCGGCTACCAGAGTTGGAAGACATCCCAGGATCTCCGTATGACGAAGCAGGAGGTGAAGGAGGAGATGCGGTCGGCCGAGGGTGACCCCGAGTCACGCGCCCGGCAGAAGGCGCTCCGGCGGAAACTCCGGTTCAATTGGCGTGCGACGGTCCCGACGGCTGATGTGGTTGTCACGAACCCGACCCATCTGTCCATTGCGCTGAAGTTCGATGCCTCGGTTGATCGAGCCCCTCGGGTTGTTGCCAAAGGCAAGGGGTTCAACGCCCTGAGAATCCGGGAGATCGCCAAGGAATTCCAGGTGCCAATCGTCGAGAACAAGCCCGTCGCGAGGTTGCTGTTCCAGCTCAGCGAGGAGGGACAGGCCATCGATGGTCGGCTCTACCAGGCGGTCGCGGAGATCCTTGCATTCGTGTACCGAACCAACCGATACCGCTATTATCTGGGCCTGAGAAAGCGAGTCCATGGACCGTAACCCGACAGCTCTCCCGGGTCTGACCATCCCCAGGTCCCAGCTGGTGGTGGCCGTGTTTGTCATCGGCGCCCTTCTCCTGCTCATCCAGCCCGTGCCGGCTCCGCTGCTGGACGGCCTCATCGTCGTCAGTCTCGGCAGCTCGATCCTGACCCTTCTAGTAGTGTTGTTTCTGCGTGATCCCGCGGAGTTCTCCACGTTTCCCACGCTGCTCCTCATCACCACCCTGTTTCGTCTCGGTCTCAACGTCGCGTCGACCCGTCTTATCCTGAGCACGGGAGAGGCGGGGTCCATCATCGCTGCATTCGGTGAGCGGGTGGTCGGCGGCAATTACATCATCGGCGTCGTCATCTTCGCCCTGCTGACCATCATCAACT
>SXGQ01118907.1_pt1 | contig 26722 bp, 22 predicted proteins | sample 3178371 | NCBI WGS metagenome assembly SXGQ01 (sample SAMN11356859, study PRJNA531348) | freshwater metagenome | isolation source: freshwater sample F1-20 | place: China: Fuxian Lake, Yuxi | collected 2017-12-25 | reverse complement strand
CGCTCCGCCATCCATGGCTCCGCCGGGCACCGATCCGCCGCAGGCGGTTGGTCGGCCTACGCCGGCTCCCGGGGCACGGGTAGCCCCTCACGGTCTCCTTGTTCGCCGAGAAGAACGACGCCGCATGCGTGGTTCCCTGCGAACCCTGATCGTGTCGGCTTGGCCATCTTTATCGCCAGGGAGGGGTCGCTCACAGGCTGCGATGGCCACGGTGGATCACGCCTGAGGATTAAGGAGGAGCCGTATGACGAGGTTTTTCGTTCCCCGTGTCGGGCGGTTCCTGCTCGAAGAGCAGGAGCCCGCGCGGCAGGGTGGAGTCGATGACGCGGGAGAGGGCGACGATGAACCCCGCCGCGCCATCCCGCCAGCCGGCGCGAAGGAGAAAACTCTTCAGGAAGGCGGCGAGGCCGCGGAACGGCAGCGTGAGGAGCAGGGGCCGTTCGCCCTTGTGCCGCATGATGCCGGCCTTGAGCGGCGCGTAGCGCAGCGACCGGGCGATCACGTCGGTGCACGATTCATAGCTGTAGTGCAGGATCGCGCCGGGGAGGCAAACCGGCCGGCGGGCCGACAGCACCTCCTCGTGGACGGGCAGCGGCTTGAAGCCGGCGGTTTTGCGGTTGAAAAGCCGCAGCACCCGATCGTCCCGCCAGGGTCCGTGGCGGATCTCCCGGCTGCCGATGAAGGTCCGCCGTCGGATGCTCCAGCAGGCTGACGGGTCGGAGAGGTCGAGCCCGCGAATGGCGGTGCGGGCCTCGTCGTCGAGCACTTCGTCGGCGTCGAGCGACAAAATCCAGTCGTGGGCGGCGAGTTCGACGGCCCGGCACTTCTGGGGGCCGTACCCGAGGAAGTCCTGATGTTCCACGCGGGCCCCGGCGGCCGCGGCGAGTTCCGGGGAGCCGTCGGTCGAGCCCGAGTCGAGTACCAGCCGCTCACGGCACATGTCGGCCGCGGCCAGAACGGCCGCGAGATGCTTTGCGGCGTTCCGGGTGATCACCACCGCGGAGATCGGCAGGCCGCCGGAAACGGCCTGAGGGTGGGTCATGGCAAATCCGTCGGTGGCGTCGCGGGCAGGCCGTCGTCCGGGGCGGCGGCGGAGCCGTCGGGATTGAGCGGAAACTCCAGGACGAACGTGCTCCCCTCGCCCAGCCTGCTCGAGGCGTGGATGTCACCGCCATGCTCGCGGAGGATCTTGCGGCTGACCGTCAGCCCGAGGCCGGTGCCCCGCGACCCCTTCGTGGAGACGAAGAGATTGAAGATGTCGGCGAGCGTCTCGGGGGGCATTCCGGCGCCGTTGTCGGCGACGCTGATGCGGGCGACCCCGGCCTCCACGTCGATCGCCGCCGAGATCGTCACGGCCGCGTGGGGTCGGCCCTCGACGGCATCGATGGCGTTGGTGACCACGTTGAGCACGGCCCGCGACATTCCCACCGGGTCGAAGAGGAGCGGCGGAAGTCCGGCCGGCGGCTGCCAGTGGATCGCGGCCCCGGCCTCGGCGGCCCGCTGCCGGACCGTCTCCACGATCTCGTCGATCAGGGCCGCGAGGTCGCCGGGAATGGGGGCGGGCTCGCGGTCCTTGCTGAAGGAGAGCATGTCCATCACCAGCGACGAGATCTTGTCCTGGTTGCGGCGAACGATGCTCCAGCCCTTGCGGAGCACGCCGTCGTCGCCGTTCTCCAGCCCCATCTCCACGAGATAACTGCCGCCGCGGATGCCCTGGAGGATGTTCTTGATGTGGTGCGACAGCGTGGCGATCGTCTGCCCGACGCCCGCCAGCCGCTCCGACTGCACCATCGCCGAGTAGTAGGTCGTGTCCTCGACGGCGAGGGCTGCCTGATGGCCGATCGCGATCATCAGCTTGAGGTGGTCGTCGCTGAAACGCCGCTGCGCCGGATCGACGGCATGGATCAGCGGCGTCGTGGTATCGACGTAGATCACGCCGACGGTGCCGTAGCGGCCCTGCATCGGCACGCAGATCGCCTCCCGCACGCCCGTGCGCACCACGCTGTTGCCGCCGCTGAAGCGGTCGTCGTCCTGCGCGTCGCTCGTGAGCACTCCCTCGCCGCGGTCGAGCACGTAGTCGAGGATCGTGCGGCTGATCGCCATCGCCCCCGTTTCACCCGCCTTGCGATCGCGGCGGGCCTTGGTGCGGAGGTCACCGGTCTCCGGATCGATCAGCATGATGCAGCCCCGGTCGGCCTCCACCCACTCGAAGACGAGCTGGAGGATGCGGCCGAGGAGTTCGTCGATGTCGAGCGTGTGGCTCACCGCCAGGGACGTGCGATACATGACCTGCAGGTTGCTGCGGGCCCGGGCGAGCCAGCGGTTCTGCGAGTCTTCCGGCGCCGCGAGCACGATCGAGTCGTCCTCACGCATGCTCCGCACGATCCGCGAGCCGTCGGCCGAACTGGCGGCGGGCACGATGTCGATGGTCGCGAAGGCGGCCGGGTCTTCGCCGTCCTTCGCGTACACGAGCACCGTGCGGCCGATGCGGATCCGGTCGCCGCTGGACAGCTCGGCCCGCTCCACGCGGGCCTCGGTGAGGTAGGTTCCGTTGGAGCTCTTCAGGTCGCCGACGATGAAAGTCTCGCCCACACGGCGGATCTCGGCGTGGCGGCGGGAGACCTCGTTGTCGTCGAGCTGCACCAGGTTGCCGGCCTCACGGCCGATGCTCACCGCCCCGGACTGGGCGGCGAGCTCGTAGCGAGCGCCGCGGTTGCGTCCCTGGATGATGAAGAGCGACGGCACGGGTTTATGGCTCGGGAGCGACACGAGAGGCCCAGGGAGACGCATTCTCTCACAGGGGGACCGCGCCGGGAAGCGACCGTTCGGCCGACCGAGCGGCAGGGGCGTCTCCGGAGCCGCGACCATCCCGGACGGACCCTGATCGCAAACGCTCCGCCCGCAAACACCCCTGTCCGGGCCGGCCAGGATGCCCTCGCCGGGTCGCCCGGCATACCATGGGAAGAGCATGAGCCCGAAAGGCCCGATCAAGCCAGGGAGCGAAGAGCGATGACCGCAGCAGTACGCGAGTGGAAGAGCGGGGGATGTGCCGGCGGCAGGACGACGTTTCTGATCACGGCGGTGATGCTCGTCGCCTCCCGGGGCATGACCGCCGAGGAGCCCGCGACGTCCGTCGCCCGGCCGCCGGTCGATGCCGGCGTGCGTGAACGTCTGCAGCGGTCGGTGGAGTGGCTCGCGGCGCCGGAGCGGGAGGGGCGGGGGCCCGGCACCCCTGGAATCGACGCGGCCGCGGGCTGGGTGGCCGAGCGTCTCGGTGAGATCGCCGGCCTGCAGTCGCGCGTGGTCGGCGAGGGGCCGTTTCAGCCGTTCACGATGACGCTCCAGGCGACCCTCGGGCCAGCCGACCTCAACACCCTGGAACTGGTGGGCCCCGCGGGGCCGGGGGAAGAGCCACGGGTGATCCCGCTCGAACTGGGTGTCGCATTCACGCCGCTCGCCGCCGGGGGCGGCGGCAGCTTTGACCTGCCGCTCGTCTTTGGCGGCTATGGGATCACGGCACCGGCGGAGAACTATGACGACTACGCACCGCTGGGCGGAGCCGCAAAGTCGGCGGCGACGATCCTGCTCCGGCAGGAGCCGCAGAAGGACGACCCCCACAGCGTGTTCGAGGGAAATCAGGCGTCGCAGCACGCCGCGCTCGCCCGCAAGGTTGCCAATGCCTCCGAGCACGAGGTCGGTGCGGTCGTGTTTTGCAACGACGCGGATGCCGACGGCGATGCCCTGATGGCGTTCGCCCGCGCGGGCGAGGGATCGGCCGAGCGAACGATGCCCGTCCTGCACCTGCGCCGTTCAGCGGTGGACGAGGTCGTCCGCCAGGCGCTCGGCCGGCCGCTCGCCGAGATCCAGGCGGGGATCGACGAACGACTGGAGCCGGCCAGCGCGGCCCTCACGGGCTGGCGGATCCGCGGCAACGTGGCCATCGACCGCACGGAGATGAAGGCGAAAAACGTGCTCGCCTTCCTCCCGGGCAGGGGCAGGCCCGCCACCGCCGACGAACCGGCCATCCCGCCGGGCGAGACGGTCGTCATCGGCGCCCACTACGACCACCTCGGCTATGGCGGCGAAGGCTCCGCGGCACCGGGGGAGAAGGTGATCCACCACGGCGCCGACGACAATGCCAGCGGCACGGCCGTGCTGCTGGAGGCGGCCCGGCAGCTCGCCGCGGAAGGGGGACTGGCCAGGAGCGTGCTGTTCATCGCCTTCTCCGGCGAGGAGCGGGGCCTGCTCGGCAGCGGCCACTATGCCGCGAATGCCGCGGTGCCGCTCGCCGACACGGTGGCGATGGTGAATCTCGACATGGTCGGCCGCCTCGACGGCGACAAGGTGATCGTCCACGGCACCGGCACCGGCACCGGCTTGGAGCAGCTCGTCGATCGGCTGATCGCGGCTCATGGCCTGGAGGTGGCCAAGGAGCCCGGCGGCTTCGGCCCGAGCGACCACGCCAGCTTCTACGCCAAGAAGGTGCCCGTGCTCCACGTGTTCACGGGGTCGCACGCCGACTACCACCGTCCCACCGACACAGCCGACAAGATCAACTACGACGGCATGACGCGGCTCACGCAACTCGTCATCGACATCGTCCGGGATCTGGCGACGCGGCCCGAGCGGCCCGGCTACATCGAAGTCGCCGCGCCGGCCTTCGCCCGCGGCGGCGATCGCCCCTACTTCGGCAGCATTCCCGACTTCGGCAAGCCAGGAAAGGGCTATGCGATCTCCGGCGTCTCCAAAGAGTCGCCGGCGGCGAAGGGGGGCCTGCTCGGGGGCGACAGGATCGTGCGCGTGGGCGACAGCGCCGTCACGAACCTCGAGGATTTCGACAGCGCCCTGCGGAAGCACAAGGGGGGCGACACGATCCGGGTGGTCGTCGATCGCGCCGGCGCCGAGGTCGCCCTCGAGGTGACGCTCGGGCCGCCCAAGTAGCCTGATTCAAGGGGCAAAGTTGCCCTTGAGTCGCGGGCCGCGGGTCGCCATCATCCCTCCCGCGCCGGCTTTTCCCGGCGGCCACGGATGGCCGCGCGGCGGGGCCGTTTGCACGATCGCCCCACGTTCCGCAAGCAAGGAGAGCATTTCGTGAACAGGCAACTGGCTACGCTCGCATTCACGGCCGCCATGGCATTCTGCCAGGCTGCCGCTCACGCCCAGGTTCCGGGGCAGGCCGTTCCGGCCGCTGCTCCCGTCGCGCGGCAGGCGACGCCCGCCGGCCACGTGGCCGTGATCGACGTGGGATACGTCTTCAAGAACCACGCCCGGTTCAAGGCCGCGATGGACAAGATGAAGGACGAGGTACTGGCCGCCGAAAACGCCCTCAAGGGCGAGCGCGACCGCATCAACGGGGTCATGGAGCAGCTCAAGGGCTTCAATGTGGGCACGCCCGAATACAAGAAGCTCGAGGCCGAGGTCGCCAAGGCCCAGGGTGATTTCAACGTCAATGCCCAGCTCCAGAAGAAGGATTTCATGGATCGTGAGGCGAAGGTCTACCTCCAGGTCTACACCGAGATCGAGCGGGCCGTGAGCCAGTTTGCCCGCGACAACGGGATCGCCGTCGTGCACCGCTTCGATGGCGAGACGGTCGATTCCGGCGACCGGAACCGCATCCTCGGCAGCATCACCAAGCCGATCGTCTACTACGATCCGCAGATCGACATCACGCCCGACGTGCTGCGGATGCTCAACGGCGCCGCCGTGGCCGGTGCGCCCGCCGCGCAGCCCAAGCCGATCCGCTGATTGCCGCTTCGTCGATATCCGGGGTTTGGGGCGGCCGGCGTGGGTGGCCGTCCCAAACCCCTGTCTTCTCCCGGGGTTTCATGCGCATCCAGCAGACGATCCGCCGTGCAGTCTCCGTCGCCGGCGCCGGCTATTGGAGCGGCCGCCCCGTGCGGGTCGATTTTCTGCCGGCGCCGGCGGGCACGGGCGTCGTGTTTCTGCGGACCGATGGTGACGCGCCGGTGCGGATTCCGGCTGCCGTCGAGTATCGCATCGATGCCACCGCCCGCACGAACCTCGCCTCCGCAGGGGTTCAGGTGCAGATGGTGGAGCACGCCCTCAGCGCGCTTGCCGGACTCGGCATCGACTGCTGTGTCGTGAGGGTCGATGCCGAGGAGATGCCGGGGCTCGACGGCTCGTCGCTGGCCTTCGTCGAGGCCCTCGCCGAGGCGGGGGTCGAGCGGCTCGGGGCTCCGCTGGAGCCGTTGGTCGTGGCCGCGGTCTGCCGGGTCGGCGACGACAATTCGTGGGTGGAGGCCTCGCCTCCCCGCTTCGCCGGCCTCTCGATCGAGTACGAGCTCGATTATGGCCCCGGCCCGATCGGGCGGCAGTCGTTCGCCATCCGGGTCACTCCGGAGACGTATCGCGACGAACTGGCGGCGGCGCGGACGTTCATCTCGTTGGAGGAGGCGGCGGGTCTGCGGGCCGCCGGTCTCGCCCTGAGTGTTTCGACCCGCGATCTGCTCGTGTTCGACGCGCATGGTCCGGTCGACAACGTTCTCCGCTGGCCCGACGAGTGCGCGCGGCACAAGGTGCTCGATCTGGTGGGCGACCTCGCGCTCGTTGGCCGGCCGGTGCACGCCCATGTGCGGGCGAGGCGCAGCGGCCATCGGCTCAATGGTTCGATGGCCTCGCTGCTGGTGGCAGGGAAGGGGAGGCGGGCCTCGGCCTGATGCGCATGGATGCACGTGATACCTGGGCCGACACGGATCCGGTGGCCGGTGCGGTGGGCCGCCCCGCCGAGATCCATCCCACGGCGGTGGTCGAGGAGGGGGCCGCGATCGCCGACGACGTGCGGATCGGCCCCTACTGCGTGATCTCCGGGCAGGCCGTGATCGGCCGCGGCACGACGCTGGCGAATCATGTCACGATCTCGGGCGACGTGCGGATCGGAGAACGAAACCGGATCTTCGCCAACTGCGTGATCGGCGGTGAGCCGCAGGACGTGAGCTATCGCGGCACCGACACCCGCGTGGAGATCGGCGACGACAACGTGATCCGTGAAGGGGTGACGATCAACCGGGCGAGCGAGAAGGAGGACGGGCTGACCACGATCGGCAGTTCCAACTTTCTGATGGCCGCCTGTCACGTCGCCCACGACTGCCGGATCGGCGACCACGTGATCCTCGCCAACGGCACGCTGCTCGGCGGGCATGTTCGTGTGCACTCCCGGGCGTCGCTTTCCGGAATCGTCGCGGTGCATCACTGGGCCACCATCGGCGGCTGGTCGTTCACCGCGGGCCTGTCCCGCGTGCTCCACGACGTGCCCCCGTTCATGCTCTGCGAGGGCCTCCCGGCACGCCCGCGGTGCATCAATGTCGTGGCCCTCAGGCGGGGCGGGTTCACGCAGCCCGCCATCGAGGCGATTTCCGAGGCCCACCGGCTGCTGTATCGGGCGAAGGTCGGTGTCGAGCCGGCACGGGAGATCCTCCGGTCGCAGGGGATTCTGCAGCCGCACGTGGTGGAGCTCCTCGATTTTCTTGACCGGCAACAGCAGGGCCGTCACGGACGCGCCCGCGAGCGAAGGAGGGCGGCATGAGTCGGACGAAAATGGCGGTGGTCGGCTGCGGGCACCTGGGCGCGATCCATGCGCGGCTGTTGGCGGCCCGCGACGACGTGGAGCTCGTCGCCGTGGTCGATCCGCTGGCCGGATCGCGGGACCGGGTCGCGGCGGCGCACGGCTGCGGGGCCGTTGCCGAGCCGCTCGACTTGGTCGGCCGGGTCGAGGCCGCCGTGATCGCCGCCCCCACGGGCCTGCACGCCGGCGTGTCGGTGCCGCTGATCGAGGCGGGCATCGATCTGCTCGTCGAAAAGCCGCTCGCGGCCACCGTCGAGGACGCGCGGGCGATCGTGATCGCCGCCCGGCGCTGCGGTCGGACCGTCGCGGTGGGGCACGTGGAGCGGTTCAACCCCGCCTGGCAGGCCGCCGTGGCCCGGATCGGCACGCCCGCGGTCGTGGAGGCGGTGCGGGCCGCGCCCTTCACGTTCCGCTCCATCGACGTCGGCGTGATCCACGACCTGATGATTCACGACATCGACCTCGTCCTGTCGCTGGAGCCGGGCAGGCTCGAGCGGGTCGAGGCGCAGGGGATCGTGGCCACCGGGGGCTTCGAGGACGCCGCGCGGGCCAGGCTCGTCTTCTCTTCGGGGCTCGTCGCCGATCTCTCCGCCTCCCGGATCAGCCCCACGCCGCAGCGAACGCTCTCGCTCTGGTCCGCCGAGGCGATCGTGTCGGTGGACCTCACGGCGAAGACCGTGCAGTCGGTGTCGCCGTCGATCGCCGTCCGCACCGGCGCATTCGTCGCCGCGAACGTTCCCTTCGAGCAGCGGGGCGACATGAAGGATCGTTTCTTCACCGACATTCTCCCGCTGGAGACGGTCACGGTGGCCGATGCCAACGCGATCGCCGCCGAGCACGACGACTTCCTGGCGGCGATTCGGGAGCGGCGGCAGCCGCTGGTCAGCGCCGCAGCCGGCGCCATGGCGGTGGAGATCGCGGCCCGCGTCATCGACACGCTCCAATGCGCGGCCTTCGGTCGCGATCGGCCGCGGACGGCCACGGTCCCCATGTTTCCCCGTCGCAAGACCGGCTGACCGGCGCATTCGTGTCGCACGTCACGATCCGCAGGGTCGGGGCTGAACACGCCGCGGCCGACTGCCGATACCCACCAGTGGGCGGCCGAAGCCGCCTCCTGCGTGGGCTTTCCTCCGAGACCCATCGATGCCGCGCGCCTGGCTGACTTTGCCGACCGTCCTCGTCGCCTTCACGCTCGCGGCCTGCGCGTGCGGAGCGCCGCCGGTGACGTTCGAGGGCTTCGGGCTCGGCAACTTCGAGGAGAGCGGGTCGATTGCGGCCGAGCTCCGCCGGATCGAGGCGGAGCGGGAGCCACTGGCCCGCGTGCCCGAGGTCGCCGTGGCGGCGCATGGTTCGGGCGGTCGCGATGCCCCGCCCGGGCCGCTCTCCGCCGAGTTGCGCAGCCACGTCGCCCTGTTCGACGTGGCGGCAGGCATGGTGGCCGACTCGGCGATGCTCGCGGAGGGGCCGGCCCGCTGGACGGGCCGCATCGGCCTTTCGAACGACCGGGCCGAAGGCGTTGAATCGGTCGAGCTCCGCACCGTCATCGGCAACAACTCGGAGTGGGGCCTCGTCGGCGTGGAACTCGGCCCCCGGGTGGAACGCCGGCTCCGCAAGGGCGCGACCTTCTTCATCGACGGCAAGGCCGAAGCGCAGGCGATGCGGTCGGCGGAGACCGGCTGGTGGTCGTTGCCGGGAACGTCCACGGACGGCAGTTCGATGGTGGGCGTCATGGCCCGCACCGGGCTGGTCCACTGATCCACGGCGGTCAGGCCAGATCGCGGTCCTGGAAAAGGACGAGCGCGACGAGGATGGCGACCGCCGAGTAGAGCGCCGCGTAGATCGCGGCCCAGCCGAGGTAGATCCAGGGCACGGGCGTGCCGCCGATCACGGCCGCCTCGATCGTAAAGTGATCGAGCACCGGCAGCAGCGTCGCCAGCAGCTTGCCCACGAACCGCACGATCGCGAACTTGCCGACGCTCGATTGGACGATCAACGGCACGAGGTGACCGAGGGCGTAGACGGTGAAGCAGAGGACCAGGTTCGGCACCATGCCGAGCCGCGTCGAGACCGCGAGGCTGACGGCGGCCATCACGATCGTCTCGAGAAGCGAGAGCACCAGCCCCGGCACCACGGTGATCATCTCGTCGGCGCATTCCCTCCACAGCGGGTCGGTCTTCGCGGCTTCGCGGGCGTCGTACACGACCTTGAGGCTGGTCGTCGCGAGCAGCACGCCGCCGAGGATGACGAACACGAGCGTGGCCACCAGTGCCAGACCCGCAAACTTCCCGAGCACGAACTGCCAGCGGGTCACGGGCTTGGAGAGGACCGTGAGGGCGGTGCGGCCCTCGATCTCGTCGGCCACAGTCACGCTGGCAGTCCAGACGACGACCAGCAGCGCGAGCACCTTGATGAGCGTGAGGCCGCTGTCCTTGAGCATCTTCACGTCTTCGCCGAACGTGTTGTAGGGAATCACGATGAAGGCGAAGAGCAGGCCGCTGCCCGCGATGATCGCCACCGCGAAGACCGGCTGGCCGAGGGCGTCTTTCGTCGCAGCCGAGGCGATGGCCGCGACCCGTGGCGCGCCGAGCCGAAACAGGGCGTAGATGGCGACGATGCCCGAGAGCACGGCGAACGTCCAGGGCAGCACGGCCGCTTGCGGGTTTTCGGCCGCGAGCTGCCAGCCGATCGAGAGGCTGGCCGGCGTGTCCCCGTCGTTGCGGGCCTCGAGCAGGGCCCGCCGCCCGAGGAATGGGTTCGTGGCTCCCTCCGTCCGCGTCCACGACCAGGGCTCGCCCGGGGCGAGCGGAATGTCCGAGTCCTTGACGAGCGCGAAACCCTCCACGGGTTGTTGCGTACGGACGACGAGCGGGGCGTCGCTCTCCAGTTGCAGCGCGGCGAGCTCCTGCGGCCGGACGTCGAGCGGGATCTCCGCGGCCGTGGCACCGGGCTGCACCGTCACCGTCCGACGAAAATCGTTCGCGGCCGTCATCCGGGAGAGCGACCGGACGATCTGATCGAGCGGCACCAGCGGCGTGAACGCCACGGCCACCAAGGCATAGGTGAGCAGCAGCCAGGCGAACGGGCCGAGAAACCCGTCTCCGAGGCTCGCCCGCGCCTCCGAGGCGAGCCGCGGCGACACCGCCCGGAGCAACTGGTAGGCGACGAACACCGCCAGGAGCGTCGCCGCGGCGCCCGCGCCGATCAGCCAGATCGGCGGCAGGGCGATCATCCAGCGATTGGCGTCGGCGAACAGCGGGGTCATGTCGGCACCGGACGGAGGAGACGGCGAACAGCCTGGGGAACGAGTCTGCCCGGGAGGGATGCGAAGATCATCGACCGCTGACAAACCCCGGCGGTTCCGCCGGTCGATCGTGTGGACGGAGGCCAGGGGTGACCTTGGTCCACGGCGTCCGGGATTATGACCTGTCGTGAGGCCGGGCGGAAGCGCGGGCCGGGTCAGCCGTCGGTGCCGGGCCCGGCGATCACGCTCGCCGCCGGGCCGTCGAGGGGCCAGCTCGCGAGCACGCGACGAATGTCGTCGAGCGACAGCGACTCGACGATCCGGAGATTGTCGGCGACGGAACGATAGACGCCCAGATGCGACCACTCGAGGCCCACGTCAAAGAGCCGCCGCCGCGGCTTCTCGCCGGAGAGCACGACGCGACTGGCGAGCTTGTTGCGCGACCGCTCGAACTCGGCCCGCTCGATGCCGCCGCTCGCCGCCGCCGCGTAGATCTCCACGATCCGCGCCATCAGGTCGTCCACATCGGCCGTGTCGCAGGAGAGTTGCGTGGCGAACAGGCCGGCATCGAGGTAGTCCTGATGGATGCATGCCGCCTGCTCGGCCGCGCCGGTGTCGATCAGCGCCCAGTAGAGGCGACTGCCCGATGCGTCGCCGAGGAGGAGGGAGAGCAGCCGGGCCGCGTGGCGGTCGGGATGGGTCTCGCCGGGGCCGGCGACCATGCGCACGGCGTAGTCGAGGGCGGCGGCCGGCCGCACGATCCGCTCGGTCGCGGCAACCGCAGGCTCCCGCGGAGCCTCGGGGATCAGCCGCGACGGGGCGGCGGCCGGCTCCCACTCGCCGCAGAGCCGCCGGGCCGATTCCACCAGGGCGGCGAAGTCGATCGCGCCGCTCGCCGCCAGCACGATCGTCTCGGGCGCGTAGCGGCGGCGGTGGTAGTCGCGCATCGCGTCCACGGGGAGCGCCTGAATCGATGCCACGGTGCCGAGCACGCTGCGGGCCAGCGGATGGCTGCCGAAAAAGGCGGCGCGGCAACGGTCGTCGGCGCCGAATGGCGGCTGGTCGTCGTACATCCGGATTTCCTCCAGGATGACGAGCTTTTCCGTGTCGAAATCGGCCTCACGCAGCGCCGGCCGCATCATCCGCGCGAGGAGATCGACCGCCTCGTGCTGCTGATCGGGGAGCACCGTGGCGTAGTAGACGGTGTCTTCCTCGCTGGTGAACGCGTTGATGCTCGCGCCCATCCGGTCGAAGCGGGCGTTGATCTCGTCGCCGGAAAACTCGGGCGTGCCCTTGAAGATCATGTGCTCGAGGAAGTGGCTTGCACCCGAGAGCTCGTCCGACTCGTCCCGCGAGCCCGTCTTCACGAAGAAGCCGATGCTCGTCGAAAGCGCGGAGCCGGATGTCTCGGCGATCACGTCGAGCCCGTTGGGGAGTCGCTCATGCAGGAATGGCAGGGGACACCTCCAGGGGCTCGCGGCCCAGCGACACGACCGACAGATCGCGGGGGGGCTGGGCGGCCAGCCACGATTCGATCGCCGGCACGCTGAGCCGATCGTAGCGCTCGAGTTCCTCGGCGAGCGTGCGGATCGCGCCGAGGTGATACCACTGCCTGGCGATCGCGCCGGCGCGGGCGGCGCTCGACTCCTGCTGCATCACCAGCCCGCTCTTGGCCCGCGCCTTGACCCGTGCGAGCTCCTCCTCGGTGATCGTGCCGGGCAGGCGTTCGATCTCGGCGAGCATCACGTCGAGTGTCTCCTGGGCCCGTTCGGCCGAGGTGCCGGAATAGCAGAGCGAGTTGGCGAACTCGCGGTGGGTCTGGTAGCCCGCCGAGACGCTGTAGCAAAGGCCGCGGCGCTCGCGGACCTCCGTGAACAGCCGCGAGCTCATGCCGCCGCCCAGGATCGCCAGCGCGGCCGTGGCCTCGTGCGAGGCGTCGTCACGATAGGGTGGCACCGACCAACCCAGGGCGATGTGCGTCTGTTGCGAGTCGTGGGGCACGTGCGCGGCGAACGGCCCGCGAGGGCCCGTGGCGACCGGGCTGGCGGTGCCCGGTGTCCAGTCGCCAAACAGCCTGCGGACTCGGCTCACGAAATCGTCCCAGTCGATCCGGCCCGCGATCGAGACGATCATGCCCCGGGGCTGGAGATGACGGGCGACGAACGTCCGCACGTGGCCGACGTCGATCCCCTCCACCTCGGCCGTGATGCCCTCGGTGGGCATGCCCCAGGGGGCCGGGCAATGGATTCGTCGCAGCATCGCGACCGTGCGGTGGGCCGGGTCGTCCTCGATGCCCGCGAGGTTTTGGAGAATCATCTGCCGGGCGCCCGGAAACTCCTCGTCGGGCAGCCTCGGCCGACGCAGCACGTCGGCGTAGATCGGGAGCACGTCGGGGAGGTGCCGCGCGACCATCGCCCCCGCGAAGCTCATGTGCGTCGTCGAGACGCCCTGCGAAAAGAGCACCCCGGCCGACTCGAGGTCTTCGACGATCTGCCGGCTGTCGCGGTCACCCGCGCCGCGAAGACACATCTCGCCGGCCAGCGTCGCCAGGCCGCACTTCCCCGGAGGGTCGTGCACCGCGCCGGCCGGGCAGTGGAAGGCGATGGCGACGGATTCGAGATCGGGCAGGAGTTCGCCGACGAGGGTGATGCCGTTGTCGAGCGTCGTCGAGTGGAGCGTCTGCTTCAAACTTCTCGCCTATGGGGGCATTCGCGCGGCGGGGTCGATGCCGGACCGTGGGTCAGACCACCACGCCGGCGGCGGCTTCATCCACCACTTTGTACACGGTTCGCGTCCGGCGGAAACCCAACCGCTGGTAGAGCCGCACGGCCCCGGTGTTGTCGGCCGTGACCTCCAGCGAGACGCGGCCGATGCCGTGCATCCGAAACCCGGCCAAGGCCTGCTCGATCAGGCAGGTGCCCAGTTGGAGGCCGCGGTGGCCGGGCACGATGCCGATGTTCTGGATCATGCCGAGCCCGCCCCGCTCGGCGATGCCCTGGATCGTGCCGCACCACTGGAGCGATTCGGGAGCCGAGCCGTGGGCGACCAGCCAGGTGGCATTCGGCAGGAATCCCGACTTGTTGCGGATCTCCCGCATCAACCGCCGGCAGCCCTCGAGGTTGCCCAGGCAGGGAAAGACCAGGGCGTCGATCTCGTCGCGGAACGAGCGAAACTTCGTGCGGGCGTGGATGTCGAGCACGGCCTCGTTCCAGGGCACGAATCGGTACCCCGGGGGCAGGGCCGCCGCCGGCCGTGGCAGCGTGGCGTCCACTTCCATGCGGAACCGCTTGAAATAGGTCGATTCCATCATCGGGGTGCTCGGCGGGGAGGGCGGGCCGCAGGGATTGGGCGGGGCCGGATCTCCCGGCCCCCGTCCGACGATAAGTGTGCCATGCGGAACGGTCAACGCGCCGGTGGGCCGGATTTTCAAGGGGGCCCTCGGGGGCGGCGGCGTTGTGGCGGCACTTCACCGCGGGATATGATGGGACAGCTTCCACAATGCTGATCGATTTCCCACACACCGGCCGCCTGTTTCGGCTTTCGCGACGTGTGATCGCGTCCCTGGTGGCGGCCCTCTCGACCATGGGCTGTGGCGGCCCCCCGGGCGACGCACCGGCCCCCCGTGGTGGTGACGCACCGGGCCCCCGGGTTTTGGCGACGACCACGGTGGTGGCCGACCTCGTGCGGCAGGTGGGGGGCGATCGGGTGACCGTGAGCTGCCTGATGGCGGCCGGGATCGACCCCCATTCCTACAAACCGACCCCGCGGGATGCCGATCTGCTGGCGTCGGCCGATCTGGTCGTGGCATCGGGACTGCACCTCGAGGGCCGGCTCGCGGCGCTTCTCGAGAGGCTCGGGCGGACCAGGCCCGTCGTCGCGGTCGCCGACCAGCTGCCCGTCGATCGGCTCATCGCGGTCGGTGGCGGTCTTCACGATCCCCACGTCTGGTTCGATCCGCAGCTCTGGATGCTCTGCGCGCCGGTCGTCGCCGAGGCGCTGGCGAAGATCGATCCGGCCGCGGCCGAGGACTACCGCTCGCGGGCCCGCGAGTATGCAGGGCGGCTCGCGGCGCTCGACGGACGGATCCGCGGGGAGATCGCCGCGATTCCCGCCGATCGTCGCGTGCTGGTCACGGCGCACGACGCCTTTCGCTATTTCGGCAGGGCGTACGGCATCGAAGTGGTGGGCGTGCAGGGAACGAGCACCGAGAGCGAGGCCGGGCTCGGCGACATCAACCGCCTCGTCGATCTCGTGGTCACGCGCGGCATTCCGGCGGTGTTCGTGGAGACGAGCGTGTCGGACCGCAACGTGGCCGCGCTGCAGGAGGGAGCCCGGGCACGCGGCCACGAGGTCGCCCTCGGTGGCCGGCTCCATTCCGATTCGCTGGGCGGTCCCGGCAGCGGCGCCGAGACGCTCGAAGCGACGCTGGCCGCGAACGTCGCCGCGATCGTGGCCGGGTTGAAGGGGGTGGCGTCACGATGAGTCGCGCCGCCGATTCCGCCGAGGTTTCCCGCGGAGGCAGCCCGCCGATCGTCGAGTTTCACGACGTGACGGTCGCCTACGGCCGCCGTCCGGTCATCTGGAATGTCGATCTCGAGATCGACGCCGCCTGCCTGTTCGGGATCATCGGCCCCAACGGCGCCTGCAAGAGCACGATGCTCAAGTCCTCCCTCGGGCTGTTGCCCATGGTGGGTAGCTCGGTGCGGTTCTTCGGCAAGCCGCTCCGCGAGGTGCGTGCCCGGATCGGATACGTGCCGCAGCGCGAGACCGTTGACTGGGATTTTCCGGTCAACGTCATGGACGTCGTGCTGATGGGCACCTATGGACGGCTGGGCTGGTTTCGCCGGCCCGGCGCCCGTGAGCGGCAACTCGCCCTCGAGAGCCTCGACCGCGTCGGGCTGGCCGATCTCGCGGGCCGCCAGATCGGCCGGCTCTCGGGCGGGCAGCAGCAGCGGGTGTTTCTCGCGCGGGCCCTCGCCCAGCAGGCCGACGTCTACCTGCTCGACGAGCCGATGGCGGGCGTCGACGTGCGGTCGCAGGAGCGGATCTTCCGCGTGCTGGCGGAGTTGAAGGCCGAGGGCCGGCTGGTGATCGTGGTGCATCACGACCTGCGGACCGCGGCCGAATGGTTCGACCGGGTCGCGCTCGTGGACATGCGGCTCGTGGCGGCCGGGCCGACCGCGTCGGTGCTCACGCCGGAGAACCTGCAGCGGACCTATGCCGGTCACATCGAGGTGCTCGAAGAACTCGGCCGCGCCGTGGCCACCCGGGGCCGCACACCATGACCCGGCTCCTCGCCCTGCCCTACAACACGCTCGTGGTCGCCGTCGGCGTGGCGGCCGTCGGCTTCGCGGCGGGCGTGGTGGGGAGCCTGTGCGTGCTCCGCAAACGGTCGCTGGTGGGCGACGCCGCCGCTCACGCGACACTCGTGGGTGTGGCCGGGGCATTCCTGGCCACGGGCCGGCGGGATCTGGCAACGCTGCTCGCCGGAGCCCTCGCCGCCGCCGTCGCGGGCCTCGCCGCGTTGTTGCTCGTGCGGCGGTTCACCCGCACGCGGGACGACGCCGCGACGGCGATCGTGATCGGCGTGTCGTTCGGTCTGGGCATCACGCTCGTCTCCGGCCTGCCGGCCTGGGGCTATGCCAACAGCGCGGGACTCGAGCAGTTTCTGCTCGGCCACACCGCCGCGTTGACGGCCGGCGACGCGGTGCTGCTCACCGCCGTGGCCTGCGTCGCCACGGTCGTCGTCTCGCTGATCTTCAAGGAGGCCACGCTCGTCGCCTTCGATGCGGCCTTCGCGGCCGCGACCGGCTGGCCCGTGCTCGTGATCGACGCCGTGATCGTGGGCCTCGTCGCGGTCATGGTGGTGGCCGGCCTGCCGGCGGTCGGAGCGGTGCTGGTGACGGCATTGGTGGTCATCCCGCCGGTGGCCGCACGGGCCTGGACCGACCGCATGGGCACGATGCTGCTCCTCGCGGGAACGATGGGTCTCGTCGCGGCGGTGGTGGGGGTGCTCGTGAGCGCCGCCTGGCCCGGGCTGGCGACGGGGCCGCTCGTGGTGCTCGCCGCTGCGGCGATCTTTGTCGTCTCGTTCATCGCCGCGCCCCAGCGGGGCTGGATTGCCCGCCGGCTCCGCGGCGCCGCCGGCGACGCCTGACACCGGAGGGTCTTCCATGCTCTTCGGCGCCGCAACTTTCTTCGGTGGCGATCCCGCCATCCACGGCTGGGCGATGGCGACGGCCGCGATCGTGGCGGCATCGTGTGCCCTGGTGGGCACGCTCCTCGTCGTGCGCCGCATGAGCCTGCTTGGCGACGCGATCGGCCATGCCGTGCTGCCGGGGATCGCGATCGCCGTGCTCGCCGGCGGCCGACCGGGCGGGCTGATGGTGTTCGTGGGGGCGGCGATGGCGGCGCTCCTGACCGTCTGGCTCATTCAGGGGCTGCGGGCGGCGGGGGGACTCGCGGAGGATGCGGGCGCGGGCGTGGTCTTCACCACGCTCTTCGCGATCGGCGTGGTGATCGTCTCGGCCGCACCCGCCGGCACCCACATCGACACGGCATGCATTCTGGCGGGAGATCTGACGTTCATCCCGTTCGACACGGTCATGGTCGCAGGCCGAGGGGTGCCGCGGGCCTTCGTGGCGGCCACGCTCGCCTTCGCCCTGCTGGCCGTCGCCGCCGCGGCAACCTGGAAACTCCAGGTGTTCACCGCCTTTGATGCCGCCGCGGCCCGGGCTGCGGGGGTGCCGGTGGCCGCGATCACCGCGGGGCTGCTGGCGGCGACCGCCGTGGCGACCGTGGCGAGTTTCGACGTGGTGGGGGCCGTGCTCGTGGTCGCCCTGCTCGTCGTGCCCGCGGCGGCGGCCGAACTGCTCGCGCATCGGCTGCACGTGATGGCGATGGTCGCCATGACGCTCGGTGTCGTCGGGGCCTGCGTCGGCTACCTCGCGGCCTGGCACTTCAACACCAACGCCGCCGGCATGATCGCCGTCACGCTCGGTCTGGAATACCTCGCGGCCGCCGTCTTCACACCCCACGACGGTGTTCTCGCCCGGGGCATCGGCCGGCTGCGGCTGGCATGGCGGGTGGCCTGCGAAGACATGCTGGCCGGCGTGTGGCGTGAGGAAGAGGCGGCGATTCGCGGTCGGCCGGCCGCCGCAACTCCGACGCTGTTGGAGCGGTGTGCCGCATCGTGGCTGCGGATCCAGGGCAGCCTCGTGCGTGACGGTGGCTCGTGGCGGCTCTCCCCGCGGGGACGACGCGACGCCGAGACGATCGTGCGGTCGCACCGCCTCTGGGAGGCGTGGCTCGGCCGGCATGCCGACCTGCCGCTCGACCACCTGCACCCGCCCGCCGAGTGGGTGGAGCATCATCTCGGAGCCGCGATGCGGCACCGGATCGAGGTGGAAACGGGCTGGCGACAGAGCGACCCGCACGGCCGCGAGATCCCGCCGGAGGCCTGACTCGGACTTCCGCAGTTTTCCGGAGGGTGGCAGAAGTCGCCCGTGGCGTGGGTCGGGTGTGCCCACGCCCCGTCGCCGGACGCTCGCTGCGCTCCGCAATCCTTGCTTCGCTTGTCTGCATGCGTTGGCTCATGTGGCGTGGGTCGGGTGTGCCCACGCCCCGTCGCCGGACGCTCGCTGCGGGCATCGTGCCCTCCGCTCGCTCGGATGCAGACGGCGCTTCGCAATCCTTGCTTCGCTTGTCTGCATACGCCGGCTCACGGGGCGTGGGCACACCCTCCCGTGACGACGCTGATTCGGCCAAGCAGCATGCATGTGCAGGCCCGACGTTCGCCCCGCCTCACGCGCCCGCGAGACGGCGGAGCGCGGCGAGGTTGCCGCGGTCGATGGCCACGGAAGGCTTGCCATCGGGGCCTTCCTTCGGCGTCTCGATGATCCACGGGATGCCGGCGAGCTTCGGGTGATTGACGAGCAGCCGGAAGGCCTCGCGGCCGATCTTCCCCTTCCCGATTCCCTCGTGGCGATCGACGCGGGAGCCGAGTTCACGCTTCGAATCGTTGGCATGAATCGCCTTGAGCCGCGTGAGGCCGATGTGGCGGTCGAACTGGCGGATCGTGTCGTCGAGAGCGGCGGCCGGGGCGAGCGGGTAGCCGGCGGCGAATACATGGCAGGTGTCGAGGCACACGCCCGCCCGCTTTCGGAGACCGGCCTTGGCGTCGATCGCTTCGAGCATCGTGCCGATCTCCTCGAAGGTCGCGCCGAGGCAGGATCCCTGTCCCGCCGTGGTCTCGATGAGAATGCCGGCGGCGAGGCCAGCGGTCTCGTGGAGGGCCTCCGCGATGCCGGCGGCCGCGCGGGCCACCGCCTCGTCGAGCGGCTGCTCGCCTGCGGCGCCGGGGTGGGCCACCACCCAGGGGATGCCGAGCAGATCGGCCCGCCGCAGCTCTTCCGCGAGTCCGGCGATCGACTTCTGTCGGAGGTTCGGATCGGCCGAGGCCGGGTTGATCAGGTAGGAGTCATGGGCCACCACCAACTTCAGTCCCGCCGCGCGGACCGCCGCGCGGAAGGCCGAGGCGGCGCCGGCATCGATCGGCGACACGGCCCACTGATTGATGTTGCGGGTGAAGATCTGGAGGCACTCGGACCCTGTCTCGACGGCCCGCTCGACCGCACGGTGGAAGCCGCCGGCGATCGATTGATGGGCTCCGAGCACGAGGGGCGGGGTGGAGCGGCGCGTTCCGGCCATGGGGAGTCCTTCTCGATGGGGCCGGACAGTGTAAGGTTCCGGCAAGGTAAGGTTCCGGCAAGGCTTCGGCTGCGGGAAGCGGCCACTGTCGAGTCGGAAAAAGCCCCGGACGACGTCGCAAGTTTTACCGATCGGCCGCCGAGACCTACACTACCCCTGTCCAGGAAGACCAGGAAGACTTCGCCTCGACCGGATGCGGAAATCCAAGGGCCGGTTTTGCGACGCTGCCGGGGAGTGCATGTGATGGGTTATCTCTTCGTCCATGTCATCATCACGGTCTGCGTCGCCGCGGTCGCCGCGCTGGCTGCGGCCATGACCATGCGGCCTCTGCGGGCCGCCCGGCAAGCCGAGCGGCTGGCCCGCGCCCAACGCGACTTTCACCGCCAGCGGGAACTGCTCGAGGCGAAGTTCATCGAGCGGGCCGCGGCGAGCGGCAAGCCCCGTGGTCTGCGTTGGGTCGACGTCGATTTCGACGACGACGTGCTCTATGCCCGTGACCGCCGCAGCCGGAGGCTCAAGGCGCTCGTGGCGATTGAAGTGAGCTTCGAGGCCGTCGAGGGGGGCGGCATGGAGGAGGTCGAGGCGGTGTCGCGGGTGCGGGCCGCGACCGCGGAGTTCATCCATGACGGCGAGCGCTGGGCGACGGAGGGCCGGGTCTACTTCAACCTCGCGCCGGCAGCTGCCGTGAAGTATCTCTCGAGCGACCTGGAACTGGTCGCCGAGGAGCATGCGGCCGTCCGGGAGTGACGGTCCAGAGGGTGACGGTTCAGAGGGTGACGGTCCAGAGGGTGGTCATGGATAACGTGGCCCCCGGAAGGCTACTCGGTCGGGCTGACGATCTCACTGCAGTTTCGGGATGCCAGGCCCGTCAGCACGCCGATCTCCACATCGTCCCGAATGAAGTGGACCGAGCCGTCACACATGGCGAGATTGGCGCCGCCGCGGTGATCGGAGAAGAGGGCGCCGTAGGAGTCATCGTCCCAGGCCTCTTCCTGCGGCGGATTGACGAGCGGAGCGGTGGAGGAGTTGGGGCCGATCGAGGTGCAGTTCAACGCCGACGCCCAGATCCCGTGCCCGTTCGTTCCGACGACCCCGCGGCCCGTGAGCTCGAACAGCAGCATGGTCTTCGAGAGGCCGTCGGTGATCTGCCGCAGCCGCACGCCGTCCGCCAGCGACGTGTTGGCGCCGTTGACGAGCACGCCGTTCTTGGCGGCATACGCCGCACCGTTGGGCTGCTTGTATCGGCTGCGAATCGACGTCGGCGTGACGCCGGCGCAGCCCGCATAGTCGATGCATGCCATGCCCTCGAGATCGATCGGGCTCGTGACACCGTCACCATTGATGTCTTTCGTCCGGGCCCCCGACCTCGAGTCATGGGTTCGTGACGTGCTCGGGCAGAGATACGTCGGCACCGCAGTGGCCGTGGCCCGTGCATTGAACGGGCTGTTGAGTTTCGCCGAGAGGTAGAGCCGTGAATCGGCAGACGCGATCGCATCATCGACGACGGGCTCCCAGGTGACCTGGAGTTGTCGTTGGTCGAGATACTCCAGGAAGAAGGCCGACCATGAGATGTATTTCCATCCCACTCTCGGCTGGAGTTGCCCCGGCGGATAGCGACCGCGGGCGTCGGCGAAGATCGCCATCGCCATCCCGATCTGCTTGAGGTTGTTTTGGCAGCTGAGGCGTCGCGAAGCTTCTCTGGCCGACTGAACGCTCGGCAGGAGCATGCCGATCAGCGAAGCGATGATCGCCACCACCACCAGCAGTTCGACGAGGCTGAAACCCCCGGGACGTCGGGTGAATGAAGAGGGCATGGTGGATCTGCTCCGGGGGCCTCGACGGGACTGATGCAACCCGCCAAGAGGGGTATCTTACGGAGGCTGGGTGGCCGCGTCGCGGATTGGGTGGATGCGGGCTCTGCGGATGCTGGGCCGCATGAGTGCCCCCGACTTTGCCGGTCGTGGGGAGCGGTTCGCGGGCTCATGGTCGGGGCGACGATATCCCTTCTGGGACGGGCGGTCGGTCAGTGGGACGAGGAATCCGGGAGCGACGTGCATGGCGCGGCCGGTGAACAGCGATCAGCCGCGGCGGCGCCGGAGTTCCGCGCGGACGTGGGTGATCCCGCTCGTGGCAGCCCTCGTCGGCCTCACCATCGACGCGGCACGCGGCCAAACCCGCGGCAGCCAGTCCCCCGGCCAGTCGCCGGCGCCGGCGGAGTCGCCCCTGCCCGTCGCCCAGGGCCACATTCGCAGGTCGCGGGAGTATCTGAAGGCGTCGTGCGAGATGCTCAAAAAGTGCGATCGCCACGCGGTCGACGGCTACTACGTCGCCTGCGAGGAGGCATGGAACGCCGCCTGGACGTGCCCGGAGTCGCGGGACACGCTGATCGACGCCGCGGATCTCTATGCCGATGCCCTGGCGGGATTGCTCGAAGCGGCCCGGCTCCACGGCCGGCTCGACCAGGGCGGCCTCTGGATCGGCCCACGGAGCAAGCCGGTCTTCGTCCCCTTCCAGCCTCAGGCGTTGCCGGTCGCCGCCTCGGCCATCGCATCGATCGAACCGCAGGGCCAGCCGGGCGACAAGCGGCTCACGCGGCGGCACCTGCGCGACGGCTTCGGTCTGCCGGTGGTCGTGCGGGTCGCGAACGATTCGACGCACGAGGAAACCAGGAGATTTGCGGCGCCGCGGCAGTCCCTCGCCGCCACCGCCGTCCTGCGGTTCGCCGTGCCGGGCAACGAGAACTTCCTGCAGAAGTTCAGCGGTCCCGTCGCCCGTGACCATGCGCCGGCCGTGCTCGACCTCGCCAATCCGGTGGAGATCGCGGCGGTCCGCATCGGTTCCGCCAAACCCCATCTCGCCGCCGATCTCTCGGCACCGCTGCTCGACGCCCTCGAGGGCACGCCGCGCTCGAGCATCACGGGGTTTCTGCAGCCCTTCGGCAGCGGCGCCACGCGGCCCCATCTCGAGATGCTCGAGCCCCATCAGCCGGGGCGGATTCCCGTGGTCTTCATCCACGGCCTCGCCAGCGACGAGGGCACGTGGTTCGACATGATCAACGAACTGCGGGCCTGGCCGGAATTTCACCGGCGGTATGAGCCGTGGGTCTATCACTACCCCACCGGCGCCGCGTTCCTGCAGTCGTCGGCCGCGCTGCGGCGGCAACTCATCGCGGCGGTGCGCCAGTGCGATCCGGAGGGAAGCGACCCGGCGATGCGCAACCTCGTGCTCGTCGGGCACAGCATGGGGGGGCTGCACGCCAAGCTCCAGGTCGTCGAGCCGGCCGATCGCATCTGGGACGCCGTCGCCAGCGTGCCCTTCGAGCAGATCCGCATGCCGGAAAAGATGCGCGAGATCGTGAAGCCCGCCTACTTTTTTCAACCGTTGCCATTCGTCAACCGGATCGTCTGCATCGCGACACCCCACAAGGGATCGCTCCTGGCATCGCTTGGCGTGGGCCGGCTCGCGTCCATCAGCGTGCGAACGCCCCCCGAGAATCAGCGGATTCACGACGCCGTGGTCCGGTTGAATCCCGGCGTCTTTCGCGAGGAGTATGAGCGACGGCCCCCGACGAGCATCGACCTGCTACGGCCCGACTCCGAAATGCTGGCGGCGATTCGCGGGCTGCGGCCGCCGTGCTGGGTCACCGTGCACAGCGTCGTCGGCGACGCCCATCATTCCCTGCTCGGGGGCCGTGACGACTGCGTGGTGCCGGTGGAGAGCGCGCACACCGTGGCCGCCGTGAGCGAGATCGCGGTGCCGGCGAGCCATACGAGGGTGCAGCACCATCCGCTCACCATCGCCGAGGTGCGGCGGATCCTCATCCAGCATCTTCAGGAGACCGGGCTGAACCCGCCGCAGCCGGCGGTTCCGTCCAGCTCGCCCTGAGGAAATCGGTCTCCGGAGCCCCGTGTGGCAAGAAGGTGTCGCGGCGGGTGTCCGCCGCGCTGCGGCATCGGGCAGGCGGAACGCCGGCTGCGGACCTGGCTTCGACTTTTGCGGTTTTTCGGCATGGGGCATGCCCCGCGGCATTCTTTTCAAGCCGCCATCGCCACGGCATGTTCGAGGAGTCGCGGCACGTGACTTCCACGCTCCGGCGCATCGCGTCCCAGTGGATGACCTGCTCGGCTGTCGGTTCGTGACAGCGGCCCCCGCCGCGACGATCATCCGCGTGACGATCCCTCCGCCCGAAAACAACCGGCCCGACACGATCGTGCGGAGGCTCCCGAAGCTCGGAGCCGTCATCGCGGGAGCCGGTCCTTGCAGCAACTCCTGGAATCGAGGTACAAGATCCACGGCGAGCCTCCTTGCTCAAACTGAACGGGGGTAGAGATCCGTCCACTTTGAAGCCGGCTCGCCACTTTTCAGGCAGCAGTGTCAGCCGGCAGAACACTCCTCGAAAACCGCAAAAGTCGAACTGGCTGCCTCTGAAAAAGGCCCCACGTTCCCCTGCGGCCGGGGAGCGGTGTGAAGCAAGTTCCACGAAGTCGACCGGAGAAAACGCCGAGGGTTTCGTGAGTCGCCAGCCGGCGCATCCGGCGGCTCGCGACGTCATCCACGGCCTGCTGGGGAAATCGTCATGGTCCTGAAGCAACGTCTGCCCCGCCGGGATTTTCTGACGGGGGTCGCCGCCGCGACCGTGGCCGGCTCGCTCGATCCGGCGTCGGTCCGCGCCGCCGAGCTGGGTCGAGCGCGGACGATCTCGATCCTCCACACCACCGACCTCCACGGTCGAATCCTTCCCACGAGCACCTACGAAGGTCTCGACGATGTCGGCGGCCTGGCCCGCTGCGCGACCTGCCTGAGGCAGTGGCGGCGGGAGACGCCGCACTCCATCACGGTCGATGTCGGCGACGTGGTTCAGGGCACGGCCGTCAGCCTGCAGTGCGGCGGCACGCTGATGATCGATCTCTTCAACCGGCTCGGCTACGACGCCTGGACGCTCGGCAACCACGACTTCGACTGGGGCCCCGAGAGACTCGAAGCCCTGCTCGAGCGATCCACCGCCCCGGTGCTCACGGCCAATCTCGCGCGGGGCATGGCAGCTGCCGGAGGGTTCGACGGTGGATGGAAGAAAGTTTTGCCATGGACGATCCGGGAGGTGGGGGGCTTCCGCATCGGTCTGATCGGCCTGATCACGCCGGGGCTGCCGTTCTGGCTGCCCCCGGAACTGCTCGCCGGCTTCGCCCCGACCGACCCCGCCGAGGCCCTCGAGTCCGCCGTCGCGGTCGTGCGGGGCGAGAAGGCCGATGCGGTGGTGGTGATGGGGCACATGGGCTGGCGGTTCAACGACGATTACGCCAATCCGGTCCGCGCCATGCTCCGGGACGTCAATGGCGTCGACGTCTATCTGGCCGGCCACTCCCACCAGAATCAGCCGTCGTGGATGTTGCACGACGTGCTCTGCTCACAGGCCAGCTACCACGGCATCCATTGTGGTCGCGTCGATCTCACGTTCGATCTCGATACCCGCAAACTCGTCGATCGCCGCGCCTTCACGCTGCTCATGGACGACCGGTTCGCGCTCGACACCGCGGTCATGGAACTCTCGAAGCCCGGCCTCGAGGCGGCCGAAGCCACCCTCGCCCGCGACGTGGCGACCGTCGCCCGCGTGATTCCCGGCCGGGGACGCCGCAGCGAACTGGTGCAACTCCTCTGCGAATGTTTCGCGGACGCCCTGAAGAAGCAGGGCCAGCCCGTGGACGGCGTGTTTCATGGCACTTTCGAAACGGGCGACCTGCAGCCCGGCCGACTCACCGTCGCCGACTGCTGGAAGATCATCCCGTACGAAAACATGCTCGTGAGCGCCGAGGTCACCGCGGCCGAAATGCTGGCGATCGTGGCCGAGGACGCGAAGCAGAAGCAATCCGACCGCACGCTCTGGCCATTCGAGGTGGTGGCCGGCGGCGATGGCACGCCGGCAAAGCTGACGCTGTCGGGCGCCGACGTGCCACCCGAACGCCGGCTGACGATCGGCTTCAACGCCTACGACGCCCAGTCGGGCGGCCGCCGCTTGATGCGGACACGCGAGATTCTCGCCGCCGAGGCGGCGAAGCGGCGGACCTCGAACATCGACAGCCGCTCGGCCCTGATCGACGGCCTGCTCGACCGCGGCACGATCGGCTGACCGCCGGTCATCGCCAGACGAACAACAGGGCCTGCACCGCCTCGTGCAACGCCCGGGCCAGCCGCGAATCGGTCCCCAGTTCCTGGCCGATGCGAATGAGCACGAGTGCCTGGATGATTCCGTTCCAGTTGAGAACTTGCATGTCGCCCTCCTTGACGACGCCAGTGCCGGTCGCCCGGCAATCACGCTGACAAGCATTCGCCGGCGATCGGTCCACGGCAAGACGCACGCGAGGACGGCAAAAAAACGGCCCCGGATGGGCCACCGTCCCAGGACAGTTGGCAACGGCCAGCCCTGGAAGCCGCCGCTGTTTCCGCCCCCCACGACATCCGGGCAGTGGGACTCATCAAAAGAAAAGGACCCGTGGTTCGAAAACCACGGGTCCGGTAGCGGCTCTAGAAGTGTGGGTCTTTGGGGGGGGGGAACAGCCGCTGAAAAGAATCAAGTGTGTTGTGGGGTCGGCTCTCCCGCCGACGTCTCAACAGTACACGATGACTCGCCGCCGTGTCGAATGCTTTTTCAGCGGGGTCCATTTCCATCGCCAAACCGGCTGTCTTGTGCGGTTTATGACGGCTCTGTGGCCTGCCGCCGCCCCGGGACACTGCCCGCTTCTCCGGGCCTCGTACGGTCGGATACGCTACCCGCAGTCGCCTCCGGCGATTTGCCGCCGTCCCCCCGAACCTTCCCGGATACCCATGGCCGCCACTCCTGCCGACCCGTTTTCCGCCCGCGCGACCTTCGAGACGGGCTCCGGCCCCGCCACGCTCTACCGGCTTCGGGCCCTCGACGACGCGGGAGTGACCGACACGTCGCGGCTGCCCTATTCGCTGCGGATGATCCTCGAATCGCTGCTGCGAAACTGCGACGGCTACGAGGTGACGGAAGCCGACGTCCGCACGCTCGCCACCTGGAATGCCGCGAGCCCGGCGGAGCAGGAGATTCCCTTCAAGCCGGCCCGTGTCGTTCTCCAGGATTTCACGGGCGTGCCCTGCGTCGTCGACCTCGCCGCGATGAGGGCGGCGATGAAGCGGCTCGGCGGCGATCCGCGGAAGATCAATCCGCTCGT
>SXGQ01114347.1_pt1 | contig 26728 bp, 25 predicted proteins | sample 3178371 | NCBI WGS metagenome assembly SXGQ01 (sample SAMN11356859, study PRJNA531348) | freshwater metagenome | isolation source: freshwater sample F1-20 | place: China: Fuxian Lake, Yuxi | collected 2017-12-25 | reverse complement strand
ATTGTCTCGAGTTGATCTTTGAAGATAGAGGGACCATCAAGAGGCTGTACTAATTCAAATTGCATGTTGCCAGCAAATGCCATCGCGTGACGTAGGCTGAACTCAGTTTTTGTACCTTTATATATGCAGTCACGTAACCCTGGCGCTTTCAAGGTATAGACGGTCCACGGTCCAATTCCCAAATTATCGGCCCACTGTCTCACTGCGGTATCCAAATCTTTGACGACATATGCCACTTGATGGAATTTCAACTCTTCGCTCATTTCTTCACCTATTCATCCTTTGAGATTATCCATAGCAGCATCAATCTCATCTTGATATGCATGAAGTCTGCCATCGAGTACCTCATTCACAGAAACCTCGCGTTTGGCTACGCCTGATTCGAGGATGGCATAGACCACGGCGAGCGCACGAAGTCCACCTATGCCATCGACCTCTGGAGCTCGTTTTTGCATAACGGCGTCAATGAAATCGGCAATCTCCACCGCAAGATAGCCAGCATCTACATCAGCCCACGCAGCGCCCTTACCACCTGTGCCATCGGGACCAAGGACCGCCCTGGTGACTTCGTTTATGTTGATGAATGCACCACGCTTTTTTAACTCAGCAATCAATTCGCTACCTATCAATTCACGATCAGCGAGGTGAACGACTACATCTCCATCAGATCGATCTGGAGGAACTGTCATCGAACCAAGTGTTCCGTGCAGACTTCGCTGCTGATAACGCTTTCCAAGTCCTGATGGTAGGTAGGTGTATTGCACATCAACGCCATCTTTGGTTTGCATGCTTGCAAAAAGTGCATCTTCGCCCGTTGGTGTGATGGTCTCTGAACCGTCGGCTGTGGTTCGGGTAGGCTCTGCGATGATCCCTCGTCCCCACACTCGCTCTATTGGACCAACGTAGTATTCAATGATGTCGGCATAGTGAATGCTCATATCAAGTCCGATTGCTCCGGTATCCTTCATATGGCGCCACTTACTGATAATGATTTTGTCATCGCCACCTGCCCAAAATTCGAGCATTAGATGTAACTTGCCGAGCATTCCAGAATCAATAACTGCTTTCGCCACACGGTTAGCACCACCGCGACGGTAATTTTCGGCTGTACCAAGCACCATTCCTGTGCGCTCAGCAGCTTCCACCATCATCCGACCAGTCTTCATAGTCAATGCCAATGGCTTCTCACAGAGCACATGACGTCCCGCTTCCATCGCTTTAATCGCAATCGTGTGATGAGTGCGCGGATCGGTAACTATGTCAATAGCTTCGACTCGATCATCTTTCAATAACTCATCAATAGAGGTGTAAATATCGGGCCTGGCTCCCATCAATGTGAATGTCTCATCTGCCAATTTGTTGGCAGTTTCTGCATTGATATCGAGTAGGGCCACTAATTCACCCTCGAGTTTTCCAGCCTTATGCAGCGCATTAAATCCCAACATGTGGCGACGACCCATAAAGCCGCAACCAACAATCGCTATACCAAGTTTGTCAGTCATTATGAATCGTTACCAGTGCCTGCAATTGCATTAATGAACCAGCGTTGTGCCCAAAGGAAGAAGAGCACCACCGGTAAGGCACTCAACAGGGCGGCAGCATAGGTGACGTTCGGGCCCACTTTGCCGTAGAAGCCCGTACCCCCAGCGATGAGCGGTGCTAGTTGCACCGTTGCCACTCGAAGTTCTTCTCTACTACCCACCATAAGTGGCCAAATGTACATATTCCACGCAGTTAAGAAGGTGATTGCGGAATAGGAAGCAATCGGTGGTTTGGCAAGTGGAAGAACGATTCGAAATAGCACTCGCGGCCAACTTGCACCATCTATACGTGCTGCATCAATCAATCCATCAGGAAAATTGACCATGAATTGACGGAATAAAAGTGTTCCGAATGCAGTAGATCCCACGATTGGCAGAATCATTCCGCCCCAAGTGTTCAGCAGACCTAATTTATAGGTAACTAGGTAGAGCGGAATAATCGAGATATTGGTGGGGAGAAAGACTGGAATCGCAAAAAGTGCCACAATGAGCGCTGCGTATTTGAACGGCATCTTTGCAAGTGCAAAGCCTGCGGTAAAAGAAAGTATCAATTGCAGTATCAGAATGCCAAAGGTGAAAAATAGGGTGTTAAAGAAGATACGCGGCGTCATCACTGAAAACGCCTCTACAAAATTTTCCCAATTCAATGATGAAGGAAGGAGGCGGGGCGGATAAACCTGAACCTCATCCAAACTCATTAACGAACCGGAAATCAGGTAAATCAGAGGGAATATAAAGAGAACAGATAGAAGGGTAATCACTGAGTAGCGAAGGAAATTCGCCGACCTTTTCTGAGTAAAGAGCACCGTGCTAGCCAAGTTTATCTCCCCCTAACTCTTCGGTATCTGCGGAACTGAATTATTGGAAGTGCTACAGCGAGTAAAGCAAAGAACTGAACCATTACCAATGCAGCTGAATAACCGACTTCGAATTGCTCGAAAGCCATCTTGTATGCGTAATAAGCAAGAGATGTCGTTGAATCTAGCGGTCCACCCTGAACCATCAACAGTGAGATTTCGAAAGGCGATGAGAGGAAAGCGAGAATCTCGATTGCTATGACCAAAATCGTGGTTGCAGAAACACAGGGAAATATTATTTGCCAAACTCGTTGCCAGGCATTTGCGCCATCAAGTGCGGCAGCTTCCAGAATCTCAGGAGAAATTCGTTGTAAACCCGCCAGATACAGAATTATCACCAGCGGCAGCGATAACCAGATCACAATGATGGTTACCGAAGGGAGAGCCCAGGAGACGCTAGCGAGCCACTCTGGTCCGGTGATTCCAAAAATCTTCAAAATGCGATTGATCCATCCAGCCTCTGGATTGAAGATACTCGACCAAGCGATTCCCGCTACCGCACTTGAAATAGTTAGTGGTAAGAAGAACATGGCTCGGAATATGCCAATGCCTTTCACTTTCCAATTCAAAAGCACCGCAATCAAGAATCCGCCAAAGACCGTTGGCAGCACACCTAATATCAAGAACTGCAGAGTTCGACTAAATGCCGGCAATAATAATTCATCATCAGCCAATCGTCGATAGTTTTCTAGGCCAACCCAATTGATTGGGCCGAGAATATTCCATTCACAGAAGCTAAGGAGAATTCCTGCTACAGATGGCACCAAAATAAAAAGTGTGTACATCAACAAGTTAGGAGAAATGAATATAGAGAGCCAGAATCTATCGTTTCGCTTCAGTTTTTTACGTTGGCCAACTTGAGATTTTTGTACTCGTTGAGCTGTAGCCACGCTCTGCATTCTATACACCTGTTTCATTACACAATAGTGGGAGTAGGTCCGAAAATAGTGATTTGGTGACGTCCAAGAATCTGAACGTCACCAAATCGAATTGCTACTACCTATTACTGATTGAGTTCCTTCTTGATAGCCGTAGTCACTTTCGCTTCGGCTTTCTTAAAGGCTTGCTCTATCGAGACTTTCTTGAGCAGAACCTCTGCAAGTGCATCGCCAATCACTGTGTCGAGCACTGTTCCTGCTTGACCTGGAAGTTTTGGTGCGATGAAGGAGTTCTTGATTGCCCGACCGAAAGCGTCAATATTTGCTGGTGGAGCTGCGAGTTTACGCCAGTCACCATTTGCGATACCTGCATCAGTTGGAGGAACGAGTGATCCACTCGCCTGAAGGGTGTTGATTCCACCATTCTTTGTGGTGTAGAACCAATCGATGAACTTCCATGCAGCTTCCTTGTTCTTTGAAGTTGCTGCCATGCCAAGTCCGTAGCTTCCGCCACCGATGATGTACTTGGAGACTTTGCCCTTGATAGTTGGCATATCTACGACATCCCAATCCATCTTCTTCTCAGCTAAGCCTGCCTTGTAGGTAGGTAGAAGTGCACGAACGGAAGTTTCCATCGCTACCTGTCCACCTTGGAAGGTTGGAGGAGTCTTTCCCGACGAGATGCTGTACTTGGGAATGCAACCGCTCTGCCATGGCTTTACAAGTTGCTTCCATGCCTCGATTGCCTCCGGAGCACCAATCTTGGATGTATTTGTATTGCGATCGTAGGTGTATGCACCTACTGAACGAAGGAACGGATTGTACTGAGCCTGCCAGATGGACTTGCTTCCACCACCAGGTCCTCCAGATGATCCCCATACTTGCGGCTTTTGCTTTGCGCCCCACTTTGAGATTGCATCGCAAGTCTTGAGGTACTCGTCGTACGTCCAACCATCCTTAGGAAGTGCTACTCCAGCCTTCTTAAAGAGTGTCTTATTGTAGAAGACAACAATCGCATCTGCTGCGATTGGAAGACCATGTACTTGTTTCGGGAAGTTAATTGGAACGTAAGAGCTTAGGAAGGCTTGGTTGAAGTCTTTGCGCTTCAATGCACCAGCGCCAGTTCCAAAATACTTGGTTAGGTCTTCGGTAAATCCAACATCAGCCAATTGATCGGCATAAGTGTCGAGATTATTGATCAAGTCTGGAGCGCTCCCGCTGAGCGAGGATGCTGCCAAGCTCTTGACAATATCGGGAATGGTCGCAGGAAGAGTCTCGACCCTGACTTGGATATCTGGATTCTCTTTATTCCATTGCTCAATAACTGGCTTGAAATTGTTATCAATTCCAGCAAGCGCTGCGAAACGTAACTCAGTCACAGCATGGGCACTGTGGATGCCAAATGATGCAAGAGAGATCGTCAAAAGACTTGCTATAAAGCCCACGCGAATTTTTTTGCGTGAAGTGGAGCCTCTCATAAATTTCCTCTTTTCTTAGCTCTTGTATTCATGAAATTTCATACGTCACGAACCTTTACCGCAGGTTAATCTCAGGGGAGTTGCAAGAGCAAGGAAATTTCGTACGCCGAAATCTCTACCTTTTCGGATATCTGAAAAGGTAACAAATCGTTACCTGAGCCCACTAGTCGAGGCGGAAGACCAACTCTTCACAGGGGTGGATACGTAGGGGGTCGGTCGGAGGACCCTCGGGTGGCCAAATAAAGGCATCCTTCATCTTGTCCCCTATCTCCGCGGCATATCTTTCGTAGACATCCTTCCGAGCGAACATGATTCGGCGCGATTCATCCCAATCTTCAGACTCCACGTAACCAATAACTAGTCCGTCAGGCATCAGCCAGATTGAATAGTTTTTCCAACCTGCATCACTGAGAGCTTGCCGATAGTAATCAGGAATTGCAGCGTGCGTCTCTCGATAATCATTGACGCGATCAGGCTTTAACCTAAGTGTCCAACAAATTCTCTCCATATCACCACTCCGCGAGTGCGCCGTCTTTGCCGGTCCACTCAGGTGCACGCCACGGCTTGGTGTTCTCAGCAACGTGTCTTACCGCATCTTCGTCGACATCGATGCCAAGTCCAGGCTTCTTCATCAGTTCGACATAGCCATCTTTGACATTGTAATCACCATAATCAACAAACTTGTAACGATTATCTGCAGTGCCTGGATTACCCAAGCCAAGTACTTGCTCTTGGATAAGGAAGTTTGGTGTAGCAAAGTCCAACTGCAAACTTGCAGCGAGATTGATCGGACCAAGTGGGCTATGTGGCGCCATGAAGACGTTGTATGTCTCAGCCATCGCAGCGATGCGACGAAGTTCAGAGATGCCACCTGCGTGACTGATATCTGGTTGCGCGACAGCAAGGCCAGTTCGTAGAACATCTTGGAAATCGGCACGAAGGAAGAGACGTTCGCCAGTAGCAATCGGGATTGGAGTCGATTCCACAATGAGCTGGAAGTGCTTGGTGTATTCAGGAAGAACAGGCTCTTCAACGAAGAGCAAGTTATATGGCTCAAGAAGTGGAAGAAGTCTTCGAGAATTTGCAAGGCTAAATCGACCGTGGAAATCAAGCATCAAATCGCGGTGCTCACCAATGTGTTCGCGAACAGCTTCGACGCGAGCTACAATCTTCTTTACTTCATGAAGAGTGTCAATTGGTTCAAGAGCATCTGAAGGACAGAACTTAAACGCAGTTAATCCACGATCCATTTGAATTTGGGTTATCTCGCGGAGTTCTTCGATCTCTTGCTTCAGAGGAATCTGCGTCTGGGCTTCGTGTGGAGTCTTAGTATTCAAATGACCATAGATTCGAACGCGATCGCGAACTGCGCCACCTAGAAGGGTATAAACCGGAACGTTGAGGCTCTTTCCGAGAATGTCCCAGAGCGCTTGATCGATTCCAGAGATTGCCGAGAAGGCAATCGCTCCCCCGCGATAGAAACCACCCTTGAGCATCCGTTGCCAGTGCTTCTCGATATCTCTCGGATCTTTGCCAACTAGATACTCCATCAACTCTTTTACACACGTTGCGGCAGTATCGGTCTTGCCCTCGAGCACAGGCTCGCCCCAACCGACAATTCCTTCATCAGTCTCGATCTTCAAGAAGAGTTCACGAGGTGGGGCTGAAAATAATTTATACCCGGTGATTTTCATGGCGCGATATTACATATCAAGTTGCCTGTTCGTACATAGCGACCTTGCGCCAACGCGCAACTAATCGCGAATAGCCAACTCCAGCCTCTTGTCCATCGCCAGAAATCAAACCTGACAGTGAGTGCGCAATATCTTCAAGTGAAGTATCTCCTTCAATTCCACCTTCGGCGAGCGCAATAAATCCCGCCAATCCACCGTAATCCAATTCGACTATCGAGCCGGGATGGAATAGATCGAGCCACTCCACAAGAGACTTCATCTCGTCGGCGACATCGCCCTCGCCAAATGCATTTATTACTGCCGAGTAAGCGATCTGAGAACGCTTCCGTGCATTAATTAGTGTAGTTCGCACAATCGTAAAAGGACCATCGGGTGAATCACCGCGCAATCGCTCTTCGGGAGAGAAGAGCGTGAACCAACGGGGCGGGATCATCCATGTTTCGGTGAGAATATGTGGGGCCTTATCAAATCCAATCTCAAATTCTGCTGCTGCTGAAATGAGTGCATCTTCCATTCCTTCAGCGAGGAAATATGGCGTCACCGTCGATGGCAGAGAATTCTTGAAGTCAGAGAGCGCCGCCCAGGTGCGAAGCGCCGTTGACCATGGAGCCACATACCTTTCTCCCTCATGGACAATGATGTGAGCGCCATCAATCCGAGAGATCTCTGGTCTGATCGCTCTTCGTAAGGCGCGAGATTGCTCCTCATGACCAGTGTGTTGTTCGATAGATATTTCGTTCCATCGCAACTGCTCAATTTCACTAAACGCTTCGAGCGGTTCGTAGACGCGCAACGACGCTACATATGGAGTTGGTCTCATAAAGATGCGCTAGGCGCGACGAATGTAATTTCCCTCGGCAAATGGATCCTCGTCATCTTTATCATCGCGCTCTGCCATTTCGCCGTGTAATTCACGGGCTAATTTCTCAACATCGATTTCTTGAGATGAATACTTAAGATCGCGAGCAACTCTTGTCTGCTTGGCTTTAGCTCGGCCGCGCCCCATGGCGTGACCCCCTTACCTACTAGTCGCCTCCAGGTAATACCCGGATTTCGTAATTTTCGTGGGGAGAGATTATCGGTTTTGGAAGGCCCCTTCCAACTTGACCCCAGCGCCAGCGCGGGTAGCCGGTGAAATCTCACCCAACTCCCAGGCTAAATGGCCCTGGCTCCGAAGGAGCGTCAGGGCTGGAGCAAGCGATAGAGGCGGTGCGATGACGACCATCCCTACCCCGCAATTAAAGGTCCGCTCCAGATCTTCCTGGGGGACCTGACCGATTGTTTGCAGATACTCAAAGAGTGGGGGCAAAGCCCAACTCCCTCGCTCAATCACCAACTGCAGGTTTGTAGGCATGACTCGTTCGGTATTGGCAGCCAACCCACCGCCGGTTATGTGGGCCATCGCATGTACCTCTACCTCAGAGATTAAATCGAGCAAGTCAGCGGCATAAATTGTGGTGGGAAGTAAGAGCGCTTCACCTAAAGACTTTTGTAGTTCAGCAAGATTACTCTCAAGAGAGAGTTTTTTCTCACGGATGATATGGCGAACGAGTGAGAAACCATTTGCATGTACTCCACTGCTGGCAATCGCTATCGCAACATCTCCAGGTTGAACTTTCTCAGCACCAAGCAATTTACTCGTCTCTACAACACCAGTAGCGGCTCCCGCGATATCAAATTCATCCTCTTTGAGTAATTGCGGATGTTCGGCTGTCTCTCCTCCGATGAGCGCAGTCCTCGCTTTGGCACATCCTGATGCAATACCTGAGACTATTTCAGCAATACGTTCTGGAATTACTTTACCGACGGCAATGTAATCGGTCATGAAGAGTGGCTCAGCCCCAGAAACAACTAGATCATCGACCACCATCGCCACCAAATCTTCGCCAATAGTGTGATAGATCCCCATCTGTCGAGCTATTTCTGTCTTAGTTCCTACGCCATCAGTAGAGGTTGCAAGCAATGGCCTTTCATATCGCTTCAACGCGCTTGCATCAAATAAACCAGCAAAGCCTCCGATGCCACCATAAACCTCTGGGCGTTGTGCTTTAGCGATTGACGCTTTCATCAGTTCAACGGCTCTATCGCCAGCTTCGATGCTCACTCCAGCGGATTCATATGTGCTCACGATGCACTCATCCGACTTACACGTCTTCCAACAGGAGTTTTATATTCCCAACACTGCCACTTTCCTGCGGAATCGGCATTGGATACTTTCCAGTAAAACATGCGGTACAAAGTTTCGATTCTGCGATGTTAGTTGCTTCAATCAAACCTTCAAGAGAGACATAACCGAGTGAGTCGGCTCCAATCGATCGCCGAATCTCTTCTGTATCTAAACCCGCTGCAATAAGTTCAGCGCGAGTGGCAAAATCGATCCCAAAATAACAGGGCCATTTCACCGGTGGCGATGAGATTCTGACATGAATCTCCGCAGCCCCTGCTTCACGGAGCATTCGCACAATAGCTCGTTGGGTATTACCTCGAACTATCGAATCATCAACAACAACAATCCTCTTGCCCGCTACTACTTCACGAAGTGGATTTAACTTCAACCGAATACCTAATTGTCTAATGGTCTGACTGGGTTGGATGAATGTTCGACCTACATAAGAATTCTTCACTAAGCCAGCACCGTAAGGAATCTTCGAGCCTTTGGCATATCCAATAGCGGCAGGAGTTCCAGACTCGGGAACGGGAATGACCAGATCAGCGTCGACTGGGTGCTCAACGGCAAGGCGCTCACCAATAGCAACGCGTACTGGATGAACACTTTGTCCAGCGATTGTGGTGTCAGGCCTTGCTAGGTAAACATATTCGAATATGCATCCGCGTGGCTCTGGAGTTATCCAATGATGCGAACGTAGACCATCTTCATCGATAGCGATGAACTCTCCTGGCTCCACTTCCCGGATGAAACTTGCACCAACAATATCAAGCGCTGCAGATTCGCTAGCAACGACCCAACCGGTTTCTAATTTTCCTATTACGAGTGGGCGAATACCATGTCGATCACGAGCAGCGTAAAGAGTGTTCTCGTCCATAAAGATAAGTGAGAACGCCCCTTGTAGTATCGGAAGAATTGAAAGTGCATTCGCTTCGACACTTCCACTCTTTTCTAAAGAAATTAATGCTGTCATAATCTCTGTATCAGTCGTTGCATGTAGATGATTCTGTGCATCACCAGAGCTCTTAAATAGTTTCTCAGCTAGATCCCCAGTATTAGTAAGGTTCCCATTGTGCGCTAAAGCCAATGTTCCATTCTCTGTCGAGCGGAGCGTTGGTTGTGCATTAGCCCAATTACTTGAGCCAGTTGTTGAATACCGAGTATGCCCGATTGCGATTTTCCCGGAGAGAACGGCTAGGTCATTCTCAGTAAAAACCTGAGCAACCAACCCCATATCCTTATAAACCAAGATTCGATCACCATCGCTTACCGCGATGCCTGCAGATTCCTGTCCTCGATGCTGGAGCGCATAAAGTCCGTAAAAAGTGAGCTTTGCTACCTCCTCGCCTGGCGCCCACACCCCAAAAATTCCACATGCATCTTGTGGGCCTTTTTCGCCGTCAACCTCATGAGTAAGTTTCCCATCCGGGCGGCGGACCATGCCCTAAATCCTAGTTGACTCAGGCCTGTTTGCGAACTTTGCCACCTAGGGCATTAGTAATTTCTGCTGCAGCATCAACCACTTGGCGTCCTAGTTGCTCAACTGCGCGAACCGAAAGATCGCGCTTAATACCGGTTGCCGAGATTGCGCCCACACAACGTCCATTATGATCAAAGAAAGCGGCACCCACGCAGTAGATGCCATCGCAATCTTCTTCATCGTCAATTGCAAAACCAATTGCGCGAATTCGTCGAATGTCGTTCATCAATTGACTCAATTGGGTTCGAGTATTTTTCGTTCGTTTGGGTAATCCAGTTTGTTCAATAACTTGTGCAATTTCCAAATCGGTCATTTGAGCCAACATCGCTTTGCCAGCAGAGGAAACGTGAGGGAGTTCCTTTGCTCCTAAGAGAGTAAGGAATCGAATATTTCCTGGAGCATCAACTCGAGAGACGAACACTGGATGGCCACCATCATTAATAGAAACTCGAATAGTCAATCCTGTGGCACGAGAGAGTCGGTGCATGATTGGTTGCGCAACTTCACCTACTGGTAGATGTCCCCCTGCGAGATCTCCAAGTCGAACGAGGGATATTCCGGGCAGATACCGAGGCCCCGGTTTAGTCTGTCGAACATAACCTGCATCCATCAACGTTTGAAGAAGGGCAAACACAGTGCTTTTTGAAACGCCTAATTCTTTAGTGAGATCACTTAATGTGAGTCCATTTTGAGGGGCAGCCGCAATCAAATCAACCAAATGAAGGGCGCGCACGACGCTGCCAACTTTATATCGCTCTTTCGTTGCCACGATTGACCTCACATTCGCCTCGTCTTGACATCACTACTATGTAGGAAGAGGGTAGTCATACCAAATGCTGTTCGGCAATACCTAATCTCATTATTTGGAGGATTTGCAGTGCGCAGTAGCGAATGGTTCCAAGGTAACGACGAGACTGCAGTTTCACATCGAGTTGTGATGCGCTCAGTAGGTCTTGAAGTACCCGCAAACAATACTAAACCAATAATTGGTATTGCGGATTCATCAAGTGATCTCAATCCCTGCAACCTGCCACTTCGCGCACTAGTCGAAGATGTGAAAGCTGGAATTCTGGAATCTGGTGGAATTCCAGTTGCGTTTCCAGTGATTTCGCTGGGAGAAGACTTAATGAAAGCAAGCGCAATGCTCTATCGAAACTTGCTCTCTATCGAGATTGAAGAGAACTTGCGTTCATACCCGCTCGATGGAATTGTGCTTATGGCCAACTGCGATAAGAGTGTGCCGGGTGCCTTAATGGGCGCATTGAGCGCGAACTTACCTACAATCATGGTTACCGCAGGAGCGCGACCAGCGCCATTCTTCAAAGGCAAAAAAGTAGGCACGGGAACGGACCTTTGGCGTGTGCTTGATGATTGGCGTGCGGGAAGAATCTCAGATGAGGAATGGCGTGAATTTGAAGAGTGCTTGAGTTGCGGTTTGGGTTCATGTAACACGATGGGAACGGCAAGTTCGGTCGCATTGATGACCGAGATGCTTGGTTTCATGTTGCCAGGTAGCGCCACTATTCCTGCAAACACAGATGAGCGAAAAGAATCTGCGCGCGCTTCAGGTCGCCGAATAGTTGAAATGGTCAAAGAGAATTTGGTGCCATCGACTATCGCAACGCCACCATCCTTTAGAAATGCAATTCGTTTACTTCATGCTATTGGTGGCTCTACCAACGCGATTATCCATTTATTTGGATGCGCTGGGCGAATTGGCGGAGAGATCACTGTCGAAGATATAAATTCTTTAGGCAAAGGAATTCCTGTCCTTGCAGATGTTGAGCCATCTGGTCGGTTCCTTATCCAAGATTTCCATAGCGCCGGCGGTCTACCACAACTCCTAAAACGAATTGAGCCATTAATGGAACTGGATGCGCTCACAGTCACAGGAAAAGCTTGGCGAGCGGAGATTTCACGGGAGATTATCGCTAACGAAGCGATGCGCGATGTAGATGATCCGCTCAGACGTGATGGTGCATTTGCACTTCTTAAAGGAAATATCGCTCCTGATGGGACATTACTAAAAGTTTCTGCCGCATCGCCAGAATTATTTATCCATAGCGGTCCCGCATTTATTTTTGAAGGATATGCCGAGATGCGTGAAAAATTAGAAGATCCGAATTTGCCAGTGACCAAAGATTCGGTATTGATTCTTCGAGGATGTGGCGCAGTTGGTGTACCCGGGATGCCGGAGTGGGGAATGATTCCGATTCCTAAAAAATTAGCTACCGATGGTGTAAAGGACATGATTCGAATCACCGATGCGCGAATGTCTGGAACATCATTTGGTGTGTGCTTACTCCACGTCTCACCCGAAGCGGCAGTAGGTGGCCCGTTGGCACTTTTACAGAATGGCGACATAATCGATATTAATGTCCATCAGCGAACCATTAATGTTCGATTAAGTGATGCAGAACTGCAGGCGCGGCGAGCCTCATGGCGAGGCTTCCAGAGTGAACATCTACGTGGTTGGCCCTTGCTTTATCAACAACATGTGCTCCAGCCAGATCAAGGTTGTGACTTGGATTTCCTCCAAGCCCCAACCAAGGCGCATCGACGGTTTATTCCACCTGTCGTGGGGCGCTCGTGAAAACAAAACCATCAGAGGAAAAATTATTCGGATTAGCAAAATTTCTGATGTACGCGAATTCTCTGACTAAGTACCATTAGGGGCCTCTAACAGGCAAACAGGAGACACGCGAAACTAATGGCAAAACCATTGCATGGGGTCTTTACAGTCCTCTCCACGCCTTTTACATCTGATGATTCAATTGACCATGATGTACTGAAGAAAGAAATTGATTGGCTCATCGATACCAAAGTTGACGGTTTTGTGTTGGCCATGGTCTCAGAGGTACTCCGGTTAGCAGCACACGAGCGACGCGAGTTAGCGCAGAGTGTCATTGCTTCTGCAAGTGGCAGAGTCCCACTTGTCACAAGTGTTGGAGCAGAAAGCACCAAGATTGCTACTGCGTTAGCACAGTGGGCGCAAGAAGATGGCGCGGCAGCAGTCATGGCAACTCCACCAAGTGCATTTGCACCACTCTCGAGTGAAGTTGCGAAGTATTACATCTCGATTATTGAAAGTGTGACAATTCCAGTCATCGTGCAAGATGCCAGTAACTATGTTGGCCATCCTCTCGAGATCTCTTTATATGTCGAATTGATTGATAAATACGGTGAAGAGCGAGTGCAGTTCAAGCCTGAAGCCAAGCCAGTCGCCGAAAGATTGCAACAATTGAAAGATGCAAGTGGTGCACGTGCGAGAGTCTTCGAAGGACAAGGTGGCGCTGATTTGATGGACACTTACCCGATTGGAATCGTTGGCACTATGCCTGGTGCTGAGATTCCGTGGGGCTTAGTTGCGCTATGGCATGCTCTCGAATCTGGAGATATGAAACGTGCAGCTGACATTCATGCGCCAATCGCGAAGATGGTTTCACACCAAACTACTCTTGATTCTTATGTGGCGGTAGAAAAATACCTACTCGTTAAACAAGGAATCTTCACAAGCTCTCGCCAACGCGGTCCGGTCAGCGTCATCCTTGATGACACTACTATCCGCGCAATCGATGCCGCTTATGCCGATCTGGAGCGAGTGCTCAAGCGGTAAAAAGTGCGGGAATAGTCCCTTGATTCGCTTCCCGTATATGTAGCATCGACATCGAAAGCACTCCGGAAATTTCGAGATTCTCACCGCCAGATTCACCTAGTCGAGTAGTGGTGATTCCCGCATCGGTTGCCTTGCCAACTAAATAATTAGAATCCTCTGGATTTACTGCCAGCAAAATCCGACCTGTGCTCTCACTGAATAGTTGGGTAAATGGGTCGCCGTGAATGGATATCTTCGCTCCCATTTGCGAATGAAGGAGCATCTCGATAAGAGCAACAGCTAAGCCGCCATCAGAGAGATCATGTGCCGCTGAAATAAAATCGCGTTGTGCATGCATAAATTGAGCAAGAATCATCTCTCTCTTCAAATCTACTCGTGGTGGAAGACCACCAAGGTGGCCCTGGAGATGAGCCCACTCCCCGCCAGAGAACTCTTCGAAAGTCTCTCCAAGAAGTATCAACTCCTTTACGCCAGAGAATTTGTACGGTATCGCCTTGCGAACATCATCAATCACACCGAGCACGCCGATCACTGGTGTTGGCAGAATCGCAACTGCGCCAGTCTGGTTATAGAACGAAACATTTCCTCCAGTAACTGGCAAACCCATCTCGAGCGCGCCATCTGCAAGTGCGCGAACACTCTCCGCAAATTGCCACATCACGCCAGCATCCTCTGGTGAGCCAAAGTTCAAGCAATTTGTGATTGCCAATGGTTTTGCTCCAGTAACCGCTACATTCCGAAAACTCTCTGCGAGCGCTAATTGAGTGCCTTCATATGGATCTAGTTTGCAGAATCTGCCATTGCAATCAGTAGCAACAGCGACTCCCAAGAAGGTGCTCTCATCGATTCTGATTACTGCCGCATCACATGGCCCTGCAGCGATGGTGTTTCCCTGCACATATTTATCGTATTGGGAGGTTATCCAACTTTTATCTGAGATATTTGGTGAAGAAATTAAGGTCAAAATCGCGTCTGCGAGTGCGCTTTCGCTCCGTGGTCGCGGCAGATTCTCTGCACCATTTGCCACTAATTCACCTTGCCAAGAGGGCCTAGTGAATGGTCGGTTGTATACCGGACCATCATGAGCAACTGTCCTCGGAGGCACATCGACGATCAATTCACCATGCCAGGTAATTTCAAGGTGTTTACCTGAAGTGACTTGACCAATAACGGTTGCAACGACATCCCATTTCTTACAGAGCTCCATAAAGCGTTCAACTTTCTCTGGCGGGACTACCGCACACATTCGCTCTTGGGACTCACTCATCAATATCTCTTCAGGTGAGAGATTGGCATCTCGGAGTGGGACTCGATCTAACTCCACATGCATTCCACCGGTACCTGCAGAAGCTAACTCGCTTGTGGCGCAAGAGAGTCCGGCTCCACCCAGATCTTGAATTCCCACAACGAGATCCTCTTTGAAAATCTCCAGCGAGCATTCAATCAATACTTTTTCAGTGAATGGGTCACCCACTTGGACCGCTGGTCGTTTCGTAGCTTTTTTATCATCAAAAGTTTCACTCGCTAGAACAGAGACACCACCAATACCATCTCCGCCAGTTTTCGCACCAAAGAGCACGACTAAATTTCCGGCACCCGATGCTTTTGCAAGTTTTATATCTTCATGTTTCATCACACCCACGCATAAGGCATTAACAAGTGGATTACCGCTATAAGAATCATCAAAAATGACTTCGCCACCTACTGTTGGTACTCCTATGCAATTTCCATAGCCACCGATACCAGCAATAACTCCCGGCAATACTCGTTTGGTATCCGCCGCATCAGCAGGGCCAAAACGAAGCGGATCAAGGATGGCAATCGGTCGAGCGCCCATCGTGAGAATGTCACGGACTATTCCCCCGACCCCAGTTGCTGCACCTTGATATGGCTCAATAAATGATGGGTGATTATGGGATTCGACCTTGAATGTGACTGCATAACCTTGGCCGACATCTACCACGCCTGCGTTCTCACCGATACCTACCAATAGCGCATCAGACTTAGGAGCCTTCTCCCCAAATTGTCGTAAATGCACTTTGGAGGATTTATATGAACAATGTTCACTCCACATCACCGAATACATCGCTAATTCGCTTGATGTTGGACGCCGCCCCAATATCTCTCTGATGCGTTGGTATTCATCTTCCTTCAAACCCAATTCGCGCCAAGGTTGGTTCAACTCTGGAGTGGAGGTAGCTCTTGCAACAGTATCTAGCATCATAATCAGATTCGAGTTTTCATCAACGAGGTGAAGAATGCCAACCCATCAGCAGTTGGACCAGTTAATGGATCAACTGCATGCTCTGGATGTGGCATAACTCCAACAACATTTCCACGCGCATTTGTGATTCCCGCAATTGAATTTCGCGAACCATTTGGATTGAGCCCTACGTAACGCGCAATCACCCGATTGTTGCTCTCTAATTCATTTAATGTTCTATCATCACATTGAAAAGATCCTTCACCATTCTTTAATGGAATGATTATTCTTTCACCGTTGGAAAAATCAGAGGTCCAAGCGCTCTCGTTATTGACAATCTCAATTTCTTGATCACGGCAAAGAAAGTGAAGTTCACTATTGCGTGTGAGCGCTCCTGGTAAAAGATGCGACTCGCAGAGCACTTGAAAACCATTGCAGATTCCCAATACGGGCAGCCCCTTCTCTGCAGCAGGAATGATTGCGCTCATGATTGGCGAGAATCTGGCAATCGCACCGCATCTCAAATAATCGCCATATGAAAAGCCGCCCGGAAGAATTACCCCCGCAACCCCTTGTAAATCGCTATCTCCATGCCAGAGCGAGAGCGCCTCACCGCCAGCAAAGCGAACGGCGCGCGCCGCATCATGATCATCAAGAGTGCCGGGGAAGGTAACTACTCCTACCCGCATTAATTCTCCACTCGAATCGAAAATGATTCAATTACCGGGTTGGAAAGAAGAGTTGCTGCCGCTTTCTCTATTTCGCTCAACTCATCGCTTCCCGGTTCATGATCAAGAGTTATGATGAAACTTTTTCCCTGTCGGACTGAAGTTGGCGAGAAAGTGAAACCCATCCTGGGCAGTGCCCGCGATATTGCATCACCTTGCGGATCAAGAATCTCATCTTTGAGAACTACATCAACGATTACCTTCGCCACATCGCTATCTTATGGGAAAAACTACTGAAACTTCTCACCGGTCAATGCGGCGTACGCCTCGATGTATCTCGCACGGGTCTTTTCAACTACCTCATCGGGCAGGTTTGGAGGCGGGCTCTGCTTATCCCAACCGATATTCGTCAACCAATCACGAAGATATTGCTTATCAAAGGATGGCTGTGCACCACCTGGAAGCCAACTCTCTGCTGGCCAGAAACGTGATGAATCTGGAGTGAGTACTTCGTCAGCAAGAGTGATCTGACCTTTACTATCAACTCCAAATTCAAATTTGGTGTCAGCAATGATGACCCCTCGTTCTTTTGCATAATCGCGAGCTGTTGAATAGAGGGTAAGTGTCAGGCGCCGAAGTTCCGCTGCAATACTCTCCCCGGTTATCTCGGCAGTTTGGCGGAACGAAATGTTCTCATCATGCTCACCAATTTCCGCTTTTGTTGCAGGAGTGAAGATTGGTTCGGTCAACTGTGATCCATCAAGTAGCCCTTCAGAAAGGGGAATTCCACATACCTCGTGGTTCCTTTGGTACTCAACCCAACCGGAGCCCGTCAGGAAACCCCGAGCAACACATTCGACAGGGAAAATTTCGAGCGACTTACAGATGATCGCTCGACCTTTAACTTCTCCGGGGACATCGGTAGAGAGTACGTGATGAGGGACTTTGTCAGAGAGTTTGTTAAACCAGAAAAGCGAGAGTTGGGTGAGCAAACGTCCTTTATCTGGAATAACAGTCGGCATAATCCAGTCGTAAGCGCTGATTCGATCTGATGCAACTAGGAGTATCTCCCCCGCATCATTGATATATAAATCTCGGACTTTGCCACTTTTTAAGGGGCGCCATCCAATCACCGAATCGTACCCGGCCGATATCGTGATCCCTCAGGATATCGAGCAGTTATCTCAGAGACTCGCGCAATAATTTGTAAAGTTTGTTCACGCGCCATTCCAGTGAACTCCATTGGTTGTGAGATAAGAGCGCTCAATTCGTTACCATCTAATGGAATTCGCGAATCGTTTGCAATTCGCACCAACAAATCATTTACTCCACCACCTCGCAATGAGTTCACCGTAGCAATCGAGTGTTCCTTGATAACTTCATGTGCACTCTCGCGCCCGACCCCTTTTTTCACTGCCGCCATCAAGATTTTTGTGGTTGCTAAGAATGGAAGATTTCGCTCTAATTCTGCATCTATGGCACTCTTAAAGATTCCCAATTCACTAATGACCGTAAGAGCAGTTTCTAATAGTCCATCTATCGTGTAGAAAGCATCAGGGAGTGCAACTCTACGTACTACGCTGCAGGCCACATCGCCTTCGTTCCACTGTGTGCCGGCTAGCTCGGAGATTGCTACTGAATATCCGCGCAATAGCGCAGTAAATCCATTGATTCGTTCGCTCGAACGCGCATTCATCTTGTGTGGCATCGCCGATGAACCAACCTGACCAGCTTGGAACCCTTCAGTTGCTAGCTCTGCTCCTGCCATCAAACGTAATGTGGTTGCCATATTTGATGGTGCTGCCGCAAGTTGTACGAGAGCCGACACCACATCGTAATCAAAAGAGCGTGGATAAATCTGACCAACTGAATCGAGAATATTCTCAAATCCCAAATGATTTCCGATTTTCTGATCTAACTCTCGTAATCGATTGGCATCACCTTCAAAGAGATCAAGAGCGTCTTGTGCTGTTCCAACAGGTCCTTTGAGTCCTCGCAAAGGCAGTCGAGCAATGAGATCTTCAAGGCGATTGAAGGCAAAGATTGCCTCTTCTGCAAAAGTGGCAAACCTCTTTCCTACGGTCGTTATCTGTGCGGGGACATTGTGTGAACGGCCGGCAATTGGTTGATCAATGAATTCACCTGCTCTACTTGAAAATCCGGCAAGTAGCGCCACATATTTATCGCGAACGAGCGTTAGTGCTGCCTTGATCTGCAACGCTTCGACTGACTCTGTTAAATCACGACTAGTCATACCTGCATGTATTGCTTCATGCCCAGCAAGGGCATTGAATTCTTCAATACGTGCTTTTACATCATGACGTAGCTTCTTCTCGCGTTGATCAATCGCTAGCAGATCAACTCGTTCAATTACTTTTTCGTAAGCAGAAATAGTTAAAGAGTCAATTGGTAACCCCAGTTGCTGCTGAGCTTTGAGGACCGCAACCCAGAGTTTCCGTTCCTGAATGATCTTTGCCTCAGGCGCCCAAATCGCACACATCGCATCACTTGCATACCTTGTTGCAAGCGTGGATGGGATATTCATGGCGTTATTCTCGACCACTTAGGCCCCTTTCTCATTGATTGACGCTTTTAAAGCAATATCTTTTCGATAATGGCCACCAGCGAGAGAAATCTTTGAGAGCGCGGCATAACTGTTGGACCGGGCGATTTCCAGGTCGCTCCCGATTCCGGTAATCGCTAAGACGCGACCACCATGAGAGACCAAATCTCCGGAGGTTTCTTTGGTGCCTGCGTGAAAGACAATTGCACCTGGTCGATCTGTGATCCCCTCGATCATACGACCCGTTCGTGGATTCTCGGGGTAACCCTCAGAAGCCAAGACGACAGTCACCGCTGAATGTGGAGACCATTCCAACGGCGGGTGCGTCGATAGATTTCCGGTAGCAGCGGCGAGAAGCAACTGCGCAAGTGGAGTCTTAAGACGAGGCAACAGAGCTTCTGTCTCTGGATCGCCAAAACGAGCATTGAATTCAATCACTCGAATCCCGTGCGAGGTCACTGCAAGTCCTGCATAGAGCAATCCAATAAATGGCATATTTCGCGCTGCCAACTCTTTAATTGTCGGCAACAGAACCTCACGCTCGGTCTTTTCGACAATATCCTTTGGCGCCCAAGGCAGTGGTGAGTAAGCGCCCATTCCGCCAGTATTTGGACCTTCATCATTATCAAAAACGCGTTTGAAATCCTGTGCTGGTTCCATGCCGATTACATGGGTGCCGTCAGAGATGCCGAAGAGAGAGATCTCGGGACCATCGAGATACTCCTCAATCACAACTTTCCCACAATCAAGCGCATGGTTGAGTGCAACGTTGCGATCTTCTGTGACGACAACTCCTTTGCCTGCCGCAAGTCCATCATTCTTTACAACATAAATCGGACCAAATGCATCGAGTGCCTGCTCGATTTCCTCTCGCGTCGTACAGGTGAAAGATTGCGCGGTGGGAACGCTAGCGCTAGCCATGATCTCTTTTGCAAAACTCTTTGAACCCTCGATTTGCGCCGCAGCTTTCGAAGGGCCAAAGCATGGAATACCAAGTGCGCGTACTGCATCTGCTACTCCTGCTACTAATGGCGCCTCAGGACCAATCACCACCAAATCTGCATCTATGGATTGTGCGAGTCGTGAGACCGACTCGGGGTCGTTGGGATTTACTTCATGTGCAATCGCATACTTGTTGATGCCAGGATTACCAGGGGCAACATGTAATTCGCTGACTGAAGAATCTGACTTAAGCGAATATGCGAGTGCATGTTCTCGCGCTCCGCTTCCAATCAGAAGTATTCTCATCGTTTCAGAAGGTCCCTTGTTACGATAGTTTCATCGCGTCCTGGTCCGACGCCAATCGCGCTCATAGGCGCTCCCGATATCTCTTCTAGATATGCCACATATTTTTGAGCATTTATTGGCAAATCGGAGAGCGAACGAGCCTTCGAGATATCCTCGTTCCATCCTGGGAGGTATTCATAGATGGGAACCGCATGATGAAAATCAGTTTGAGAAGATGGGATCTCTTCAACTCTCTTACCGTTGATTTCATAGGCAACGCAGACCGGAATTCTCTCCCAACCAGTCAATACATCAAGCTTGGTGAGGAAGAAATCGGTTAATCCGTTTATACGGACGGCAAATCGTGCGATTGGAGCGTCATACCAACCACATCGTCGATTACGACCTGTAGTAGTGCCATATTCATGGCCAATGGTCCGTAATTTCTCGCCATCTTCATTCTCTAATTCAGTGGGGAATGGCCCAGAACCAACACGGGTGGTGTACGCCTTTACTATTCCGATGACACGCTCAATCTTTGTCGGACCGATACCAGATCCAGTACATGCACCGCCTGCAGTCGGGTTGCTGGATGTTACAAATGGGTAGGTACCGTGATCGACATCGAGAAGGGTCCCTTGTGATCCCTCCAGTAATACTGTCTTACCGTCTTCAAGGGCTTGATTGAGCAGTAACGCAGTATCGGCAATATATGGGCGAAGGATTTCAGCAAACCCTAGATATTCCTCAAGAATCTCCGAAACTTGCATATCTTTTCGATTGAAGACTTTTGTCAGAACTTGGTTCTTATCTTTAAGCGCGCTCTCTAACTTCTTCTGCAGAATTGATTCATCGAAGAGATCCTGAACTCGAATTCCGATGCGACTGATTTTGTCAGCATAAGCTGGGCCGATTCCACGTCCAGTAGTGCCTATCTTCGCCTTACCCAAGAAACGCTCGGAGACTTTATCGATGGTGCGGTGATAAGGGGTTATCAAATGTGCATTTGAACTGATAACTAATTTTGATGTATCGATTCCGCGTTCATTGAGACCTTCAATCTCCTCTAAGAGAACTGCTGGATCAATCACAACACCATTTCCAATTACTGGAATCACATTCGGGCTTAGGATTCCAGAAGGCAACAAGTGCAATGCATACTTTTGGTCACCGATGACAACCGTGTGTCCTGCGTTATTCCCACCCTGGTAGCGGACAACATAATCCACGCGATCACCTAAAAGATCGGTGGCTTTACCTTTACCTTCATCGCCCCATTGGGCACCGAGCAGAACAATTGCTGGCATTTGTCGAAGCCTTTCACCAGAGCTAGAGGGTGTAAATCTTCGCTGGTAGCTCTCCGAAGGCTTACGCCCAATAATTTCATAGATTGCGCCGTTGCGAAAATTACGGGCCGACCCGCGTAAGGTGGCGCTGTGAGCCTGGCTGACTTCCTCAATCCTGAGGCGATTGTTACTGGTTTAGGCACCATCGGGGTGGTCATCACCCTATTTATCGAGGTGGGCTTGCTCGTCGGGATCGTGCTTCCTGGAGATTCACTCCTCTTTGTTGCTGGCCTCGCGGCAGGAACGGATGCTTTCGGCTTTCAACTCTCACTCACCGCGCTCCTGATTTTCTGTCCGATTGCCGCATTCTTGGGTTCGGAATTGGGGTACTACATCGGAATTCGTTATGGGCGGTCGCTGTTTAATCGTCCCGATGGAAGAATTTTTAATCAAGAGCGCGTTCAATATGCAGAGCATTGGTTTAATCGATATGGCCCGGGCAAAGCAATTATTTTTGGTCGTTATGTTCCAATCGTGCGCACGCTGATGAGTCCTCTTGCCGGAATTCTGAAGATGGAGAAGAAAAGATTTACTTTTTGGAATGCTTTAAGTGCACTTATTTGGACCACTTCAATTTTGATTGTTGGTTATTTGTTAGGTGAACGAGTCTCAGGTTCTATCGACAAATATCTGATTCCTATAGTGGGTGTTTTGATAGTGCTAAGTCTGATTCCAATTATCCGAGAGCTTCTAAAAAAGAAGAAGTAAAATCTAACTAAGGCCTAGATCTGCGAGTGTATAGATAGAAACGTATGGAACATTCGCTTCTTTGATTTTTGGACCTGCGCCTCGATCGACTATGACTGCTACTCCCACGACTATTGCTCCTGCTTCTCGAAGCGCCGCGACAGCGGCTAAAACTGAATCACCAGTAGTAGAAGTATCTTCAAGAGCCAACACTTTTCGCCCTTTTACATCAGGCCCTTCGATTCGCCGTTGCAACCCATGGTGTTTCTCACTCTTACGAACAACAAAAGCATCGACTTGCTTTCCACGTTGATGCGCAACATGGAGCATGGCAGTTGCGATGGGATCAGCGCCTATGGTTAATCCGCCAACTGCGTCATAATCGAGATGCGCAGTAGCATCGAGCATTACTTCGCCCACTAATGGCGCTGCAACTGAATCGAGCGTTACGCGACGTAAATCCACGTAATAGTTGGCTTCTTTACCACTGGAAAGAATGACCTTCCCGTGGACTACAGCCTTTGATTTGATCTCTTCTAAAAGTGATTCTCGTGCGCTCATAGTGCGCAATACTAATGAATTATTGATTCTCTGGGCGATAGATGACGAGTGATTTTGGTGGATTTTCTGCAAGAAGTGCATTCACTTCCTGGCGCAACTGCGCAACTTCACCATCAAGTCGCGCGACGGTGGCCTCTAACTCCATAATTCGTGCGATTCCTGCAAGATTTATGCCATCGTTTGTCAATTTTGCAATTGTTCGAAGCAGAACAATGTCGCGTAAGGAATACCTACGTCCACGTCCACTGCTGCGGCCTGGTGATACCAGCCCTAGCCGATCATATTGTCTGAGCGTTTGTGGGTGCATACCAGCTAATTCCGCTGCAATTGAGATCACATATACCGGAGTCTCATCTCCTAATTCCTTAGCATCTTTATGCTCGCGAGTCATGAACGTGCTCGCTTACGAAAATCTTCTCGAGGATCTGCGCTCTTGGTTTCATCAAGATACGTTTCAAGCGCCTTCTTTGCCTTACCATCCACTCGCTGGGGAACGGAAACTTCGATTGTCACGAGAAGATCTCCAGCGCTTCCATCTTTGCGTGTTATGCCACGCCCTTTTATGCGAAGGGTTTTCCCGTTCGCAGTACCGGCAGGAAGTCGAAGGGTTACCTCTTCGCCAGAGAGAGTCGGAACCGAAACATCGGCGCCTAACGCTGCTTCGGGGAATGTCACAGGAAGGGTGAGAAGTAAATTCTCTTCTTTTCTTGAAAAGACCGAGTGCGCAGCGACGCTAATCGTGATGTACAGATCTCCAGGCCCAGCCTCGCCAGGGGCGCCCTTGCCACGGACACGAATCTTTGCCCCATCATGAACACCTGCAGGAATCTTGGTAGTTACTGGCCCTGATGGTGAGTTGAAGGTTAATTGAGTTCCATTAATCGATTCGCGAAAAGAGATATTTGCTTGGGCTTGCATATCGGCACCGCGTCGCGGCCCGCGCTGACCACCAAAGAGATTGCCGAAGATATCTCCAAGATCGCCAAAGCCTCCCGCAGAGAAGTTCCCTTGGAAACCTCCATTGGGAACTCCCCCTTGTTGGAAGAGTGTGCGCGCTTGATCGTATTCCGCGCGCTTTTTCTCGTCGGAGAGAATGTCATATGCCTCAGAAACTGCTTTGAAGCGCTCTTCGAGGGTCTTATCCCCTTTTGTTTTATCGGGGTGAAGTTCGCGCGCAAGTTTCCGATAACGCTTTTTAATCTCATCGCTATCGGCGCTCTTATCTACGCCAAGGATTGCGTAATAATCCTTTTCGTATAAGTCTTTTGCAGCCATCTATTTTTCCCAGATCTCTCACTCCGGATCGGTTACTGCGACCCGAGCGGGGCGAAGTACTCGATCCTTAAATTTGTATCCGGGTTGCAAAATCGCAGTCGCGGTTGCTTCAGAAACATCGGCCGAGGTTAGGTGCATTAGCGCCTCGTGAATTTGCGGATCAAACGGCGTTCCCACTTCACCGAACTTGACGAGGCCCAACTTTTCGACAGTTCGTTCGATTTGTTCAGCAACTGATTTAAATCCACCCGCCAACTCACCATGTTCACGGGCACGGTCGAGGTCATCAAGAACTGGCAATAACTCCATCAAGAGAGCAGCTATTGCTAACTCACTTGCAAGAGCGCGGTCGCGTTCGACGCGCTTACGGTAATTCTGATACTCCGCTTGTAACCGTTGGAGATCTGCGGTGAGTTCAGCAACAGGGCTAACGCCCCCTGAGGAATCTCCATTCTCTGAAGGATTCTCAAGTGGGGCGCTCTCCTCTGTGACTACCGAACTAGTCTCGTCGCTCATTTCTCTTCGACGATCTCTGCATCCTCAACGCCATCTTCAGCTGGTTTGGCTGATGCGCCTGCAGCAGCATTTGCTTCATACAACGCTGCCCCGAGAGTCTGACTGATTGTCGCCACCTTCTCGGTTGCGCTCTTGATCGCTGAAGTGTCAGTTCCCTCAAGGGCGCTCTTTAGATCGGCGAGCGCGGTTTCGACTTCGCTCTTCTTTGATGCAAGGTCGCCCTCGCTGAACTTCTCAGAATTATCCGCGATGAACTTCTCGGTTTGGTAGACCAATGATTCTCCGTTGTTACGAATCTCGGCCTCTTCACGACGAGCCTTATCCTCTTCGGCGTGTGACTCGGCTTCGCGCATCATGCGATCGATCTCATCCTTTGGCAGCGCAGAGCCACCCGTGATGGTCATCCGTTGTTCTTTACCGGTACCAAGATCCTTCGCCGATACGTGGACGATTCCGTCGGCATCGATATCGAATGTGACTTCGATCTGTGGCACACCGCGTGGCGCTGGAGGTAGGCCAGTGAGTTCGAACATACCTAGCTTCTTGTTGTAGGCAGCCATCTCGCGCTCACCTTGGAAGACTTGGATCTGCACCGCTGGCTGATTGTCATCAGCAGTGGTGAAGATCTCGCTTCGCTTTGTGGGAATCGTGGTGTTTCGCTCGATGAGCTTGGTCATGATGCCGCCCTTGGTCTCGATACCAAGTGATAGCGGAGTCACATCAAGAAGAAGTACATCCTTCACTTCACCTTTGAGAACGCCTGCTTGAAGCGCTGCACCTACAGCCACAACTTCGTCGGGATTTACGCCCTTATTTGGCTCACGCCCACCGGTGAGTTCTTTCACCAGGTCAACGACGGCCGGCATACGAGTTGAGCCACCAACGAGAACGACATGATCAATCTCGTTGATCGGAATTCCAGCATCTTTAAGGACTGCTTGGAATGGAACCTTGCACCGGTTGAGCAGATCTGCGCTTATCTGTTGGAACTGCGCGCGCGTGACTGTCTCATCGAGGAAGAGTGGATTCTTATCTGCATCTACCGTGATGTACGGGAGATTGATAGATGTTTGTTGTGAGGATGAGAGTTCAATTTTTGCTTTTTCGGCAGCCTCACGAACACGTTGCATCGCCATCTTATCTTTTGTTAAGTCGATCCCATTCTTACTCTTGAATGTTGCGACAAGGTGATCTACAAGTTTTTGATCCCAATCATCGCCACCAAGTTGATTGTCGCCATTGGTGGCCTTCACTTCGACTATGCCATCGCCGATTTCAAGAAGTGATACATCGAAAGTTCCACCACCAAGATCAAAGACAAGAATGGTCTGCTCCTTCTCACCCTTATCAAGGCCATAAGCAAGCGCTGCTGCAGTCGGCTCGTTGATAATGCGAAGAACATTAAGGCCGGCAATCTCGCCAGCTTCTTTAGTTGCCTGACGTTGGGCATCACTGAAATAAGCAGGAACGGTGATTACTGCATCAGTGACTTTTTCGCCAAGATAACTCTCGGCATCACGCATCAACTTTTGTAGGACGCGCGCGCTAATTTCTTGTGCGGTGTATCCCTTCCCATCGATATCAATTGTCCAGGTGGTACCCATGTGACGTTTTACGGAGCGAATTGTTCGCTCGACGTTGGTCACGGATTGACGCTTGGCAACCTCACCAACGAGAACCTCGCCATTCTTTGCGAATGCGACGATCGATGGGGTGGTGCGGGCGCCTTCGGCGTTAGCGATTACCGTGGGCTCGCCACCCTCGAGAACGCTGACCACGCTATTGGTGGTTCCAAGATCAATACCTACTGCTCTAGCCATAACTGTTTTCTCCCTATTTCCTTCTCTGTTTCCGAGCCAGGGGCGGTAGGTTATCAAATAACCTGAGTCGCCTCGACTCAACTTTTACTACTTGGGAGAACGCAAGGGGTGGGGTACTTATTCCCGGCTACTCGCGATTAGGCAAGACCTT
>SXGQ01751804.1_pt1 | contig 26729 bp, 25 predicted proteins | sample 3178371 | NCBI WGS metagenome assembly SXGQ01 (sample SAMN11356859, study PRJNA531348) | freshwater metagenome | isolation source: freshwater sample F1-20 | place: China: Fuxian Lake, Yuxi | collected 2017-12-25 | reverse complement strand
GTGCGCGTGGGCGAGCGGGGCACCGCGCAACCCGGCGGCGGACAGTAAAAGGACGGCGGCAAGCAGGCGCGCGAACATCCCGCACCCTGGGCCGCCGGCCGCCCCGCCCGCAAGCCCGCGCGGGCCGCCGCTTGACTCCGCCCCGCGGCCACAGGTTCGATTGATATTGATGCTGAATAGCTATTCAGACGACCAACTCCGCCTGCTGGCCCGGCTCTACTACGTGGACGGGCTGGGGCAGGCGGAGGTGGCGCGCCTGGCCCGGGTCTCGCAGGCGAAGGTCTCCCGGCTGCTCGCCCTCGCGCGCGAGCGCGGCATCGTGCGCATCACCGTCGCGGACTACGACCCGCGCCGGGGAGACCTCGAGGCGGAACTCCGCCGCCGCCTCGGCCTCGCCGAGGTCGTGGTGATCCGCACGGCCGGGGGCGATGTCCGCTCCGGCACGGGCCACTTCGGGGCCGAGGCCGTCGCCGCCCTGATCCGCCCCGGCGACATCGTCGCCCTCGCCGGCGGCCGCACGCTGCAGGCGCTCGCCCCGCATCTGCCCGCCGATCCGACGCGCCGGCCCGTCCTCGTGCAGGCGATGGGCAGCGTCGCGCCGGGCGCCAGCGCGCACGACGCGCAGGAGATCGGCCGCGTGGTGGTCGGGCGGCTCGGCGGCTCGTTCCTCGCCCTCAACGCGCCGGCCTTCATCCCCGACAAGCGCACCCGCGACACGCTCGTCGCGCTGGAGCAGGTGCGCGCGGTCCGCGATCATCTCGCCCGCGCCCGGCTCGCCCTCGTGGGCGTCGGCACGCTCGCGAACTCCGTCTTCGTGGAGCGCGGGACCCTGGACGCCGCGATGCTGGCCGGCCTCGCCCGCGCCGGCGCCGTCGGGGAGATCTGCGGCCGTTTCTTCGACGTCCGGGGTCGAGAGTGCGCCACGGTATGGCGCGACCGTGTGATCAGCGTCGAACTCGCCCGCCTGCGCCGCATTCCCCTCGTCGTGGCGGTCGTTTCCGGTTCCGACCGCTCGGCCGCGATCCTCGCCGCGGTCCGCGGCGGACTGATCAAGGGGCTGGTCATCGACGAGGCGGGCGCCGCGGCGCTGCTGGCGGCGGCCGCCAACCCATCGACTCGACCATGAAAGGACTCACCGCCCCCGCTCACGCCCTCGCCCTCTTGCTGCTCGCGACGTTCCTCGCCGCCGAGCCCGCGGCCTGGAACATCCGCGACCACCTGCCGCGGGAGGATATCATCGTGCAGGGGCACCGGGGCGTCGGGAACCTCGCCGAGGAGAACACCGTCGAGGCGTTCGAACTCGCGTGGAAGCTGGGCGTGATCCCCGAGGCCGACCTGCGGATCACGCGGGACGGCGTGATCGTTCCGTTTCACGACAACAACTTCGCCCGGGTGGTGAAGGACGCACCTCCGGAGCTGAGGAAAAAAGGCGTGAAGGACCTTACCTACGCCGAGCTCTCGCAACTCGACGTCGGCGCCTACAAGGGCGAGGAGTTCCGCGGCCGCCGGGTGGTGCCGATGGCGACCATCTTCGGCCTGATGCAAGGCCGGCCCGGACGTCGCCTGTACATGGACATCAAGAGCATCGAGTTCCCGCGGCTCGCCGCCGAGGTGCGGAAACACGGCCTCGAAAAACAGGTGATCGTCGCCTCCCGCAAGGTCTCCGAGTTGCGCGCGTGGAAGGCGCTCGTGCCGGAAGCCGACACACTTCTGTGGATGCACGGCAACGAGACCGAGCTGCGCCGCGATCTCGAGGAACACCGCGGCGCGAGGTACGCGGGCATCACCCAGCTGCAGATCCACGTTTACCCCAAGGAGACCAAGGACACATGGGCGCCCCCGACCGACCCCAGCCCGCCGGACAATCCCTTCCGGCTTCGCAATGCCTTCCTCCTGGAGGTCGGCCGCGAATTGCGCGCGCATGGGGTGCTTTTCCAAGTCTTCCCCTACACCGACAGCGGTTCGGTTTACGCCCAACTTCTCGACCTGGGCGTGATGTCGTTCGCCACCGATCACCCCGACATCTGCCTGCGCGAGATCCGCGCCTATTACGACCGCCGCCCCGCCGCGGGCCGGCCCTGACCCGCCATGACCGAACCCACCCGTCTGACCCTCGCTGAAGCGCTCGCCTCCGCGCGGGAAACCCGCGACCTCACCCTCGGACGCGGCGTCGTGAACCAGACCGCCGCCATCTTCGCCCGGCATTTTCCCGGCCGGACCGCCGTGATTGTGACCGACGGCAAGAATCACGAGCGGGCGGCGGTGGCCGTCGGCACCTCTTTCGCGGCCGGCGGAATCGCCCGCCAGCCGGACTTCGTTTACCCGCAAACCAGCCTTTACGCGGAGTCGCCGCACGTCGCCACGCTCGAGGAGTCGCTGCGCACGCACGACGCGATCCCGGTCGCCGTCGGCTCGGGCACGATTAACGACCTTGTAAAGCTCGCGGCGCACCGCGCCGGGCGCGAATCGTACCTGTGCGTGGCGACGGCCGCCTCAATGGACGGGTACACGGCCTTTGGCGCGTCGATCACACATGAAGGCGCGAAGCAGACGTTCAGCTGCCCGGCGCCGCGCGCGGTGGTGGCGGACCTCGACGTCATCGCGGGGGCTCCGCCAGAGATGACGGCCGCCGGCTACGCCGACCTGCTCGCCAAGGTGACCGCGGGCGCGGACTGGATTCTGGCCGACGCCTTGGGGGAAGAGCCCGTCGATCCGCGCGCGTGGGCGATCGTGCAGGGCGGCCTGCGGGACGCACTCGCGGATCCCGAGGGCGCCCGCCTCGGCCGGGTATCGGCGATCGGACCATTGACGGAAGGCCTGATGCTCGGCGGCTTCGCGATGCAGTGGTCGCGCACCAGCCGGCCCGCCTCGGGCGCCGAACACCAATTCAGCCACCTCTGGGACATGGAGCATCACACCCACCGTGGAGAAGCGCCCTCGCATGGGTTCAAGGTCGGTTTGGCGACGCATGCCGTCACGCGCCTCTACGAGGCGTTGCTCGCGGAGGATTTCGGCTCGCTGGACATCGACGCCGCGGTCCATGCCTGGGCGGCCTCGCCGGTGAATAACGAGGCGGCGATCCGCGCGCGCTTCCACGGCTGCGACTTCGTGGAGACGGCGGTCACGGAAGCGCGGGCGAAGGCGATCGAAGCGCCACCACTCCGCACGCAGCTGCAGCGTCTGCGCGGAGAATGGCCCGCGATCCGGTCCCGCCTACGTTCACAGCTGCTCCCGGCGGAGGAGGTGAAGCGCCGGCTGGCCGGCGTCGGCGCGCCGACTGAACCCGAGGAAATCGGGCTCTCCCGCGCGCGCCTCCGCGACACATTTCTCCGCGCCTTCCACATCCGCCGGCGCTTCACCGTGCTGGACGTGGCGGTGCGCACAAACCGCCTGGAGTCGTGGCTCGACCGTATCTTCGGACCCGGGGCGGTTTGGGATACAAATGAAGGACGGAAAGGCCGAGCGGAACCAAGGCCAGGGGTACAACCACCGGGGGACACGGGTAAACACGGATGAGGAGAACATGGTCCACCGTGGCCGGAGCCGGGCGACCCCGGCCGGGATGTGAACCGCGGCCGCCGGATGCGGTTCGGAAAAGCCCGGATTTCACCGATCGCGCAGAACCGTGCGACGGTGGCGCCTTGCACCGGCGACATGGATTCCTGCTCCCCAGATTCTTCCGGTCCTCCGTTACCTCCGTTTGCTCCTGTGCTCCCGCTTGGGTCGCCAGGCGGAACCGAAGCCCGCGAACCCCGTAACCCCGAAATGAAAATGAATGCCCCCGCCGTATCGCCCGCCACCACCGAGGAAACCTCCGCCACCGCGCGGCTCTTCCGCACGTGGCAGGTGCGCACCTTGATCGGCACCATGTTCGGCTACGCGGCATTTTATTTCGTCCGCAAGAACCTGAGCTTCGCGATGCCGGCGATGCAGTCGGACCTCGGGATCTCCAAGGCCGACCTCGGGATTTTCCTCACGCTGCACGGACTGCTCTACGGCGTCTCGCGTTTCGTGAACGGCATGTGGGCCGACCGCGCCAACGCGCGCTACTTCATGGTCGCCGGCCTGCTGCTCTCGGTCGGCGCCAACGTCTTCTTCGGCTTCAGCTCCACGGTGCTCCTGCTCGGCGTGGCGTGGATGATCAACGGCTGGGTGCAAGGCATGGGCTTCCCGCCGTGCTGCCGGCTGATGACGCATTGGTTCCGCCCGGAGCGCCTCGCCTCGACGATGTCGATCTGGAACACCTCGCACTCGATCGGCGCGGCGCTCGCGAGCGTGGCGTGCGGGTATTTGGTGCTGCTCGGCTGGCGCTGGTGTTTCTTCGGCCCCGCGATCCTTTGCACCGCGGCGGGGCTGATCCTTTTCATCCTGCTGCGTGACACGCCTTCGTCGGTCGGCCTGCCCGAGATCCGCGGCGACGACCGACCCGCACCCGCGCCCGGCCCGGAGGAAAAGGCGGAACACAAGGCGTTCGTGCGACGCCAGGTGTTCGCCAACCCGTTCATCTGGTGGATCTCCCTCGCCAACTTCTTCGTCTATATCCTGCGTTTCGCGGTCCTTGATTGGGGTCCGACGCTGCTGAAGGAAATGAAGCACTTCCCCCTGCAGCAGACGGGCTGGGTGGTCGCCGCCTTCGAGGGGTCCGGTATCATCGGCATGCTCCTGGCCGGCTGGATCACGGATCGCGTTTTCGGCGGCCGCGGCCCGCGCACCTGCGTCTTCTGCATGATCGGCGCGGCGGCGGCGCTGACGCTGTTCTGGCTCGGAGCCTCGACCCCCGCCGCGGCCACCGTGCTCCTCGCGGCCGCCGGCTTCTTCATCTACGGGCCGCAGGCTTTGATCGGCATCACCGCCGCCAACCTAGCCACGAAGCGCGCGGCCGCGACCGCGGCCGGTTTCACCGGGCTGTTCGGCTACGCGAGCACCATCATTTCGGGGTGGGGCCTCGGCCTGCTGGTGGAAAAGGCCGGGTGGCACACGGCTTTCGGGGCCCTGCTGGGCATAGGCGCCCTCGGCACCTTCATGTTCATCCTCGCCTGGCGAGCCCCGGCCCACGGTTACGGTCCCGCCAGCTCATCCGCCGCCTGAATGAGTACGTCCGACAAATCCAACCCGGACATCCGTCCGGAAACACGCGCCCGCCTCCGTGCCATCCGCCATCTCGCGCTCGACATGGACGGCACCATCTATCGCGGCGGCACGCTCTTCCCGTTCACCCGCGGCTTCCTCGGCCGGATGCGCGCCCTCGGCATCGGCTGCACCTTCCTGACCAACAACCCGTCGAAGAGCTCGGCCGACTACCTCGCCCATCTCAACCGTCTCGGCATCCCCGCGGGGCCCGACGAACTGTACACATCGGCGCAAGCCACCATCGACTGGCTGCGCGCACACCGTCCCGGGACGCGCCGGCTGTTCATCCTCGGCACCACCAGCATGCAGGGGCAGTTTGCCGACGCGGGCTTCGCGCTCACCACCGACGATCCCGCCGACACCCCCGACGCCGTCGTCGTCGGATTCGACCTCACCCTCACCTACGCGCGCCTCTGCCGTGCGGCGTGGTGGATCCAAAAGGGCGCCTTCTACGTGGCGACCAATCCCGACCTCGTCTGCCCGACTGACCAGCCCACGGTGCTCGTCGACTGCGGCGCGCTCTGCGCGATGTTCCAGGCCGCCACCGGACGCTCTCCCGACCGCGTTTTCGGAAAACCCGATCCGTCGATGCTCGATGGTATCCGCGCCCGCCACGGACTAGCCACCGCCGAGATCGCGATGGTCGGTGACCGTCTTTACACGGACGTGTTGATGGCCCGGCGCGCCGGCGCGCTTGGCGTGCTCGTTCTGACCGGCGAGGCCACGGCAGAGGACGCCGCGCGATCCGCCGAGCCCCCCGACCTCACGCTGCCGAGTCTCGTGGAACTGGGCGAACTGCTGGCCGGTTCCCGGGCATGAGCACCCCGCGCTCATCGTCACTCCATGATCTCACGGTCGCTCCCCTCGACATCCTGGTCGTGGGTGGCGGCATCGTCGGCGCCGGCGTGGCGCGTGACGCCGCCCTACGCGGCCTGCGGACCGGCCTCGTCGAGCAACACGACTTCGCGGAAGGCACCAGCAGCCGCTCCACGCGCCTGCTGCACGGGGGGCTGCGCTACCTGGCGCAGGGCCACGTCGGTCTCGTACGCGAGGCCAGCGTCGAGAAGAAGATCCTCCGCCACATCGCGCCGCACCTCGCGCAGCCCCTCGCGTTCATCTTCCCGGCGTTCGCCGGCAACGGCAACCCGCTGTGGCAGCTCCGGATCGGAGTGAAGATTTATGATCTCCTGTGCGGGGGCGGAAACTTCGAGCCCTCGCGCGGACTCTCCCTCGCCGAGACGAAAGGTCTCCTCCCCGCGCTCCGCACCGAGGGGCTGCGGGGGGCCGTGCGTTATTTTGACGCGCTGACCAACGACGCCCGCCTCGTCATCGACACGCTACGGTCGGCCCGCCGCGCCGGCGGCGCGGTGCTCAATTATGCCCGCCTGGAGGAGGCCCGCCGCGCCGGGAGCGAGTGGCGAACGACCGTACGCGATATCCTCACGGGCACCTCGCACGAGGTGTGCGCCCGCGCCATCGTGAACGCCACCGGCCCGTGGTCCGACGGCCTGCCGCACAGCGCCGTGAAACTGCGGCTCACCAAGGGCATCCACCTCGTCGTCGACCACGCGCGCCTGCCCGTGCCCGACGCCGTCGTCGTCACTGAAGGCCAACGCATCCTGTTCGCCATCCCGTGGGCCGGGCGCGTCGTGCTCGGCACGACCGACACCGATTACCGCGGCCGGCCCGAGGATGTCGCGGTGGAGCCGGCGGACACCGCTTACGTCCTGCGGACCGTCAACACCTGGTTTCCGGGCGCCACGTTGAAGGAGTCCGACGTCATCAGCAGTTGGGCGGGCCTGCGTCCGCTGGTGGCGAATCCCGATGGAACGCCCTCCGACCTCTCACGCGCCCATGAGATCAGCCGCCCCGTGACGGGCTGGTGGGACATCACGGGCGGAAAACTCACCACCTACCGGCTGATGGCCGAACAAGCGGTGGATGAGGTGGCCCGCGAACTCCGCGCCGCGGTGCCGCCGAGCCGGACCGCGCGGGAGCCACTGCTCCCGGCGGCCGAAGTCACGCCGTACAGCGGCGTGGCGCCCGCGCCGTTCACGCGCGCCGCGGTGCGGCATTATGTGGAGAATGAATGGGCCGTGCGTCCCGACGACGTGCTCGTTCGGCGCAGCGGCGGGTGGGTCTACCACGACGGCCCCGACGACGTGCGCCGCGAGCAGGTCACCCGCTGGATGACGGAGGCGGGATCCTGAGGAAAACAGGAGATAACCGAGGCGACGGAGGAGGCTGAGCCGAGCTGGGAAATCGGCAGTTCGAGTTTGCTGCGTTTGGAACCGCCCTCTGACGGCGAGCTCACGTAATCATCCGGGGCAAACAGCCGCGGCTACCTCGGCGGTTCCGTGGCTTCCTTCGAAGCCGTGGGTCGCCTCCGTTTTCTCCGTTCGCTCCTGTTGAATTGATTTTCACAGGGGGAAACAGAGGCAACGGAGCTTGAGCGCTTCATCAACTCCCACTTCTTCCCAGTCCCATCCGTCTCCGAAGTCTTCCGCGTGTACGTGCCGACCGTGTCCCCGTTTGGAGCTGTCCGGTCGCGGCTCAGCCGCTGATCCAACCCAGGCCGGCGCGCAGCCAGAGCGGGATGGTGAGTATACCGACGGCGGTGGTGCCGACGACGATCTGCACGGCGGTACGCGGATGCCCGCCGTAAAGCCGCGCGAGGATGACGGGCACCATCGCGGAAGGCATGGCGGCCTGCACGACGAGCACGCGCTTCAGTTCGATCGAGCAAGGAAGCACCAGGGCGAGACCGATGATCGCGAGCGGCAGCACGGCCAGCCGCAGCGCGCCGGCGGCCAAGGAGACACGGGCGTCGAAGAATTCGCGCGGCGAGGCCAAATACCCCGCGAGACTCACGCCGGTCATCACGAGCCCGAGGGGGATGCCGCACAGCGCGAGCGCATGAACGGTGTCGAGCAGCACCTTGGGCAGGTGCGGGAAGACGCCGGCGAGATTGCAGCCGACGGCGACGACCAGCGTGACGAGCACGGGGCTCAGCAGCTTCCGCCAGCCGTCACGCAACGACTGCCCGCTCAGCACCAGGAGGCCGACGGTCCAGATCGCGACCTCGACCCCGACGTTGTGCACGAGGAGCAAACCGCGGCTCTGCGGCCCCCAGATCGCCTCCATGATCGGCAGCGGCAGGAAACCATAGTTCGCGATGCCGGCCGTGAGCGCGAAGGTGCGCAAACCAGTGCCGACCTGGAGTCCGATCGCACGGGCCACCGCGCGGCAGAACAGGATGCCCGCGGCGGTGACGCCGAAGCCCAGCAGCGGCGGGAGAAGAAGATTACCCGGCGTGCGCAAAGCCGCGTTTCCCGCCACGGCCTCGAAAGTGAGGCACGGGTAGCAGACGTTGACGGTGAACCGGATGAGGCTCGTCTCAGCGTCACCCTCGATCCAACGCACCCGCCGGACGGCGACGCCCACGCCGATCAGCAGGAAGACCGGCAGGACGAGGAAGAGCAGTTGGAGGTAGGTGGGAATGGGGAGACGGAATGGGACGCCGCGGCGGCGCGTTCAAGCGGAGGCTGCCTCAACGGCGGGAACACCCTCCGCGCCCGCCGCCATCGCTCGGCCAGCAATCCATCCCGTGGTCCACGCGGCCTGGAAGTTGAAGCCGCCTGTGACGCCGTCGATGTCGAGCACCTCGCCGGCGAAATGCAGCCCGGGGCGCAGGCGGCTCTCCATTGTGCGGAAGTCGACCTCGCCCAGACGCACGCCGCCGCACGTCACAAACTCATCCTTGAACAGGCTCTTGCCCTCGACCTTGAAGTCCGCGGCGGTGATCTGACCGGCGAGCGCGCCAAGCGCGGTGTTGCCGACCGAGGTCCAGGTCGCCGTGGCCGTGACGCCCGCCGCCGCGACCAGCCGCTCCCACAGCCTCAGCGGAAGACCGAGCGGGCACCAGGTGGCGAGCTGCTTGCGCGGATTGGCCGCGCGCGCCGCCGCCAGCTCGCGGACGACGTCCTCGCGCGGGCGGCCCGGCGCAAAACTGATCCGCACCGCGAATTGATAGTTCCGCGCCGCCAGCTCGCGTGCGCCCCACGCGGAAAGCTTGAGGATCACCGGACCGCTCAGTCCCCAGTGCGTGATGAGCAGCGGACCGCGCTCGGCGAGCTTCGTGCCGGGAACGGTCGCGGCCGCGTCGACCACACTCAGGCCGGAGAGTCCGACCAGCCGCGGATCGTCGCTGTGGAAGGTGAACAGCGAAGGCACCAGCGGCTCGATCGTGTGGCCGAAGGACTCCGCGATGGTGAAGCCCGCCGAGGAACGATTGCCGCCCGTCGCAAGCAGCAGCCGCTCGCAGCGCACCTCGGAGCCGTCCGTGAGCGTGAGCCAGAACGAGCCGGGGCCGGCCGTCTCCGCGCGACGCAATCCGCTGGTCGTCCGCACCCGCACCCCGGCCGCCTCCGCCGCGCGCTGGAGACAGTCGACGATCGTGCCGGAGTCATCCGTCACGGGGAACATCCGCCCGTCCTCCTCCACCTTGCTCTCGACGCCGCGCGCGGCGAACCACGCGACGGTGTCGCGCGGCTGCCAGCGGTGGAAGGGGCCGATCAGCTCGCGCCCGCCGCGCGGATAGCGCCGGACCAGCTCGCGCGGCTCGAAGCAGGCGTGGGTGACGTTGCACCGGCCGCCGCCGGAGACGCGCACCTTGGCGAGCGGATGCGCGGTCGCCTCGTGCAGGGTGACCTCACCCGCCGGGCCGAGCGCCTCCGCGCAGGCGATCGCCGCGAAAAAACCGGCGGCCCCTCCGCCGGCGATCACCACCCGCCGCTTTTCCTGCATGCCGCGACGTTGCCGGCACGGACCCGCGTGGAAAGGGCAATCTCACCCCGCCTCACACGGGCAAAAAAAAGGCCGCCGCGGGCTGCGATCCGCGGCGGCCAACTAACACCAACCCCTGACAAATTCAGCGGCGGCTCAGTTGCCGCCCTTGCGTCCGCCGCCCCCTCCGGGACCGCCGCGACCCTGGCCCATCTGGGCCATCATCTCGTCGTACTTCTTCTGCTGCTCCTCCGTGAGCACCGCGCGGACCGCGCGACCGGAGTCGCGCATCAGCTCCATGCCCTTCTCGCGCCGCTCGTCGTCGGAGAGGGCCTGCATCTTCTCGGAAGTCTTGGCGTAGATGTCCTTGATCTTCGCCTTCTGGGCGTCGGTGAGCTTGCCCACCGCCTCCTCGAGACGCTCGATCCGCTGCTCGGCGCTCATCATCCCACGACCGCCGCCGCCGGCTCCACGGCCCTTCTTGGCATCCTGGGCATTCAGCGCGGGCAGCAAAGCGATGCAGCCGAGCGCGACGAGGCGGAGGAGAAGCGAGCGGATTTTCATGGGGGTAATCAGGGCGGGGGTGGTTTTGGCGCCGTCGGCCGCGGGGCACGGGACGCGCACCGGGCATGACGGGCCGGTCGGCGAAGAGTTGCGGATTTTTTAAAAACCGCGGCGCGGGCGTTTTTCGGATTTGCCGCGGGAGCGCGGCTCGCCGACCTCTCCTCCATGAAACTGGGGCGCGGCCGGCGACGGCGAAACGAACTCCCGCGCGGCGGCGGCGCGAGGGACCGCCACAGGGTCCGATCCGCCGGCGGCCGCGACGCCCATGGACGATGAACTCCTGACCAAACTGGCCGCGGACGCGGTGGGCTCCGCCCAGCGGCGACTGCCCCCGGAGCTGCGCGCCCTCGCCCGCGGGGTCGCGGTCCACTACGAGAGCACGCCGGCGGCCGATGTCATCGCCGAGGGTTTTCCGTCCGATATCCTGGGCCTGTTCACCGGAGCGGCCCACGGCACGGAGTTGAACGCCGACCATCCCGCCCCGCCGCAAATCCTGCTCTACCTCGAGAATCTTTGGGACTATGCCGCGGAAGACGCGGATGTATTCCGCGAGGAGTGCGAACGCACGTATCTCCATGAGCTCGGCCATTATCTGGGATGGGACGAGGACGAAGTCGCGGCCCGCGGTCTCGATTGAGCGAGCCCCCGGGGCGGCCGGGACGGGAACCCGCCGCAATCGGCGCTTTCCAAGCGGCCTCGCGTTTGTGTAGTCTTTCCGACTTCCGATCTTCCGCTCCGCCATGAAGAAATTCCTGCTCCTCCTGCTCGCCTTGCTGGCGGGCGCCCCGCTCGGCCGTGCCGACAACACACGTGCGGACCTCGTGGCCCGGGTCGAATCCTGCGAGGCGATCCTGCAGGATTTCCAAGCCCGCTCCCGCACCGCAATCCCGGCCGCGGTCTGGCAGCGCGCCCGCGCGGTCATCATCCTCAACCAGTTCAAGGCCGGCTTCCTCCTGGGCGTCCAGGAGGGCTACGGCGTGATCATGGTCAAGCGGGCCGACGGCCGCTGGAGCATCCCGGTGCTGATCAGCGCGGGCGAGACGAGCCTCGGCTTCCAGCTGGGCGCCAAGGCGGTCGAGAGCGTGTTCATCGTGACCGATGACGCTACCCCACGCATGCTGTTCACCCGTCGCTTCAACGTCGGCGTCGACGCCAAGGCCGTGATCGGCCCGAAGGCGGCCGAAGCCGAGCGCGTGAACGAGGAGCTGCTGCGCACGCCGATGCTCGCCTACGTGAAATCCGCCGGCGTGTTCGCCGGCGCGACGGTGAAGGCGGGTCGCATCGCGCGGAACGACAAGGCCAACTTCTCCCTCTACAACACCCGCTACACCATGCCGGAGCTCCTCTACAGCGACTGGGTGCAGCCGCCCGCGGAGGTCCAGCCGCTGATGGCAATGGTGCAGCGTCTCGCGCCCTGAGGCCGGTCAGCGCGACCGCAGGCGGTCGACCAGCAGCGCCAGGGCCGCATCGGCCACTTTTGTCTGGGCCTCGGCGCGCACCGCCCCGGCGCACTCCACGCGGGTGACGCGCACCAGCCGCGAGGAGCCGCCCGACGACTCCGCGAGCGCCACCCATGCGAAGGGATCGGTGACGCCATCGGCGGGCGAAGGTTCCGCATACCCCGTCGTGGCGAGGGCGAGCTCGGCGCGGAAAAGGCGGCAGGCGCCCAACGCCATCTCGCCGGCGACGCGCTCCGAGACACAGTTCACGGCGGCGGCGTGCGCCTCGTCGACGCCCAGCAGGGCGACCTTACGGTCAAGGGTGTAGGCGGTGATCCCGCCGAGGAAGAAGCTCGAGGCGCCGGAGATTCCCGTGATGCGCGCCTGCAGCCGGCCGCCGGTCATGCTTTCGGCGACCGCGAGGCGCGGGCGCCCCGGGGCGCCGAGCAAAAGCGACTTCAGATCGGCAGGCGCGGCTTCCATGGCGGATCAGCCGAGCTCGAGCCCGACGGGGCAATGGTCGCTCCCGCGCACATGCGGCTCGATCCACGAGCGCCGCAGCCGGGGGCGGAGCGCAGCGCTGGCCATCACGTAGTCGATGCGCCACCCGATGTTTCTCTCCCGCGCCCCCGCGCGGTAGGTCCACCAGCTGTAGTGGCCCGGCCCGGGCTCGAAAACGCGGAACGTGTCGATGAAGCCGGCCCCGAGGTAGGCGCGGAAGCCGTCGCGCTCCTCGTCGGAAAACCCCGGGTTGCCCACGTTCTCCTTCGGCCGCGCGAGATCGATCTCCTCGTGGGCCACGTTCAGGTCCCCGCAGAAGAGCACGGGCTTCCGCTTCTCCAGCCGACGGACGTAGGCGAGCAACGCGCGGTCCCACTCCTGGCGGAAGGCGAGCCGCGCCAGTTCATGCTGCGCGTTCGGCACGTACACGCACACCACGAAACAGTCCGCGAACTCGGCCGTGATCGCCCGGCCCTCGGCATCGTGCTCGGGCCGGCCGATCCCGTTGGTCACCGCCAGCGGACGCTCCCGGGAGAGCAAGGCGGTGCCACTGTAGCCTTTCTTGCCCGCCGCGTTCCAGGCCACCTCATACCCGCGCGGCCACTCCACGTGCTGCACGTCACCGGGCGTGGCCTTGACCTCCTGCAGGCAGATCACGTCGGCCCGGGAGGCCCGCATCCACTCCAGCAGGCCCTTGCCGAGCGCCGCACGCACCCCGTTGACGTTCCACGAGAGGACCTTCATCGCCGGCAACATCCCGCGCGCGCCGCCGTTCGCAACGCTCTTCTTACCCCGAACGGTGAACACGACGCTGTTGCCTCGGACCCGCCCGCGCGCACGCTCTGCCGCCTTTTCTTCATGGCCGTCTTCGCCCATCTGAAACTCGGACAACGCATCCCCGGCGGCCCGCACTCGGTGTCGTGCAGCCTGCCCACGATGCGCGACGTCCGCGGCTACGAGGAAAAGGATCCCGAAACGATGCGCGCACTCAGTTCCGGCTACCCGCGCTTCGTCGTGCATCCGTTCGCCCGGCAACTCACGGAGCAGCTGGTACTGTCCGACCCCGGGCTACGCGGCCGCGACTTATGGCTCGTGCCATCGGCGGCGGCGGCGAAGCGCCTCGCCGCACACCTCGGGCCCGCTTCCGACGCGCGTCTCTTCGCGCGCGACGGCCTGCACGGGGTGTCGCATCCGCTCTCGCCGGAGCTTTCCCCGCGGGCGAAGACCTACCTCCAGAACACCGGGGGCTTCCTCTCCTCCCGTCAGGCCGAGGATCAACTCGTGCGACTCGGACTGCTGCCCGCGGCGCAACCCGAGGCACTGTTCGCGGGTGACGCCGAGGCGCGGGTGCGTGATGACCTGCGCGAGGCCATGCCGGCGGCGGCCGACGCCGACCTGTTCCTCGCGCCCAGCGGCATGAACGCCATGTGGGCGGCTTTCCGAGCCGCGGCCGCGCTGCAGTCGGCGCGCGGCCGGACAATCTGGGTCCAACTCGGTTGGCTCTATCTCGACACCATCGCGATCCTCCAGCGTTTCACGGGCGCCGCCGGCAACCATGTCCATGTGCGCGATCCGCTGGATCTGGAATCCATCGCCCGCCTCCTCGCGGACCACGCGACGCGCGTCGCCGGCGTGATCGCCGAGGTGCCCACCAATCCCCTCATCCAGACTCCGGACCTGCCCGCGCTCGGCGAGTTGTGCCGGCGCCAAGGCGCCCTGCTGATCGTCGATCCCTCGATCGCCTCGATCCACAACGTGGACGTGCTGCCGCACGCCGACCTCGTGGTGTCGAGTCTCACGAAATACTCCGCGCACGAGGGGGATCTCACGGCGGGGGTTGTGGCGGTGAACCCGGCCGGGCGCGACGCCGCCGCGCTGCGATCGGCGGTACCCCGGGAACTTGAACCCGTTTACCCGCGGGATCTTTCTCGCCTGGCGGCGCAGATCGGCGGCACGCGGGACACGCTGGGGCGAATCCATGCCACCACCGCGCGGGTCGCGGCGTTTTTAGAATCGCATCCCGCGGTGGGCGCGGTCCGCTGGGCGCTTCAGACCAGCTGCGCCGAGAACTTTGAGCGCATCGCCCGACGTCCCGGCGCCACTGGTGGCGTGATCACCTTCACGCTGCGGCGGAAGGGAGCCCTCGAGGCCTTCTACGACCGGCTGCGCCTGCCCAAGGGTCCCAGCTTCGGCATGACGACCACGTTGATCTGCCCGTTCATGTATTTGGCGCACTATGATCTCGTGACCGCCCCGTCGGGCCTGGCCGAACTGGCGGCGAGCGGCGTCGACCCCGACCTGCTCCGCCTCTGCTGCGGCACGGAATCCGCGGAGGAGATCATCGGAGCGCTATCCGAGGCGCTCGGCGCCGCCGCGTGATGCCCGCGTCCTCCACGTTGGCGATCAAGGTGGTTCCCAACGCCCCGCGCAGTGCCGTCGCTGGCTGGCTGGGCGAGGCCCGGAAGGTGAAGGTTCACGCGCCGCCCGTGGAAGGACGCGCCAACCAGGGGCTCTGCTCGTTCCTCGCCGCCCACCTCGGGATGCCGCGCCGCTCCGTCACCGTGCTGCGCGGGGACTCGTCGCGTCTGAAGATCGTTCGCATCGAAGGGTTCGCCGAGTTTGACGTTCGGTCTCGTCTGGCCTCCATCGCCCTTTGACCCGTCGTGCATCCCGCCCCGTAGCCCATACGTAACCCTTCCATGATCCGTCTTCTTTCCCGACTCCTGCTGCTTGCGGCCGGCGCCACCCTCCTGCCTCCGGCCGCTTCCGGCGCCTCCGCGCCGTCCGGACGCCCCGCCTCGGCCCGCATCTCGCTCACGCTGGAATCCGGCTTCACCGGTCGGACGGATCTGGAGGCGCGAGGCGCCGCCGCCGGCGGGGTCTCCGTGTTCCAGACCAGCGCGCGGATCAATGTGCCGCTGCCGCCGCTGAGCGCCCAGTGGTTTCCTGGGGTGAGCCTGCGCTACCGTCACCACCGCCTCGACCGCGAGGCGGGGACGCCGCTGCCCGGCGATCTCCAAAGCCTGAGCCTCGGCCTGAACGCCTACGGCGTGCTGTCGCCCGACTGGACCTTCATCGGCACCGTGAGCCCGGGGGTGGCGGGCGCGGGCGGCCTCGACTCCCGCGGCTTCGGGGTCGGCGTCATGGGACTTGCCCTGCGGAAATTCGGTCCCGACCTGAGCGCGGGTTTCGGCCTGCGGTACGACTCGCTGGCCCGAGGATCCACGCGGGTCCTTCCGATCGCCACCTTTGACTGGGCGCCCGCGCCGGGCTGGAAGGCGTTCCTGGGCTTTCCCCGCACCGGCGCCTCGTGGCGCATCGACAACTCCTGGTCCGCGGAGTTCACCGCCGAGATGGACTTCGGCTCCTTCCAGATGAACGACGACCCGCTCCCGGCGGGCCGCAACAAACCGCCGCTGAACCGCACCCGGCTGGAGTACAAAGCCGTGCGCGTGGGTCCGGCGCTGAAGTGGGAGGCCTCGCCCGACCTTTCCGCGCGGCTCGGCGCGGGCATCGTGCCTTTCCTCGAGGCCGAGTACGAGCAGCGCGGCTACAAGTTGAAGTCCGGCGGGGCGACCGGCTTCGCCAGCCTCGAGCTCGACTGGAAATTCTAGGCGGCCGCCGGCCGCGTGAGGCGCGCGAGCCGCGCCACGAGGAAGACGGCGGCGAAGGCGAGGCCGCCCGCGATGCCGATCCAGACGCCGGCGGCGCCGTGGCCCGCCGGGAATCCCAGCCCGTAGCCGAGCGGAAGCGCGATGATCCAGTAGGCGACGAGGGTGATCACGGCCGGAAGACTCACATCCATAATGCCGCGGAGCGCGGCCGCGGCAATCACCTGCACTCCGTCGGCCAGCTGGAAGACGGCCGCCACGCCCAGCAGCTGCACCGCGAGGGCGACCACCGCCGCGTCCTGGACAAAACGCCGCGCGATGAAATCTCCGCCGATCCAGAACATCGCCGCGAAGAACATCATCACGACGAGCCCGAGCGCGGTGATGCCGAACGCGATGGGCCGCAGGCGGTGGCGTTCGCCCGCGCCGGCCGCGCGGCTCATCCGCATGCCGGCCGCGATCGAGAGGCCGAGCGGCACCATGAAGGCGAAACTCGCGCACGTGATCGCGATCTGATGCGCCGCCAGGGGCACCGCCCCGAGCCAGCCGACCATGATGCCGGAAAACGCGAAGGCGGTCGTCTCGAACAGCAGCATGCCCGCCGCGGGGGCGCCGAGCCCCAGCATCCGCCGGAAACGCTCGCGCGAAAAGGCTCCGCGCCACGAGCGCGGCCACGCCTCGCGGATGGCCGGGTAACGCGTGAGCCAAAGAAAGATCACCAACGCCCCCAGCGTGCGCGAGACGAGCGTGGAGATGCCCGCCCCGGTAAGGCCCAGCGCCGGCATGCCCAGGCGGCCGTAGATGAAAATCCAGTTGAGCAGCGCGTTCAGCCCCACGCCGGCCAGCATGATGAACATCGGCACCCAGGGGTGGCCCATCGCCTCGGCGAATTGCCGCAAAGCGAGATAGAAGAGCACCGGCACGATCGACGCCGCGAACAACAGGTAGAACGGCGTGACAATCGCCAGCACCTCCGGCGGCTGGCCGAAACGGTGCAGCTGGGTCGCCAGCAGCGCCATCACCGCGAACTCCGCCACCCCGATCACCAGCGCGAGGGCGAGGCCGTGCCGCAGGTACTCCGCCGCCTCCGCGGGCTCCCCGGCGCCCCGCGCGCGGGAGACGAAGATGGACACCGGGATCATCCACCCGATGCCAAACACATAGAAGATGTTGAAGATGTTGCCGCCGAACGCCGACGCGGCGAGCGGCACCGTGCCGGAGTGCCCGATCATCACGCTGTCGGTCACGCCCATGAGCATCTGGCTCAGCTGCCCGACGACGATCGGCGCCGCCAACGCGAGCGTCGGCCGCAGCTCGCGCAGGTAATCGGAAGAGGCCGGCATCGCCGATGATCCGATGCGAAACCGCCCGCGTGGTCGAGCCCCGCCCCGCGGTTGCCACCGCCGCGCGGGCGCTGCAACGTCCGGACCATGCCCCTGTTCCCCGCGCTCCGGCGCGTCCTTCTCCCCTTGGTCGTCGCCCTGCGGCTCACCGCCGCGGACGATCCCGTTTACCGCCGACCCAGCGCGCCGCTCGCCGCGCTCGTCGACGCGCCCAGCTCGCCGGTGGCCGTGCTGAGCCCGGACCGCACCCGTCTGCTCCTGCTCGACCGCCCCGAGGCGCCGTCCATCGCCGAGCTCGCCCAGCCCGAGCTGAAGCTCGCCGGGCTCCGCGTGAACCCCGCGACCAACGGTCGCAGCCGAGAGGCGACCTATACCGGGCTCTCCTTCCAACCGCTGGACGGCGGCCCCGCGCGCCGCGTGACGGGCCTGCCGGCGGGCGCAAGGATCGCCGGCTACGAATGGAGCCGCGACGGCCGTCACCTCGCGCTCACCCTCCTGTTCACCCAAGGATCGGCGCTCTGGCTGGTCGATGTCGCCACCACCGCGGTGCGCCGCCTCACCGACCCTGTTCTCAACGGCTTCTTCGGCGATCCCGTGGCCTGGCTCGATCCCGAAACGCTGCTCGTCCGGCGCATCCCGGCCGGCCGCGGACCGGCCCCGGCGGAACCCGCGGTACCCGCCGGACCGGTCGTGCAGGAGAGCAAAGGGACCCGCGCGGGCGCGCGCACCTACGACGGGCTCCTTACCGGGCCGCACGACGAGACGCTCCTCGAGCACTACGGCACCAGCGAGCTCGCCTTGATCGCCCTCGACGGCGCGGAGACCATGCTGCCGGTGCGCGGGCTGCTGTCGTCCGTGCTGCCCTCACCGGACGGCCGGTATCTCATCGTCGAGACGCTGCAGCGCCCCTACTCCTACCTGGTGCCCGCGAGCCGTTTCCCGGTCACCATCGATGTGCATGACCGCGGCGGTCGCCGGGCGCACCGGGTCGCCTCCCTGCCCCTCAACGAAGGGTCCGACACCGGCAGCGTGCGCCCCGGACCGCGCGGCGTGGGGTGGCGGGCCGATGCCCCCGCGACGCTCAGCTGGACGCAGGACCTGGGTCGCAACGCGAAACAGCCCGACGGCAAGACGGCACGCGATGCCTGGTTCACCCACGCGGCCCCCTTCACCGGCCAGCCGGTCGAGCAGCAACGCTTCGAGTACCGCGTGACCGGCGTCAGCTGGGGTGACGACGGCCTCGCGCTCGTTTCCGAGACGTGGACCACCACCCGCGTGACCCGCCTTTGGAACGTCGCCCCCGGGCGGCCCGGCGCCGCGCGCCGGCTGCTGTTCGAGCGCAAGACCGAGGACCGTTACCGCGACCCCGGCCGGCCCGCGACGGCGCGCCACGCGCACGGACGCCTCGTGCTCGCGCGCGGTGCCGGCGGCCGGCTCTTCTTTCACGGACCGGGCGCGTCGCCCGACGGCGACCGGCCCTTCCTCGACGAGCTTGATCCCGCCACCGGGACCACCCGCCGCCTCTGGCGCTCCGCCCCGCCGCACTACGAGGAGTTCGTCGCGTTCCTCGACGCCGGCTTCACTCGGGCGCTCGTGAGCCGGGAGTCGGCGACCGAGCCGCTGAACTTCCTTGTGCGCGATTACGCCACCGGCGCGCTCACGCCGTTGACGGCGAACCGCAACCCGCACCCCGGGTTCAACGACGTGCGCCGCGAGGTCGTGCGCTACCAGCGGCCCGACGGTGTGCCGCTTTCCGGCACGCTCCACCTGCCGCCCGGCTGGACGCCGGCGCAGGGTCCGCTGCCGACGCTGCTCTGGGCCTACCCGCGCGAGTTCCTCGACGCGGAGAACGCGAGCCAGGTGAAGGCGACGCCGGAGCGCTTCGCGCGGGTGAGCCCGAACGGGCCGCTGCCCTTCACGCTGGCCGGCTACGCGGTGTTCGACGACCCGGCGATGCCGATCATCGCCCCCAAAGGCGGCAAACCCAACGACGCCTACGTGGAGCAACTCGTGGCCAACGCCCAAGCCGCCATCGACGAGCTGGTGCGGCGCGGGGTGACCGATCCGAAGCGCGTCGCGGTGGGCGGCCACAGCTACGGGGCCTTCATGACGGCGAACCTGCTCGCGCATTCGACGCTTTTCCGGGCCGGCATCGCGCGCAGCGGGGCCTACAACCGCACGCTCACGCCGTTCGGTTTCCAGAGTGAGACGCGCTGGTTCTGGCAGGCGCCCCTGGTGTACGCGCAGATGTCGCCCTTCAACCACGCCCACCGCATCAAGGCGCCGATCCTTCTCATCCACGGCGCCAGCGACAACAACTCGGGCACCTTCCCCATCCAGAGCGAACGCTTCTACGCGGCGCTCAAGGGCCACGGCGCGACCGCCCGCTACGTCGTGCTGCCTCACGAAAGCCACGGCTACCGCGCCCGCGAGAGCCTCTTGCACGTGTTGTGGGAGACGGAGACGTGGCTCGCCACCCATCTGGCCAAATCCGGACAGCCGTGAATGGACTGCGGAGCCTCATCTTGCGTCTCGCCCCCGACCGCTGGGCCCGGTCCCTGGAGTCGGAGTCCCGCCTCTGGCGCTCGCGGTGCGACTGCGGGCACGAGTGGTCGGTATGGGACGAGGGCGGCATCCGATGGGGCGCCTCGGGCGAACCCCGCCGGCTCCGGCGCTGCCCGTCCTGCGGGCGGATCGCCTGGCGCGCGGTGAGAAAACACCTCTCTTCCTGAAACCATGAGATCCCGCCTTATCTGGAGCGCCGTGCTCATCGCCGCGATCGCCGGCTTTTATTTCGCCACGATCCGGCCGGCGCTGCGCGAAAGCCCGGCCGCGCCCGATCGGCGGAGCATCAACCGCGAGTTCGCGGGATTCCAGCCGCCGCCGATCCCGCCGCCACCTTTGCCGGAGATCAGGATGCCCGCGCTGCCGCTACCCCCGCCACCGGGGTCGGCCGGCGGCGTCCGCCGCGAAGATCCCGTGCCCGCTCCCCTCGAGGTGCCGATCCAGCACGGCGCCACGATCGACTTCTCCACCGGCGCCCCGCATGTGCGCATGCAGGGCGCGGACAAGGAGGCCCTGGACCGGGCGCTCCGCGAGATGACGGAGGCCACGAAGGACACCCGCTTTCCGCCGCGGAAGTGAGCCGGCGGCCGCGGGACGTCAGCGACGCACCGTGAGCATGTCCTCCATCAGCGCGAGGGCCGTCGCCTCCGTGATGTCCTGCACGCTGAACCGTTGCACCGCCCGGCCCGCCTGCGCGCCGCGCCCGATCACGTCACTGGCGGCCGCCTGTCCCACGATGGCGGCATCCTTGAGCCGGATCGCGGTCGCCTGGATGTCCGGCACCGTCAGCTGGGAGTCGCCGCCGAGGCCGGGCACCACGAGGCTGCGGCTGGAGATGAGGATTTCGATCGCGACATCGGCGACCTTGGCCAGGGCCCCGCGCTCCCGCGCGGCGGGATCCCCGGTGAGGTGCGCCCCCGCCTCCGCCGGCAGCAGGGTCGCGGCGACGGTTGGATCGGCGAGTTGCGCTCCCGCGTGACGAAAGGCGCGGCCGAACAGGCGCTCGACCTCGCGCACCGTCTGCTGATCGGCCAGCGCGGGCGTGGTCCGCGCCGGCGCCGTTTTCCCGTCGGCGGCCGGCGATGGATCGAAGAGGGCGCGGTTGACGTAGATCACGATACGGGGCGCCCCGTCCGTCTGGTGGGCCCGCCGGAACCCCTCGAGGACGCCCTCGGCGTTCTGCCGCGAGACGAGGGTGTCGGGCGTCGGCGGGAATACCCGCTGGCCCGGGGTCGCCCGCGGCATCTCGGGGACCGGCGCGCGCACCGGAGCCTGCGCGACCGGCGGCGGCGCGGAAGCGGTATCGCGCGAGTGCTGCGCCGGCAGCACCGCGGCCCCGAGCAGGAATGCGGCCGGAAGCAGGCGGAATGACGTTTTCATCGTGGCGGGAGACGGGTCAGCGCGCCTGCCGGACGCGCACGGTGTAACGCTGGGCGACGGTGTTCATCGCGGTGAACCGCACGGCCTCGGTCGCGTATTCGGAAAGGATCAGGGTCTGCCAGGGAGTCTCGTCCCCGGTGGAGAAACCCTGCGCATCCTTGAACACGCAGTTGATCTGGACCTGGATCCGCCGGTTCTCGCGGTTCTTCACGTTGGCGACGACCTCGAGCCGGCCGTCGGCCAAAGGAACCTCCTGCAGGCCCGTGCACGTGACGGAATTTTGCGCGGCCTGGTCGAGGAGCACGAAGCGGTCGGAGTTCTCCAGCGTGAACCTGGTCGTGTCCACAGGCGGGAACGGACCGGTCTCGTGGACGCAGCCCGCGAGCCCGAGGGCGGCAAGGACCACGCCGAGCGGCGGGAGGACAGGGAGTTTCATGGTGCGGTGCGGGACGCTTGGAGTGAGACCGGGATTCAAGGGGTAAGTTCGCTCAAAATCAGGACGGTGTCGCGCCCGCCCTCCACAACCGCAAAGGAGACCGGCCGCGAGCGCGCAGTGAGGACCTGACCATCCCGGTCGAGGAACTCGACGCGCCCCGCGTGGCTTCCCGGAGGCAGCCGGAGCGCGGCGAAGCTCAGGCGTTGCGGCAGGTTGCCCCATTGCCGGGTGTCGGCCTCGGGTCGGGTCGCCGCCGAGACGGCCTTGCCGATCGCACCGAGCACTCCGAGTCCCAGCGCGGCCGCCTCGGCGTCGTCCCCGTCACGTCCGCGCCTCTCGCGGCGACGCGCCTCGTCGCTGGCGATCACCGCGCCGGCGAGGGCGACATCGCTCGCGGCGTCCACCCCGGCCTTGAAGACCGCCTTCCGGCCCAGGATGTGGTCCATCACGCGGCGCCCGCGGGTCACCGCCTGGTATCCGAGGTCGTCGTAGGCCGGCAGCGGCACCACCTTGCGGCCGCCGTCGAGCACGAGCCGCGCGGAGCGCGCCGGCGAATCCTCCACGTGGAAACGCAGCTGCTCGCCGTACGGGCCCGCGGCGTATTTGCGCGGACCATGGCCGTACTCCGCGAAAACGAGCACGTTGGCCGCGGGGTTGTAGTCCGGCAGCGGCCGTCGCTCCCCCGCGTGCGCCCGGGCCCGGGCCAGCGCCTCCGCGCCGTCGCCCTGCAGCTTCACCGTCGCGAGACCGTCGAGGTAGTCGAGCAGGACGTAGTCGGCGTCGTGTTTCTCCTCCGTCGCGCCGGCGTCGATGAAACTGCCCGATCGGAAACAGGCCCGGGCGTTGTCCGGCTCGCCGTCACGCCAGTAGAGCAGGCCACGGTAGTAGTAGACCATCACGCGCTCATAGGGCTCGCCGATGAAGACCTTGGCATCCTCGCCGGCGAATAACCCGCGGGCGCGGGCGGCGGACGCATCATCGGTGATGATTCCCCCGATGCGCGCGATGGCCTCGTCGAGTCGCGACTTCGCCAGGTCGTCGCGCCCGGCGCGCAAAGCCGTGGCCGCCTCGCGGCAGGCGTGCAGCACGCGGTCGCGCTCCGCGCCCTCGGCTATCCCGCGCGTGGCGGTTTTCCCCGCGTTCGTTTCGCCCGGCGGCGTCGCGCAGGCGGTGAGCAGCAGGCACAGCGCGGCCGCCGGGGGAAGGAGGCGGCTCGGCGATGACACCGGCGGAGCCAAGGTCCTAGCGGTAGGCCGCGTCCTCCAGCCCCTGCTTCTTGATCTCGGCGGCGTCCTCCCAGACAATACGGCTGGTGCGCGCGTCGGTGAGACGGAAGCTGTAGAGGATGTAGTCGCTGGTGCCGGCGCTCGTGCGGGTCGACATGCCCTCCAGTTTTCCCGTAAGGAAGTAATCCGCGCCGCCAAACTCGACCACGTTGGGGTCGGAACTGGCCGTGACCTCCCCGGAGCGCTTCAGCTCCCGTTCCCGCTGCAAGGTGCGCATCATCTCGCGGTCGAGGAAGCTCACCTGGCCGGCGGCCTTGGAGTTAAGCTGCGTGCGCAGACGCGTGAGAAAGATCTCCTTGTTGATGGGGAAACGCGTGTTGTTGACCACGGGCTCCAGCACGATGCTCGGCGGGGTTTGCGCCCGCGCGATCTGCGGTATGCCCACGATGCTGCGCGCCAGCCGGTCCGTGACCGTCACGAGATCCTGCGACTCGATGCCCGTGCCGGCGACGAAGCCGCGCTCATCGGGACGCATCTCGGTCACCGGCACGCCGGAGGGGTTCTTGACGCCCTCGGTGGTGGTGCAGCCGGCCAGGAAGAGGCCGCCGAACGCCGGAGCGGCAAGGAAAAGACGGGGGAGCACGGTCGTCATGGTTGGGAGCAAGGGAATGACGCGGTGTCCGCAGGCAAAGTCACAGCGGACGTCGGGCGATGAACAAGGATTAGCGGCCGAAAAGGCGGTTGGCCGCACTCATCGGCGAGGCGCCGTGGAAATTGTTGATTATCGTGACCTGCGGCGGGGGCGACGCGGCGGGAGTGGCAGCGGCCTGAGCGGTGGCATGGACTACCGACGGAGCGGGCGCGCGGACCTGAGCCTCGCGGGCGCGCTCGACGTCCACCACGGAACCGAGCAGCAGCCCGGCGCCCGCACCCCAAGCGGCACCCCGCCAACCGCTGTGACCGAAAGCTCCGCTGTTGTTGCCGATGATGCCACCGGCCAAAGCCCCGAGAAGCATACCGGTGGAGGCGGCGGAAGGTGATACCTGGACACCGTAGCAGGGATAATCGACGCCGTAGCCCGGATAGTAACCGTAGGCGTAACCGGGGTGGTAGCCGTACGCGTATCGGGGGCCAGGGTAGCCATAGCCGAACCCGACCACCCGGCCATGGCCGTGGGAATGGCCGTGCCAACGCGCCGGCGGAGCCGGGCGGTGCTCGCCGCGCGGTCCTCCGCGCGGAGCCTCAACCGGACCGGGCCGGCCACCACCGGGCCGGAAAACCTCCGCCTGAACGGGATTGACCAGCAGCACTGCGAGAAAGGCGACAACGGTGGTTCTCATGGGGCCAAGAGAACGTGTCCGACACGAGGGAGGTCGCAAGGTTTCCACCGAATTCCACGCCACACCCGCGGTTGACGTCAGCCTTCACGGCAAACTCTCTCGGCTCACCCCGCATGAGCCGACCCACCCCGCTGGAGCGCAGGAAGCCGATCGATTGCTTTTCAGGGCGTCGCGCCAAAGAGGTTCTCGCGGTGGTGCTGCTCGCCACCGGTGCCGTCCGAGTTCTCGCGGCCGGGAAGATCTTCACCGATCCCGCGCCGCCGGCGTTCGAGGCAGGCCCGGCGCCCTCGGCCACCAAGCCGCAGGCTAATCCCGAGGCGACCGCGCATACCGCGCCCCGGGCCTTGGCACCCGGCGCGCGCACCTCGGACTGGCCCAACTTTCTCGGGCCCGCGCACAACCTCACCTCGGATGAAACCCGCCTGCGCCGCGAGTTTCCCGCCGCGGGGCTCACGCCGGTCTGGGAGATGCGCAAGGGGGAGGGTTATGCTTCGCCCGTGATCGTGGGCGAGCGGCTGGTACTCTTCCACCGGGTGGGCGCGGAAGAGGTGGTGGACTGCGTCCACGCCATCGACGGACGCCGCTTTTGGCAGGTGAAGTACCCGACGGCGTACCGCGACCGCTACGGCTACAACCCGGGGCCGCGCGCCAGCCCGGCGATCGCCGCCGGACGCGTCTTCACGTTCGGCGCCGAGGGGCGGCTGCATTGCATCGACCTCGCTTCCGGCCGCGTGAACTGGCGGCGCGATCTCCACGGCGAATTCGGCATCAAGCAGAACTTCTTCGGCGTCGGCGCGAGCCCGCTCGTGGCCGGCGACGTCGTCATCGTGCAACTCGGCGCGCCGGGCGGACCCGGCGTGGCGGCCTTCGACGTCACCACTGGTCGGATGCGCTGGGGCGCCGAAACCGAATGGGGCGCGAGTTACGCGTCGCCCGTTCCCGCCTCCCTGCACGGGCGCGAACGCGTGCTCGTCTTCGCCGGCGGCGAAAGCCGGCCACCCACCGGCGGTCTGCTCTGCCTCGACCCGAGCACCGGCGGGGTCGATTTCCGCTTCCCGTGGCGCGGCACCCGCTACGAGTCCGTCAACGCCGCCTCGCCCGTCGTGCTGGGAAACCGAGTGCTCGTGGCCGAATGCTACGGGTCCGGCGGCGTGCTCGTGGAGGCGAGGGCCGATGGTACGGCGAACGCAGTCTGGAAGAATCCGACGTTCGGCATGCATTTCATGTCGGCTCTCCGGCTCGGCGACCATCTTTACGGGGTGCACGGGCACGGCCCGCAGGACGCCGAGCTGGTCTGCGTCGAGGTCGCGACCGGGCGCGAGGTCTGGCGTGACCAGCCGCTATGGACCGAAACCGTGCGCGAGCCGCGCGGCCCTCGGGAGATCCGCACCGGTCTGTTCCGCGCCTTTCTGCTGGCGGTGGATGGTCAGGTGCTAGCGTTGGGGGAATTCGGCCATCTCGCGCGGCTGGAACTCTCGCCGAAGGGCGCGCGCGTCCTTGAGCGCGCCTGGCTCTTCGCGGCCACGGAAACCTGGACCCCGCCCGCGCTCAGCCGCAGCCTGCTGTACATCTGCCAGAATACCCGCGACGCACTCCAAGGCACGACGCCGCGCCTGCTCTGCTACGACGTGCGCGGGGAATAGGCTGTGCGGGAATGGCAGCCAAAGGGCCATTTAACCACGGAGACACAAAGGCACAGAGAGGAGAAGAGGCGGGAGACGCCGGCCAACAGGAGCAAACGGAGGTAACCGAGAGGGGCCTTGGACCGCCTACCCGCTGCGTGTCGATCGGTGTCCATCCGTCGTTGAACCCCATTGGCTGATTTGAATCCGCCCTTTGCGCCTTATGCGCCTCCTCGCGGCCATCCCGCGATTAGCCGCGAAAATGCGCCGGGAGCTCGAAGGTGTTCGTTGAGCAGTATCGTCGGCGGTTTGGGGAAGTGGTCTCCCTCATCCGCGCCATCCGCGGTGAACTCAGGGCTGTTCGGAATTACCTTCGGGCGTCGCAGATCCGGCATGGTCCGCGGCGGCCAGCCTCGACTAAAGCAAGCCCAGCTCATCCATGTCGATCCGTGGTTACCCACCCGAAGAGCAAATCGGAATCGCCTCACGACTCCACGGTCGGGCCGCCCGAGAACGTCGGTTGCGGCGAAGCGGTGGCGCTTTTCGCTTGGTCGCGGTCGTCCGCGGCCGCTACACCTTCACCTTTAACCACGCCATCACCATGAAGTTCCCCGACCGCTTCACCGTCATTTCCGACGAAGTTTCCCAGGACCTGCCCGACCTCGTCCGCTTCGCCAAGGAGTTCGGCCTGCCCGGCTACGAGTTGCGCAGCATGTTCGGCCGGGCGTTCAAGGATCTCACCCCCGCCGACATCAAGGAGATCGCGAAGGTCGCCCGCGGCGAGGGC
>SXGQ01214239.1_pt1 | contig 26729 bp, 15 predicted proteins | sample 3178371 | NCBI WGS metagenome assembly SXGQ01 (sample SAMN11356859, study PRJNA531348) | freshwater metagenome | isolation source: freshwater sample F1-20 | place: China: Fuxian Lake, Yuxi | collected 2017-12-25 | reverse complement strand
GGTGCCGATCGACAACAACGACACCGAGCAGCTGATGAAGCAGGTGGCCTTAGGTCGCAAAAACTGGATGTTTATCGGCAGCATCGATGCCGGGAACCGGGCGGCCGATCTGATGACTCTGGTCAGCAGCGCCGTGCGGAATGATCTCGACGTCTTCGTCTACGTGAAGGACATCCTCGACAAACTGCTCGGCGGGAGCCGTGACTTCGAAGCGATGCGCCCCGACGTCTGGAAGCTCTCGCATCCCGAGGCGGTGCGGATCTACCGCCAGGATGAGCGGCGGCACCGTGCCGAGGTCAAGTCAGCAAAGCGGGCCAAGCGCCGCGCTGGCCGCCGGTAGGCCGCGTCCGGCGGCTCTTCTCGTGGGCTCTCTCTGGCCCAACGCTGGTCGCAAGGGGATGGCGGTGGTGGGCGCTCACGCCAATCCCAAACGAACGCCCAGACGGTATGAAACTGGCCCGCCACTACCAGGCTCTGCTCGTCTCCGGCAAGTTCGAGCACAGGGCCGCACTGGCACGCCATCTCGGCGTCAGCCGGGCACGGGTGACGCAGGTATTGCGGCGGCTTGATTGACGGAGTCACAATTCCTCGTCGGCGGTAAGCGCATCTGTCTCTGCGGGCTCATGCACAGACGGCCACAACACGGCAAGCAAGTGCAATTCGGGCACCTCGAAGGGTAGATCGAACTCGTCGATTCGATTTTCAATTGCCTCTTGAGCGTTGTGGAGTAGCGAGTCTGCCTGATCCGCGTCGCTTGGTCGTTGCATGGCACCATCTCGACGCAAGGTCCGTCTCGCCAACAGATCATTAAGGAGCAGCAGCAGTTGCCAGTCGGAAAGAACCTTGGCTTCACTTCCCACAAATTCGACGCCAGCCAACACTGCGCGCACGTTCGTGATGCGCGACGTCACTTTGTCAGACACTCGGAATACGACAACTGGGTGCGGAAGTGCCGTTCGCGGAATTGCTGTCACACTGACGTTGGCTTCCCGTGCCTGGCGGATCGCTTGATCGACAAGAACGTGGCCGATTCCCAGGATTCTTTCCGACTTGATCGCTTTGTCCGCAGTGCGCAAAAAGAGGGTGTCTCGATAATTCGACCGCACCGCCGGAGTCGCAAGCCATTTGTCAGGCGTTTTGAACGAGAGGCCATCGTCCGACTCTTGATATTTCCGCTTGTTCAGAGCCAGCATTGCCAAGAAAAATGGTCGCAAGGAAGGAAGATCGAGCTTGGGAATCTTCTCCGACATGTGCTGAAAGTCGAAATGAGCACAGTGGCCAACCAGACTTCGAACGGTATCTAACACGTCCTTGCCCCCAAAAGTTGCTGTCTTTTCGTCAAACCATTTTGAAAGAGACCCTGGCGGCACTTCGTCCGCAGCAGCGAACACTTCTCTAAACATTTTTGACGAAGCCATCCCCAGGACCAGCTCAAGCAAATCTTCGGGCTCATCCATCACCTCTCCAAGGGACTGCATAATCCGGTCAATCTTCTCATTTAGCTTATCCCAGATGAGTGACTCAACGGTACTTGGATTCCGAAGTGACATCACCTCGACTCGCTGCTTTTGCCCGTATCGATTCAGTCGTCCGACGCGTTGATGAAGTCGCATCGGGTTCCAAGGAAGATCAACGTGAATCAGCGTGTAGCACTTCTCCTGAAGATCGATGCCTTCACCGGCGGCTTCCGTGGAAACGAGAAAACGCACGCTTCCGTCGTTGAATCTAGTCGACGCAGATTCCCGGTCTTCGGAAAACGAGCGCATTTTTCCTGAAGAATCAGTGACTTCGTCGGCACGCCCGTCGCCATTGATGAAGGTAACGCAACCATCGCCATATTTACGCATCAACGCAGACATGAGCAGCGATTGGGTCGCCTTGTATTCTGAAAAGAACAATACTGCCCTTTGTTCAAACCGCTCCTGAAGCAGCACCAGAATTTTATCGATCTTGGTTTCATGTGCTACGCTTTCCGCTGCCTCGATCAATTCCACGAGCCTGGGTTCTTCATCTTCCATCAGTTGCAATTGAGCAGTTTGTTCGGCAATCTGCTCGTCAATTGCATTCAGGTCATCCGAGTCGCTCTCAGCTTCAGTTTCTTCATACTGTTGAAGAATATTTCTTCGCACTTCCAGTTTCGCCAGCTCTTTTCTTGCCGCCTTGATTCGAGAAAGTCGGTTCTTTAGGGCTCGGCGAATGGCGGCCACAGAACTGGACGCGAGTTTCTGCATCGCAATTAGAACGAGTATCGCTGTGCGCTGGTCAGTCGCACTGAGGGTTGAGGCATATGCCTTTCCCGTTGCGATGAACTCGGTAAGCATGTCGTAAAACCGCTTTTCCGCCGGCGAGTAGGAGTAAGTGTCCGAGCTAACTTTTGGTGCGAAGAAGAGGCGTTTCCCTTTAAGATCGGTTACGTTTTGTTTATTGTTCCGAACCATGACTTGGCGAAGCTGCGGAAGCTGCTCGCATAACGGTCTCCGAGGATCGAACAGATCGGGACGGAGCAGATTCAGAAGCGACAAGAAACCGTAGTCCTTCCCGCGGTGTGGCGTCCCCGTGAAGAACATCATGGAATGCACCTTGTGTGCCTGCACAATCTTCTGAACAAAACGGTAGCCGAGCGTAGGCCCACCTTGCTCATCTGCGTTGAGATGATGCGCCTCGTCCACCAGTATGAGATCCCACACTGGTGCGTCCAGGATTCTGTCATGTCGGTGGCCGCTATCTTTGCGCAATGTCTGAAGCGATGCAACGACTTGAGGGTGGGTGTGCCAGAAATCGGACTTATCGCTATCTGCGTCCGCAACGTACTTGGCTAGGCGAATATCGAACATCGTGCGAAGGCGGTACTGCCATTGCTCAACCAGTGATGCGGGACAAAGGACCAGCAGTCGGCTGACATGCTCCCGAGATAGAAGTGGCCATAGTATCAGGCCGGCCTCGATCGTCTTCCCGAGTCCCACGTCGTCGGCTACAAGCCAACGTGCCGGCCAAGACTCCAGCACTCTCCGACAGACCCATAGTTGGTGTGGTAGCAACGCAATACGCGACTTCGACAGCACCCCCCAGGCATCGTTGACAGACTGAATCGCTTCAGCCTGCACTCTCGTAACGACTTCGAGTGGCACATCCCACTCCAGTTTTGCGATGGACTGTAATGGCGTGTCAACCTGAACGACTTCGCCGCCTTTGCATCGCTCGATACCATGCTCGAACTGAACGATGACCGTTTGCCCATCATCAAGTATGACGTGGCCCGTTCCGAAGCGAACATTTCGAACATGGTCACCTTGCTTATACATTGAAGTCATCCCTTGGTGTGCAGCCTGAGTTACAACGGCAATTGAGCCCATTCACTGTCGTTCTCTTCTTCCCCTACGACATTGCGGTCGAAGAACCGCTGCTGGAGGGAGTCATCCTCAGCGATAAACTGGAAGGGGATGTCGAATGCGTCTGAGAACGTCGCACGCTCGGGACCGATCTGCTGAATCACGAAGTCATAAATGTGAGTGGAAATGTTCCAGCGCTCGACTTTAAGGTCGAGCCCCTCACACCCCAGAAGCTTAAAGACGTCCCTGACTCGCTTCGTCGGAACGAAGCAGTGCCGGAATGCGAAGTGACTTTTCAGCAGTCCCAATCGAACAAGCTCGCGGACGATGAAACATGCGCCAAGACCAAGAACGCGACAAAGCGGTGGTGCTCCGATTCCACCTCCCTGGAAAAGGCTACTCGCCAATGGGCGCGTAATCTCCGTCAGTTGAAATGTTCGGTTTACTCGATCAATCGCCAGAAAAAGCTCGATGTAATCGTCGAGATAGCGAGACATTTGGAAAATCCCGACAAATTGCCTCATCCAATGGAAGTACTCCGCCTCGTCCACCTGCCGTTCAAGGTAGCTGCTGACAAATGCCATCCACCGCTCGGAATCTGGTTCGGAGGCTGCGAACATGTCGAGCCACCCATCGTCTTCACAGTTCTGCAGAAACTGTCGGTGCTGGCCTGCACCCGCACGTCCCATCGTATGCAAGAGTCCGAGAAGCATCAGCGTGGTCCATTCCTTCCTGGACTCCGACGCTGCTGCTGTGGTGTCAGCTAGGTGAGTGGGCCCGCCATTCGGATACGTGCGCCGCTCGTACTCCTCGCGATATGTGAGGCCATTGAAACGCTTCTGTGGTTGATCGGCATCGCCATGCCACCAAGCGTGAATTTTGAGTAAGACATCTTCTGCATCGAACGGCAAATGTGTGGGCGTGGCGTCCTGCCGGAGACTATCCCAGTCTATTATTGGCCGAAGGTCTGTCGGCACCAGATCGAGAAGTCGTGCCTTGGTCTCTTCTGTCAATGCGTGAAAGGCATCAGAACTTGCGAGATGTTCGAGCCAAGTATCTTTCATTCCACGACGTTGCACTTCAACTACGATGGTTGCTGCGAGTTGACCATGAGCCAGGTACTCCAACGCAGCCTTTCTCTTGGTGGAGCCCTTGGCTTGAACGATCCATTCGGCCATCAACCGGCTATCGGCATCAAGTTTCTCCCTACAGACATCGAAAAACACGAGCCCAGTACCATGGTATTCTTCGCTAAGCACCCTGGCATCTGGGGCAAACTGAGCCCGGAATCGTTCATCCTCGCGACGGTCATCTCGATCTAGCTCTCCGACATGGCCGAGAAGAAGTTGTTTTGCAGGATGGTAACGATTGTCCCTTCCCTTGAATTCGATCGAATCCAAGAGTTCACGGAGATCGCGAGCCTCAGCCCGGTCAGCAACTAGGTCCATCATTCGCTTGGACACCACGTCGCCAAGGCGCTCCGCAGTCGCGGAATCAGCATAGTTCCCCAGCCGAAACTCCCAGTTGAGGACTTGCGCCATGCTGAGGGGACGGATATGTTGAACCATCTGGCCAGCCAGTTGCTGGAGCGGAAGAAGCGATTGAGCGAACGAGATCACGGTTCCGGGCGGCGCATGTTGTCGGAACGAATCCCATCCAGTAACCGTGGAAAACAAAACATCGTCCTCGGCCAAGATGCCCTTCAGGGCATATCGCGCCTCGGGAATCGACACAAGTTGCTTGTATTCACCGCGAAGCCTCGTCGGCAGCGATGCGCAAGTCTGGTAGAGCTTCGCAGCGGCTCGATCTCGATCAGCCCAAAACACTTCTCGCACGAGCGCATCAGCCGGACCATCGCGAGTGGCGCGTTCAGCAAGGGCATTTCCCAGTAACCCAAATAACGAATCCCAAAAGTCGTAGACGGTCGCATCTCTCGCCAACCGAAGTTGGCTACAAAGCGTGCGCCAGCTTTGTGAAGACTCCGTGGCATGAAACACGTCACAAAGAATGCTTGCCAAGGCGATCCCCAAGCGGCTGGAGATAGCGCAATTCTGCTCAAAGTCCCGAGCCAATTGCGCCCGACCAACGTCGAGTGCAAAAGGGCCGTTGATCAGGAACCCTAAACTAAGTTGCTCCCGCGTAGGGGCAGTCACCCAGATTGTAGGAACGTCGGTTGCGAACGCGTCGAATGTTCGTGCCGCGATTCCGAACAACACGCAACCATGCACAGTGTCGAGCAACAATCCACGCTGTGGTCGGACCGGTGATGTATCGCCCGAATGATCGAGCGTCGCGAACGAACCGGTAAAACATCCAGAAATATCGGTGATAGCTTCGGGCTGCCAAATTACCTCGCCATCCCCTTGATTGAGGATTATGCAGCGAATGTGGCGTGCAAAAACGACAAGGACATGCGCAAGCCGCAGGAAGTCGAATAAGACCTCTGTTTCAGTAGCGTCTGTTAGCGGTAGGCGAAGAATAGTTGCTTGCGCGTTGCCAGACAGATGAGTAGCTCGGCACGCGTCGAGAGCGCCACGCTCTTCGCCGATAAGGCGTCGAGGATACATCGCACCGGTAACTTCAAACGCCAACCTGCCACTCAGAACCTGTGGGCGTTCGGCGACAAGATAGCAACTCTTGAAGCCCAGCCCGAATTTGCCCGTCACGGCGGACGCCGCCTCTCGGGGTCTGTGCAATTTGTTCGACAACGAAAGAACAAGCATTTTCCACAGATCATTGTCGAAGCCCAGATTCGAGTCGCTCGCGTCCATTGGATACTGATTGATGCGGCGCCCACAGTGCGCAAAGGTCACGTGGTCTTTGTCGGTCACGACATTGAAAATCTGCAAGGCACGATTCTGGTCTTCGGAAACGGAAAAGTTCTCGACTAACTCAACGCTTGCGTCATCCGCGTTCTGAAAGATCTCAAAAGGAATCGATGACTTGGTGTACTGGTAGTACTCGGCGATTCTCTCGCGAATCGATTCGAGAATTCGCGATTGCACGTCCTGATGCGATTCCAACAGTTCACGCAGCTGCGACTTTGCGTCTCGCATTTCCGCATCGGCGTTTCGACTCCCTGAGGCGGCGCGAACGACCGCGCTAGACCGACGCTCGGCAAGGAGTCGTTGCGCGGCATCCCATTTGTTGAGAACGGCCGCAACCTGCGGATCGCTGCGGAGGCCAAGCTGGTCGAGAATCAAGAACCCATTCTCGACGACCCGCTCTTGGGCAATGCTTATGTCGAGTTGATCGCTTTCGGATAAGTCGTCCCACGCGGCTGCAAAGCCTGTTTGATACTCGTAACTGTTGTAGGCACTTCCGATAAACTTGACTGCGGAGTCACGCAATAGTTTGCTAAGGTCGGCGGGATTCTGTTTCCTTGGGTCAATCTCATTAAGGCGAAAGCAGAGCACGCGAACGCTATCGATTACGCAATGCGGGAATGGGTAATTCCGCTTTCCATACCCAACAAATATGTTCTTGGGCGTTCGATTGCGAGGCGCTTTGAACCGCTGTCCCATCAAGCTGAGGACGGCTATCGAGTCGCTGGCAACGGTCTCGACTACGACTCGCTGCTTCGACATCATTGTCAACCCGTCCTCCATGCGATCTCCGGCCTTCGTCTGTGGCAATCCGAACTTCAATCGAGTCTCTTCGACAGTTCGGTTCTTGCCGAGATAGACCTGGGCCAACTGGATAATTCCAGGGTCGTCGCCCAAGAGCGCTAAGAACCCGCCGATCTGCTCAGTGGGAACGATGTCTTTCCACGGTTCAAAGTAGGTTCGTAAGCGCTCCGAGGCTGCGTTCAGTTCTGGCCGAATGGCTACCCAATCAGGATCACGGCCGTCATCCACTCCGACGATGATGTTCGCGATGCCGCTGTTTCGTAGTGATTCAGGCATGAATTGCGAAAGGGTGTCTTCCGTGCTGCCGTCAACAATACTGGACGTGGAAATCCCGTCATTGTCGCAGCAAAGCAAGTTCGCAGCTTTCCATTCACCATCGCGGGTCGGCAATGATTCGGTTTTTAGCGTCATGTCATACCCTTCCGCCTTGACGACGAGCTTCAGATACTCGTTAAAACACTTGATGAGTCGCGTCTTGCGTCGCTCATTGCGTTCGACCGCGTGCGCATTGCGAAGGCAGTCGAGAAACATGCGCATTCGTTCAACAAGGATTGGCGGTTTGGCAAGTTCCTCGAAAACCTGTCTTGGGGCGTCCGAATACCGCTGAGCAGCTTGCTCAATTAGTGGACCACATGGGAGCAAGGTCTCGGGAACAGAGTTTACGACATCACGCAACTCAGCGAACAAGGCGCGAGGAATCTGGCCAATGTGATTTGTCGGGTCTTCGACGAGTAGCTGGCCGAGCATCGACAACGCCGTTTCCGTTCCCGGAAATGCGCGTTGGCACACCAGGTCAAAGGAGCGATGGTGTCGTACATCGGGGGCAATCATTCCCGGCTCAAAGAAGACGCCGGGATACATGCTCGTCAGTCGTGCTACTTCGTCACTGAGTCGGGGAAGGTAGATTACGTCGTCCGGCCGCATCGTCACGCCATTGTGACCTGGTAACCAAGGTAACCGGCTCAGTTGCCGCCAGTGAGCTGTCGGAAGATCGGGCGATTCACCTAAAGCGTCCAAGAGAACTTGCCAATGGCCAGCTGGTTCGGTCTGCCCCATCACGAGTTCTACTAGCGCTACTGGATCAAGTGGGCGTGCCAACTCTAATTGTCGCCGCCAAGTTACGTCATTGGCACTTTTGCGAAGAATCGTCACCGAGTGCGCGAGCGCTGGAGGAACTGCAACCTCACTTTCCCAATAACAATTCGCGCTGATGGCTACAAAGTGACCTGTAATGTCTTCATGAATTGGCAACGCTCGGCAACGCTCGTCGTCTTCAAGTGCCCGAAGCAATGCCGAGTACTCTGTAGGCGACGGGCGGAGGTCAGCAAATACCGTCGGAACGGAGTCCATGATGAGTTGTGTTGCACTCTCGGCTCCGACCTCCTGTATGCCGAACTCTTCACGGTCGTCGTCGGAAAGCCGACGGGAAAATGTTCCGTCGATGAGACGCCATTGCGACTCTTGGGACTCCAGTGCAATACGGGTCACCCGACGCCAGACATCTGAGCTGCTGGCTTGGGAGACAAGCAGAGGGGCGGTGGAACTGAAATGGGTTGGCTGTCCGTGAAGAAGGTAACGCACACTCTCCACAAATTGCCGCTCCTTGCGCCCAGCTTGATAGCCGAGCAACGTCTCCAGCAAGGGCAATCGATCTTCCGCATTGCACAACGCAGGTGCATTACCACGGCGAAGTGTTTCGAGCACTTCGCGTTGGCGGCATGAGGGTGGTTCCTGGGAGGGAAAAAGGAACTCGAAGAGCGTCTTACCGATTAGAAGGACGCGCTCGTCCTTGAGTGCTCCCTGAAGCTGGTATGCGAACGACGGGGGCGAGACGAATAGGAGCTTCCTCAATCGAGCGTCGTTGAGTGCATCCCAAGACACCGCTACGTCGCTATCAGAACGCTTCCGACAGTCTCGCGCGACGAACAAGGGCATTTCACGGCAAGCGTTGAGAACATCGGCAAACTCGTCAGCGCGGCGAAACAGTTGAGCAGCGACAACCGCGATGACTTCGCGCTCGCTGCTCGTTTCTGCTTTGGCCTGACGCGTCGCAAGGATATTAAGGAGCGAGATCGCATCAGTTGTCTTAAGCCGGGCCGTCCCTGGGTGGTCCGGCACGTCCAGTTCATGGGGAATGAAGACCACGTCCACATCGCATTTACAAAGCTGCGCGAACAATGCATCAGAAGCACCAATGTCCGCGAGACTGAGCGGCAAGCGATAGCCACGAGGGACTCGATGCACGAGCCGACGAATGTGATCCGCCTGCTTTGTAATGGCGTCCAGGCCACATTCACCCAACCCCCTTCGAACGAGCCGCGATAACGTGACAGCATGCGATGTCGTGGAATCGTTCTCAGCCATCTGATCGAGAAACGTGATCAAATAATCCAAACGCACTTCATGACGAAGCGATTCTCCTGGTGGCACGCTGTTCAGAAGTCGTTCGATGAATGCAGGTGGCCAGGGCGATGCAACTCCTTCGGTTAGTAGTCGAGGCTCGCCCCGCAGCGTCACATTCAGACTGCTGACAATCGTTTCCAAGGCAGGAAACACAAGCCAAGGGATGTCATTCCGCGTGGATCTCGGCAGTTCAACCAGAGGCTCTCCTGCCTGGAATAGTTTCCACCGACGCTGTCCCCCCGGCACGTAAAGTCCCGCCCAGCAATTGATTCGGCAGACATCGTTTCGAAAAGCCGTGAAGAAAGGCGACAATTCGAAAGCGGACGTAATTGCCCTCATCTCGTCATATGTCACAGCGGCTACGGAGTCGTGGAGCAGGCGTTCGAGCGCCTTCGGTACCAAAGGCATTGTGCCGACGGCGGCGAGGCGACGATTCCAAGCTCGCCGCAACTGCTCATCACTGGTAAATGTGGTTTGCACCTGAGAGTCGCCTTGCAATCCGACGGGACGATTTCGGCCGGCGTCAACGAAGAAATACCCGTGAAGAAACAAGCACACATCGATGCCTTGGGCCTCAAGAGTGCGAATGTCCGGTTCGCCAAGCGGTAGAAACACGGCCCAGCTCACGGAAAGTCGTCCAGCATTCTTTGGACTGGTCCTGGTTATCGATAGGCACACTCCGGCGTGTTGCCGCGCCTTCTCCTTGACGTTTTTCCAGAGATCCGTGTCGGGGTCTCGCCCCAAGTCGCTGGGCCAATGTTCATCATTTTCATAGAGGCTCAATGTGCCGTCGGACGGGTTCACTTCATGGCCGACATAGGCAAGCGACCGAGCGTGTTCGTCACGGCGTGCGATGCTTACCTTCCCGGCGATCTCTGAGAGTGTCAGGGGCCGTAACGTCTCGAATTCCTTCCTGCGTTGACTCCGCTCTCCAATGGTGACGTCGAACAAGGAATTCGCGATACCGCGTTGGATGTTGTATCCTTGAACCCTTTCAACTTTGGATACGAGGGGAAGCAGCGCAGCAACCTGGCGTGGCAAATCAGAGGAGTTCAGTAATTCGCTGGGATTATCACCTGGAAACTCGTGGCAAATTGGCTCGTTACCGCGCAACTGCGAACGCTGTCGAAGAGGTATCCAAAGACAGAACCAACGGCTCTCTGGAAGGATTGGCCCGAGACAGCGCAGGATGAGTTGCTGGTCGTGCGGTTCGAATGAATCCCACTCTGCGTGAAACCGGTCACCTTCGTCGCTAGACCACGGGTTCAACACATCTGCGTGGCGAAGCACACCCTCCGCACGGTCGGGGCAGGCTAGGAAGAAGAATGCTTCGCAGAGATGAAAGATGCTCTTGAGGCCGAGCCCGAACTTGCCGATCTTCGAGGCGTCCATCGCCTTCGTGTTTTCTCCAAACCGTCGAATGTTGTCGCCGTCGTGCCGCTCAAACTTCCCGTCATTGATGACAAACATGCCCGGCGAGCGCAATAGTGGGTGCTGTGCTTCAGCGAATGGCTCGGCGATACCAATCCGCAAGACCGTTGCATCGGCATCATCCGCGTTTTGAACAAGCTCCTTGGTAATCGAGAAACCGCTATCGCCGAGCGCATACCGGCCTTCGCTCAGGTTCTGTCGAATCTGGCGGATAAAAGTCGCCGCCGATGGAATGAAGCCTTTGTGAGTCATAGGTCGAGCGTCTCATTGAAATCTGTGGCCAATTGCCCACCCCTGACTGTGGGGCCGAACGCAGCTAGAAGAGCGATGGTTCCTTTTTTCGGAGCACCAACCCCATCCCCTCCGAGCGAATCCGCATCGCCTCGGGTGACACCTGAAATGTGCTAGCCAGAGGACGAACTGTATTCTCCAATATCATTTCGTCGGTTCCGTGTTCACCGTTCTCGGCACGCAGGTCGGACAGGTAGATTGGGTCCATACCACCTCGCCATTCATGCCAGGCGCGTTTCAATATCTCGCGGGGCATGAGCAAGCAGGAGGCAAAACGGTTGGCCTGGTACTCAATCGGCTCGGTATCGCTCGAACGACAAATGTACTCAGGTCGTTCTTTGCCTTCAGGGAACAGTGAGTGTTGATTTGCACGGCGTAGAAACAGTTGGCGGTGAAGTCGCCAGTGACCGGCTTCGTGGGCCAGCGTGAAGTGGTAACGGCCGAGCATGGCCGGATACGTTGCCGGATCAAGTCGCTGGTCGATACCCACTCGCTTCTCATTGACCCACAATGCACCGTGAACATCTCCGACGCCGAAGAGCTTCTGCATATCGAGGAATTCAAGATTCAGCCCCAGGTACAGCTCGACCATTTCGTCGATGGGAACCGGTGGCGCCATGACCTGGCCATGCTTGTTCCCATATTCTGCTAGTAACAGCGCAGCCTCGTCCTCAAACTCTTGGTCCTTCATGAATCGCAACTTGTTTGTAAGCGTCGGGAATCGCTTCGCCATGATCTACTTTTCCTCGTCAGTGCCTTCTTTCTGCATGCGTTCAGCGTCCTCACGAAGTCGGCGAAGTTGATCGGTTGTTAGTCCTCGAACAGCACGGAGCAGGTCAGGGACAGCGGTCGGGGCTTCGCGAATGATCTCTGGCAAATCCTCTGTCAACCGGCCAGCAAGGGCTGTCCACTCATCAACGCTCTCACCCAACAATTCTGCCATGCGTTTCACACGGTCCGCAGTCGGCGGATCAACGTTGTCCTGCTCGACCTGCGAGAGATAGGTCGGGCTAATACCAACCAGTTCCGCAAACTTCCGCAAGCTGAATCCCTTTTCGACGCGCTTCTCACGAAGAAACTGTCCGAAGGTCTTTGCCTTTTTCTTGGCCATGTTACAGCGCTCCCGTGAATGCGCGATCGAGCAGGGATGGGAGCATTGCGCTTGCCCCTGCGTTGGCCTTGCGCCCAATGTCTCGCATCTCTTGGAGATTTGCTTGTAGGTGAGACATCGATTCAACGACTTCGCACTGACGCTCGAGCGAAATGTGCTGAGGGAATGGGATATTCATCACAATTGGCTGAGAAATCTTTTTCATCGTTGGACTCGTGCCCTTCGCGTTCCGTTCGATAAAGTCTCGAACCAGCGGTGTTTGGAGCCAGTACCAGACGAAACTCGTCTTGGCGTTCTTGGGATCGACATCAAGACGCATCGTCAAATCAGGGTAAATACACTGTTTCGGTTCACCCGAATAAATTGCGGCATGCCCAACCAACTGAGGAGTGTTGCTGCGGGTGATCAGCAGGTCTCCTTCCTGAAGCCAATAGTGCGCACTGGCATCGGTCGGTTCAGAAGTTCGTTTGAACGCAGTCGGGTCATAGTCATAACCCGTGATGGCAGAGAGCGTCAGCACGGGCGTCCCATCACTAGCATTATCTCACCTCGCTGACCATCCATTTCTCGGCTTGGACACCAGGACTCGTGCAAGTACCCCTAGCTGTCCGACATTCTCCGAAAATCCCCTCAATGTTGCTTTTTTCAGCGCGCGACTTTCCGCGAGGGACTGCCCCTGAAGAAGTTGGACCTGATTAATCTTCGAGGCAAATCTCTCAAGCCTCGCTGCGATACGCCTTTGGTCACTCAGTGGCGGGAGCGGGATAGTCAGGTCGAGGAACCGTGGTGGATTCAGCGTGAGTTTCGAGAGTGCCGCTGAGCCTGTTGACATTTGCCGAGCCTGTTCCCACAGGGGGGGGTACCGGAAATACCAACGCAAGTAATCTCGATCAACCCGATTCGTATCAAGCTCATACGTGGGAAACTTATCGGAGACGAACATCCCGTCGAATTCGCTGGGAACGACTCCAAACGTTCCCTTCCAAGCAAAAAGCTTGTTGTAGATCACGTCGTTCTCGCGAATGACGAAATGGCTTTTCTTTTGAATCTTTGAGGCCGCCCTCAATTCGCGATGAAACGGACCTTGTCCATAGAGGCGCATGCCTACAAGGTTCGCATCCTCCGTTGACCCCAATTGATAAGGCCGTCGGTTTTGACGCATGATTTCCTCGAATCGTACCTCGGGAATGCCGCTTGTGCTCATGCTCCGGCCCTCGTGAGTTCAGCCTTGATCTCTTCCATAATCTCAATAATGCGTCGCTCCTTCGTCAGGATGTCCTCGGCAAGTTGCTCGGGCGGCAGATGCACCAATGCTTCTACACTATTCGGGTTCTTTTGATCCAAGTTGCATGCGATTAGATTTCCGGACTCGTCATAATTTAGAATCTCTGTTACTGGAACACGCCATGCGTGATCGTTCTCCTTGCGACGTTTGGATTGGAACCACTTGATACAGTCGGCGAAGTCTTCGATTTGAAGGGGTTTCGTCTTCGTAAAGTTCTTTCGCCCTTCCGGGAGTGGAAGCTCGTAGAACCAGACATGCTTCGTAGCTTCGCACCGATCGAAGAACAGCAGGTTTGTCGGAATAGGGGTGTAGGGAGTGAACACGCCGTTGGGCAATCGCACGATGGTGTGCAAGTTAAAGTCCTTGAGCAACTCTTCCTTGATGCGAGCGCAGACGCCGTCGCCGAAGAGTGTGCCATTGGGGACAACGATCGCTGCCCGACCGGCGTGATCATTTCCTGCTCTGGGCTTCCTGAGGCGGCGCATGATCAGTTGCAGGAACAGCAGCGCCGTTTCGCTAGTCTGTTTATCAGCCGGGAAGTTGTTGCGGATACCAGCTTCCTCTTCACCACCGAACGGTGGATTCGTGAGGATCACATCCACCTGATCGGCTGGGCCAAGTTCGGTGATTTGTACCGCGAGACTATTGCCGTATTCGATTGCGGGCGAATCCAGCCCGTGCAGCAATAGATTCATTTGCGAAAGCATGTAAGGAAGTGGCTTTGCCTCACCACCCCGAATACTCTTCTCTTGCAGCACCTTGCGTTGCTGAACCGTCTGGGCCTGTTTCTCAAGATGCGAATACGCTTCGGCCAGGAAGCCGCCAGTTCCGCAGGCGGGGTCAAGGACGACTTCGCCGAGGTGCGGGTCGGTCACCGCGACCATGAATTGAATCACTGGGCGCGGCGTGTAGAACTCGCCCGAATCACCGGCCGCGTCGCGCATTTCACGGAGCATCGACTCGTAGAGTCGCGCCAGCGTATGGATCTCCTCAGTCGAATCGAAATGGATGGCATCGACGAGAGTGATGACGTCCCGCAACAAGTAGCCAGAAATCATCCGGTTGATGACGCCGGCAAACACCGTGGCGATTACGTCCCGCCGCCGGTCACCGTTGGTCGATTGCAGACCGCGAAGATAGGTCAAGAGTCCCGGACCGCGTTGCCCATCAGGTCGAATCGCTTCATCCTGGTTTACATATGCAATCAACTCGTCACCTGAGATTCCGTCCTTCTTCGCCGCCCAGTCCCGCCAGCGATACGGAGACTCGATGGCGGCCTTGTACTTTTTCCCGGCAATCGATGCTTCGGCCTCACTGAGTTTTTCCCGGTCGTCGAGAAACTTGAGGAACATGATCCACGTCAACAAAGGGAGACGATCCAGGTCGCCGTTGAGCCCCTTATCTTTGCGCATGATGTCGCGAGCGGATTTGATCAGGCTTCCCAATTGCTGCCCCGTCGTCTTGGGGGTGTCAGCCGTCTTCGTTTTCTTCTTGGCCACTTCAGTCCTCGTTGTAGTCGCTCACCACAAGGGCAAGTCGAGATCTTTGGGGGAAAAGGTTGAATTGCCGAACCATCGCAACGGGAGTGAGCCGTCGGTCGGCCAGTTTTGATTCTGGGCGAAGCCATCCAGGACAGACACAAGTGTCGTCTTATCCGGAAACTGGGCTGGATGGCGGACAATGTTCAAGAGGCCGTTCGCCAAGTACATATCAGCCAGAAGCAGAAGCTCGATCGTGAGATTGCGATAATCGCTGTCGTGTACGATCTCACATCGAACCGAGTGGATCGATCGAATTTCTGCCTGGTAATTTGGCCGAGCATTGCGAAGGTGCCATCCTGTCATACCTTCGATTCGTTGCGTCAGCATCCTACCGTTGCGCTCACCCTGCCTGGTCAATAGAGTTTCAAGGCCGATGACGTTTAACAGAAACGCATCTGCCAGATCGAGGGACATCAGACTTCGGCCCAACATGGCGGCCCCGCTACCTATTTGGCGACGCCAGTCAGGGTCAAGATTTGCATCCACAAGTCGAGCGAACAGCTCGATGATCCCCGACTGAGTAATAGCGTTGTGCCAAGTAGCGTCCAACTCGAACGGCATCAACATTCCTCGCTGATTCCAGTTTCCAGCGATCAATGTGCCATTCAAATCGAGGAAGGTGTCGGTCTTGGCGGTGCTCAGCGGATACCCACGAATCGTGAATCCGCATGAGTGGTGTCGACGAGAATAGAACGCCGCAGTCGAAGCGAGGATTTCAGCAGAGTTGCGCAGATCGCGGAAGACATGATGGCGTAGTTCCTCGGGAACTCCTGTGCGCTCCAAAACCGCGTATGACTGGCTTCCATCGAACACCCGCTGCATGGCTTGGGCACCTAGCGCAACAGGGAGGTTTGGCGGCTGCAATAAAGCCCGCAAGGATGCCTCTGAATGAAATGTGACATCGCGTACCTGCCATCGTCCGTGAATCGGTGGCGCCTCGGAGATGTTGAGTTGAACCATCGGAACGATGATCAACCAGCGGCTTGATGTTTGATTTGGATTGGGGGCCGTGCTCATGTTTCGCCGTGGGTGGGGCTTATGCCGCTGCATACAACAGGGTCTGAAGTTGCATCACCGCGTGACGCAACTGCTCGACGCCGCCGAAGCGGGTCGCAATCTCCAGCACGTTTCCGTGCGTGCTTATCGGCGGAACTTGCAGCACGTCGGGAATGACGAACTGCGCGGTTCCGTGTTCGGTGTACTTATCAAGCAATTCGTTGAGGATCTGGCGGGCCTCGGGGCCAAACTGATCGAAGAAATCGGGCCGTTCGGACCGCAGACGTTGCGCTCGTTCACGCCGCGTGCGGAGCGGGGCATTAAACGCCAGGTGACAGATCAGGTCGAGCGGATCGGCGTCGGGCTGGTTGGAGGTCTCGGCCAGATGATCGAAGTCGATTCCCCGTTCGGCTAGGCGGTCAATGATTTCGCTGAGCCGCTCCGGATTGGCCCATTCGCCACGCAGCTCGGCGGCGTTGCGGTACAGCGTGCGGACTTTGTCAGCCGTGTAATCGGTGAATTGAACGACGCGGAGTTGGGTGCCATCGGGGTCGAGTTCGTAGACGAGATGCGCCGCGATCTCCACTTGGCCGCCGTCGAAGTAAAACTTCTGTCGGCCGCCGGTCGGTTCGTCATCGGGCGGCAATTCGCCCCCGCCTTCATCGACCGCCGTTTCGTCTTCCGGCGTGACGACCTCCTCCTCGCCCGTAGGCTCCCCTTCTTCGTCGATGACCTGCTGGGTCTCGATAGACGGATCGCCGTCGAAATCGGGGTCAGCGAACAGTCGCGTTGCTGAACCGGTGTAGTCGAGGATGCTGAAAAAGAGTTTGCCGTAATCGTCCCGGACCCGCGTGCCGCGGCCGATGATCTGTTTGAATTCGGTCATCGAATTGATGATCCGCACCAGCACGACGTTCTGGACGGTGGGAGCATCGACGCCGGTGGTCAGCAATTGTGAGGTCGTCAGAATGACGGGCGTGCGGCGTTCCAAGTCCTGGAAGTGGCTGAGATGCCCTTTGCCAATGTCCCCCTCGTCAGAAGTGACACGGCAGACGTAATCGGGGTGATCACGGACGATGTCGGCGTTCAGATTGTTCAGTTCCCGCCGCATTTCATCGGCATGTTCCTGATCGACACAAAAGACGATGGTTTTGGCAAACCGATCCGTGCGTCGCAGGTATTCCGTCAAATGCCGGGCGACGGCGTGCGTTCGGGCGCGGAGGGACACCCGCTTCTCGAAGTCGTTGGTCTGATACTCCTCGTCGGGCATTTCGCGGCCGTAACGGTCGATGTCCCCTTGGCTCGGACGCCAGCCAGCTGCGTCCCAGGTCGTGACAATGCGGTGGACGCGGTACGGGGCCAGGAACCCGTCGTCGATCCCCTGCCGCAGGCTGTAAGTGTAGATCGGGTCGCCGAAGTAGTTGTATGTGTCGGCATTCTCCTGACGACGGGGAGTCGCCGTCATGCCCAACTTGATGGCCGGCTGATAGTAGTCGAGAATCTCGCGCCAATTGCTGTCGTCGCGGGCGCTGCCGCGATGGCACTCGTCGATAATTATCAGGTCGAAGAAGTCGGGGGCGTATTCGCGATACAAGCCAGGACGGTTCGCGTCGCTGGCAATGGACTGGTAAGTCGAGAAGTACATTTCACGACTTTGAACAGCACGCCCGTTTTCGATCTTCCAGCGTGCGTCGCCAAACGGGGCGAACGTTTTGGCCATCGGATCATCGATGAGGATGTTCCGGTCGGCCAAATAGAGAATCCGCGGCCGCCTGTGTTCGCCAGTCCGGTTCCAGCGTGCGGACCACAGTTTCCAGCAAATCTGGAAGGCCACAACCGTCTTGCCCGTGCCCGTGGCCATCGTCAGCAGAATACGCGGTCGCTCCTGCGCAACGGCTTGAACGGCTCGGTTGATGGCAATTTCCTGGTAATAACGGCGGCCATTCCCGCTAAGGTAATTGCCCGGCGTCAGCACTTTCTCCCCGGCATCAGCGGAAAGGGACAAGCTTTTCGTCAACCGTGCCCAAAGCTCGTCGGGTGTCGGAAACGCCTCGATCTCGCGTTCCAGCCCCGTTATGAAATCAAACTCGATTATACCGTGACCGTTTGTGGCGTAAGCGAACTTTAGTCCAAGAATCTGCGCATAGTCTTTGGCCTGTTGAAGTCCCTCGCCAGGCGTGGCATACGTTGGCTTGGCTTCAACGACAGCGATGGCCACGTCGGAACGAAAACACAGGATGTAGTCGGCCCGCTTGCCGGGACGGCGACGACCACGTTGGCCAGCGACGACGATCCGCCCGTCGGTGAACGTCACCTGCTCGTTGATGCGGTGAGGTTCGTTCTCCCAACCGGCAGCCTGGAGCCGTGGGACAACATATCTTCGGCAGGTATCAGCTTCATTGGGCATGGGTCATATCCACGGGGCGTCGGCCTACGATTTGAGCACCTGATCGATGAGTTGATTGATCTTTGAGGAGTCGATGCTTCCGTTCGCCTCGTCCCGTGTGATGATTAGCATTCCGTTCTTGCCGCCGGCCTCAGTAATGCCGTTGGCCTCGTACCAGCTCAGTTTCTCCTTCCAGCGCCGAAGGTAGCGGGGCACATGCAGCATGCCACAGTGCTCCCAATAGAAGTTCATGCCCGATTCTGCATCCTCGATGGTGAAGTCTGGGTACTTCGTGACCCCAGCGATGGTCAGGGGCTGTTCGTAGCAGTATTCAATGTCCTGTCGCGCCAGATGGTCCGCGATGATCACCTCGGACTTCGAGCGGACCATCTCGCCGCGCGCCGTGCGGTGAATTAGGTTCTCTTCGAAGAAGCGGCCATCAACGCTGATCGGGGATGGGGCGACAAACAGATTGGTCAGTCGCCGAGCCGTCTCAGACCGGTCGTCGGATGAGTATTTGCGCAGCTCACCGCGCGGCCCCTGATGGATGATCACGATCCGGTCCTTCTGCCGCGTAAGAGCCGTGTAAAGCAGCTCGCGAGACAAGAGCCGACATGGGTTCGGCAGGACCAGAAAGACCGTGCCGAATTCACTGCCCTGCGACTTGTGGACAGTCAGCGCGTAGGCGAGTTCGAGAATAGGATTGCCTTCTTCCCCGAAGTCCCGGCTGGTGAAGTCGTACTTGTAGCCGGGCTGTGAAGCGAACTCGACTTCTAATTTCCATCGAAAGTCTGGGGCTCCGTTCCGCCTAAAATAGCCAATTGCCATCCCGATCTCGCCATTGGCGATGTACGGGTCATCCTTGGTGGGATACACCTTGCGATGTTGATTCCAGTAGAGCTTGGGATCTGTGTTAACTAGGTTGATGACCTTGTCACCATAGACGATTTCTTCTGACCCCATTGGTTTGGGGTACTTCCGGTTTCGCTCCTTGCGACAGGCGTCAATCATCTCCTGTCGGAAATGTTTGTGGATCAGGCGGTTCACATCGGGGACACCGTGCGGCCCCGAGCGCACTGGGGCCAAAATCTGCCATCCCTCGGCCATCTCGGCGGCCCCGAGCTTGTCCGGATACTTGGGATTCCGCATGTTGAAGAACCGCATTTCGTTCCACGGTTCGCCGCCGAGTTTCTGATCGAACCCCGCGATGTCATCCCGGCCGTCGAGCTTCAGCTCCTCTACGAGAGTGTCGATCAGCTTCTCACGCATCTCTTCGGCCGAGTTCCACTGTACGAATCGAACGTGCTTGCTTTCGCCGGCGCTGACGACTTTGTCAAATACGTCGTCCTCGCCAGGGGCGATGGGCGATCCGCTGAACCATTCTGCCAATTGTAGGTCTTCCCGCTCCTCACCAGCCTGGCGGCGACGAATTGTCAACTCTGCGTAGCCGGGAGAGACACGCGGGAAGTTTTCGAGAATGCCTTCGGGGGCAAGGTGCCGAATGATGTCCACGAATGGCCTACCCGATCCAATCGGAGGTAACTGCCGGAAGTCTCCGATAAGTATGAGGCGGTGAACGCCTTTAAGCGCTTGGATGAGCGCTCCGAACATTTCCTCCGTTAGCATGGACGCTTCGTCGATGATGACGGTGCGGGCTCCAACTTCCGCAGGTTTTTCCGACAGTCGATAGCGCCCGGTTGCCGTGTCGTACCGATGCGGACTTAGGAACTGGGCGATGGTGAAGCCCTTGAGCTTCAGATCTTTTGTTGATTGCTCCATCCGTACTCGCGCCTTGCCCGTGGGCGCGAGCAGCAGGATGTCACCTTCCGAAACCTGGGGATGCGAGCAGAGGACCGACAGGAGCGTCGTCTTGCCGGTGCCCGCAGGGCCGACCAGGACCGACAATCGGGACTCGGCCAGTTCCTTCAGTGCCGCTGTCTTTTCCTGGCGGGCCTGCTCTTCCAAATCGTCCGTTGCTGTTACCCCTTTGGACTTCAGGTAATTGTCTAGGAGTTGACGCCAGTTCGCTTCGACGGGCAGCCGTTTTCCCCGGATGCGTTTGTCGATGGCCGTGCGGATCGTCTCCCCCATCTCAGCCAATCGCCCCAGTTGCAGTGCCGGGGACTTGTCAGCCAATTGCACCTCGACGATCACACCGTTGAAATCGTCCTTGGCGACGTCAATCAGGTCGCCATCTACATCACACGACGGCTGTAGCGCAAGACTGCGAATTGCTAGGACCGCCTGGTCTTGGGGCAAAAGCGTGCTGCCATTGGCCGAAGCCTCTTCCAACACCTTGACCCCCAGTGCTCGCACGCGGCGAGCATCGGTGCTTGCATCCAACGCCGATGGCTCCGGCAGGGGGTGCTTCTTGCGAATGACGTCGTCAGGAAACACGCCCCGGTCGACCGACCAGACGCTGATCGGATCTGGCGTTGAACGCGTCATCTCATACAGCAAGTACGGGTTGGCGAGGATGTCCTTGTCGGTGACATCGAGCCCGGCTTTCGTTCGTTCGGGCTGCACGTACAAGACCGTCGCTTGGTCGCGCGTGACTTCGAACCGGCTAAGGAGTTTCAGGAGGCTACGCCGCTCGTCGGGCAGACGGGTCCACTTTTCGCGAATTGTCTTCCCCAGCGCTTCGGCCAGATGGGAAGGCAAATGCTTCTTCGGATCGGCGAACGCCTTGTCGACCAACGGCCAAGGATCGACATTGTCACCAGCCTTCTCAGCAATGGCGCGTGCGATAAAGGTTCCCAGCTCCAATCCGAAGGCGGACAGCGCCGCACCGAGTCCAGGGCACGGTCCTCGGGCGTTCCACAGTTCGCCAACGCGATGGTCGAGCCATTCGAGGCACCGATCCCAAGGGCCGGGAAGGTCCTGCTTCGCCTTGCGCAGTGACTCGGCGCAGGCCAGCAGGCTCGCGATAGCCCCGTCGTGCGTCACATGCTGGGACGCATGGGAGAATTCCAGCAGGCGGTCTTCGGGTGAAAATGCGGCGATATCCGTGGGATCGAAATTCGGATCGGACGTGGATTTTTCAATGGCGGCGTGATACGGGAGCAGGAATCCGTCCTTGAAATCAGGTCGGATCGAATGTTGGACGACACGTTCCCACAGCAGCGACCGCAGCTTGTCCTTCAAGTTCTTTGTCGTATACCGATACTCGACACACGGAGCGACGTGCGTCACGCGGCCGACGCCAATTAGAATTCGGCGGGCACCGGCGTCTTCAACAAATGGAACCTGCTTCGCATAAAAGAAGCACAGCGACTTTTGCGGGACTAGGTGGTCGACAAAGCAATCGAGAAGTGCCTGCTGGTTCTGCCAATCCTGAATCCACTGAGTCTTGAAACCAAGGTCAGGTTCACGCTCAGGCTGCACATCAAGTGCGAACTGTTCGCCCAGCGACTCCATCGAATCGACAAGCATCCACGAGAACGGAATTGCGGCTGCCGAAAACGGTGAATGCCGCAGCGGTGTCGGAGCAAAGTGTCCGTGGGTACCCTCAGCGTCGCGATTGTATGGATGGTTCTTGGTCTTGGTAAATTCGAACGGAGCCATAAAGGTCATCCGCTCATCGACGCAACAGGGCCACTGCTCTTGGGGAATCTCGTTGAGCGGCTTGCCAGCAATTGCCTTCTCGGCCGAATCATCCTTGTCCTCAGCGATGCGTTTGAGCTTCAGGCATGAGCCATTGAGATGCGGCAGCGCGCAGACTCGGCCATCCCATGCGGTGTCGTGCCATGGGACGCGGATTGAAATGTGGCGGAGCGGATAGGTTGTGGCCATGCTTTCGCCTCATAGGGCGGGTCGGTGTAAGAATTGCCGGTGCCATCTCCGTAAAGTAAACACCGAACACCCTTTGAAGATACCCGTCGCGCAGTGCAACGGCAACCTGGCGGCGGTTAAAGTCCGAGAAATCACGCCCAATTGAGAATCTGGGGGCTCCGTAACTTTTTCGGCCTGGGGGGCTTGTACTGGCACCTCAAAATGTTTACTGTTTACTGAACAGGCACGTTGCTCAGAACCTGAAAGGCGTGCCAACCTCAATCCTAACGGAGTACGAAATGAAAAGGTCTTCGATTGACGGCGAGCAAGACGGCAACAGCCGGATCGCCAGGTTTCCACTGGGTGGATCGGGTTCAGGATCAGGAGGTGTAGAGGCCGCTGGCGTTCTCGACAGCCGGATTCTGCCGGACCAGGAATTCATGGCCCAATGGGACGCCGTGATTGTCGAGACATCGCAGAAGGACCGACTTCTGTCGCAGGCCATTCTGAACTTCACGTTGCGTGAGAAGGTAAACCGGTCGAACCTGCCACTGCATGGGTTGATCGTCCTGCACGGCCCTCCGGGCACGGGCAAGACTTCACTCGCGCGTGGGTTGGCCTCGCGGACGGCTGAGGCCATCAGCAAGCTCGGTCAGTTCCGATACATTGAGGTCGAGCCACATGCCCTCACTGGGGCGGCGCTGGGAAAGAGCCAGCGTGCAGTCCGCGATCTCCTTGGCCAGACGGTCGCCGAACAGGCGGAGCGTGGCCCGCTGATCGTGCTTCTCGACGAGGTGGAGACGCTGGCGGCTGACCGTGGCCGCATGAGCATGGATGCCAATCCGATTGACGTGCATCGGGCGACGGACGCTGTCCTGGCACAGTTGGACCAGCTCGCCGCGAAATACCCCCACCTGCTGTTCATCGCCACGAGCAATTTTACGCGGGCGGTGGACGGGGCGTTTCTGTCGCGTGCCGACCTAATCGAGAACATCGGCATGCCGGGTCCAGAGGCTTGCCGCGCTATTCTTCAGTCCGCGATTGAGGAACTGGCCAGGGCCTTCCCGACAACGGGGCGCATTCCCCAGGACCCTGAGTTCGAGCGTGCCGCCAAGCACTGCGTCGGGCTGGACGGCCGCCGCATCCGAAAACTCGTGATCTCGGCATGTGCCCTCAACAAGCAGACGGCGATTGATCCGAACAGGTTGACCGCCGCCGATGTCCTGGAAGCGGCCATTCAAGCCCAGGAAGAATCCAAATCAGTTCAGGAGTAAAAATCATGACCGTGGTTGCACGACGAATTCGGGCGACGCCCGAACGCGGTGCGTCGGATGCCTGGCAGGTGATCGTCGATTTGATCGCGCCCAAGGACGGTATCGCACGCAGCGAACTGCTCAGCATCGAAGGGATCGCCTCGTCGATCATCTCAACGGAATCGCCCAAGGACGCCGCGATGGTTGTCCGTGGCAAAGGTCCGCGCGTGCGGATGTATTGCCTTTACGACGACGAGGCGATTTCCGGCGACGATGCGAATGAAGCCGCCCTGGCCGAGTGCCCGACCGACGGTGACTGGCTGATGAGCCTTCCTGCCGACGCGGACGATGTCGCATGGATGAAGGACGCACTGGCCAAGAAATCCAAGCGGGTGACCGTCCGCGAGAAGAGCGAAGCCGTCGATGACGGCGAGGAAGAACAATCCAGTAAAGCAAACGTGACGGAGGCGGCAATCAACATGGAGGCATTCCTACGACCATGAGCACATTCGTTGTCGTCAATACGTACACGCATTCCGTGACCTACGTCACGGACAAAATGCTGATGTCGCTGAAGGAGATTATCCGGTGCAGCGGCCTCAGCCCCGAGAAATTCGTGGCCGACTGGAAGGTCTTGCAGCGGGGTATCAACGCCTGGTTGAACTCCCGCGACCTGGAGACGGTCATCCTCGAAGTTTTCAACCCGAAGACCAACGCCCTGATTGGCCGGTGGGACTTCGACATTTTTTATGGGTCATCCGGCGACAGCGACATGTGGGTCAACACGGATGACATCAAATACCACATCCTCAAAGCCGGGCAATGGCCTTCGGCCTGCGACTACCGCATTGTGCTGACCACGAAACCCGGACGGCCGAATGTTGATGGCTGGAGTGTTGCAACGCTCCGCTCGACGGACGGTTTTGTCCGGCAAAGCCTCGGCACAACTATCGACGGCAATGGGCTGAAATCAGGAACCGCATACTGGAGGGCTTGCAAATGATTACCGTGGACGAAGCATTCAAGAAGTTCCGCAGCCGACTCGAACTGACGGACCGCGAGCAAGAGGACGCCTCGCGCCGTCATAACGAAATCAGGGATTACCTGAGAACCAAGTTCGATATTGAGGATGACTTCCTCACCGGGTCGTACAAGCGGTGGACCAAAACGAAGCCGCTCAAGGACGTGGATATCTTCTGCGTCCTCGGCAAGGAAGAGCGCCATCGGCGCGACAAGCCGCCCGCCGAACTGCTCAAGGCGTTTGAAGACGCATTGGTCGAAAAGTACGGCCGTGACAAAGTAACCTGCCAGCGTCGTTCGGTCATGGTCGAGTTCGGTGTTACAACCGACGCGGACGAAGATACCGGCGGCAAGGTCATGAGCATCGACGTGGTGCCCGCATTCACTACAAACAAACACTACGAAATACCGGACACCGCCACGTCATCCGGGTGGACGGAGACGAATCCGAAAGTGCATTACGACCTCGCGGTGAAAGCGCAGGAGGCGTACAGCGGCGCGTGGAAGGGCATTGTGCGGATGACGAAGAAGTGGAACAGCAATCAGGGCAAGCCGGTGAAGCCGTCATTCCTAATTGAGGTTATGGCATTGGAATTGTTGCATCCGCCGTTCGGCGGCGACTATCGATTGGAAATAAAGGCGTTCCTTGCGAGTCTGGCCGACCGTCTGGATGAAACATGGCCGGAACCGGCCAAGCTCGGCCCGCCCGTCAGCGACGGAATGAACCAGGCTGCACGCGATGCCGCGAAGATCAAATTGCGTGCCGGTTCTGATGCGGCTGCCAAAGCGATACAGCTTGAGCGGCAAGGCAAAAACGGCGAGGCGCTGAAGGTGTGGCGGAATGAAGTGTTCGGCCCCATGTTCCCGTTATCGTAATTAAGGAGTGCGTTCATGCCTGATGCCCATTTGAGCAAAACGCGAGGCATGGAGTTTCTCCAGCGTGCATTCGCAAGTGAGCAGTCTTGCCTCGTCGCCAAGCTGAGGTCATCGGATCGCATCGTCCATGATGGTGATCGCGGCGAGGTCAACGAACAATTCTTCATCGAGGTGCTGAGGAATTATTTGCCGAACCGGTACACCGTCCACAAAGCGACGATACTTGACAGCGACGGGCAGGTGTCGGATTCCATCGATGTTGTGGTGCATGACCGGCAATACACGCCAACCCTGTTGGACAGTGAATCGCATCGCTACATTCCAGCGGAAGCCGTTTATGCCGTGTTCGAGTGCAAGCCCAAGATCGACAAGACATACCTCGAATACGCGGGTAAGAAGGCTGAGTCAGTCCGTCGCCTGAAACGCACTTCGGTGCCGATCCCGCACGCGGGCGGATCGTACCCCGCCAAGCCACATTTCGAGATCATCGCCGGGATTCTAGCCATCGAGGCGGATTGGAAAGATGGCTTTTCAACTTCGTTTGAAAACTGCCACTCGGCATTGAACGGCTCCAACCGGCTGAATTGCGGGCTGGCCGTTGATGGACATGCGTTTGACACCTTCAATGCCGGTGGCGGGTACACCTACTGCAAGTCCGAGAATGCCCTTGTGTTTTTCCTTTTCCGCCTTTTGAACCAGCTCCAGTCGCTTGGCACTGTTCCGGCTATTGACTGGAATGCCTACGCTTCGCAACTGTCAAAATAGTCTGGCTTGGTTCATTCACCGTCGCCGTCGGAGTGTTTCGTCGCGGGGGTTCACAAGCTCCGCGCCCCCGCGACGAAATGCGACAGAGGCAGAGGTGATGCCCTCAGGTCTATTCAGTTCCTCCCACCATTCACCAGAGCCTTGACCGGGTTGGATTTCCTGTACCAGGTGATATGAGGGTTCAGGAACAGGGTTGACCAAGGCAACCAGCGTGTGCGGCTGGAGCCGAGGCCTTGGCCGAGGCGGAAGCCGCACACGCGGCGGCGAACCCGGCCGGGGTCCGATAACCCAACGAGCTGTGGGGCCGCTGGGTGTTGTATTCATCTTTCCAAGAAGCTGTGAGCGACCGGGCATCCCGGACACCCTCGAAGATCTCCGTTGCCAGGAACTCATCGCGGAACCGTCCGTGGAAGCTCTCGGCGTAGCCGTTCTCCCAAGGGCTTCCCGGCTCGATATACAGCGTGCCAACGCCCACCTGCTTGAGCCAGCGACGTAGGGTCAGAGCGATAAACTCGGGCCCGTTGTCGCTGCGGATGTGCCCGGGCACACCACGTATCGCGAACAGCTCGGAGAGCGTATCGATCACGTCTTCACTCGTGATACCCCGATCGACCTTCAGGGCAAGGCACTCGCGGGTGTGCT
>SXGQ01024052.1_pt1 | contig 26745 bp, 26 predicted proteins | sample 3178371 | NCBI WGS metagenome assembly SXGQ01 (sample SAMN11356859, study PRJNA531348) | freshwater metagenome | isolation source: freshwater sample F1-20 | place: China: Fuxian Lake, Yuxi | collected 2017-12-25 | reverse complement strand
GTGCACACACCGCGGCGCTGCGGAGAGTTTTGCATCGCAGGGCTTTTTGACTTGGTCTTTTCGACCTCGCGCCCCTGACGCACCAATTGATTGATGGTTGGCATTTAAAAAAACGTCCCTAAACGTTTGGAATGAACAAAAAATACTTCTCCGCCCCAAATGCGGAAAAGCCTTCTAGTATAGCGTTGGATTAAGGCCTAGGCAAAAATTTCTGCTCAAGGCTTGTGCAGACCAAAGTTGGCAAGTACCAACTTTTCTTATTTGATCCACAAACGAACAGCATCCCATGCTCGGCCCAAAACGCCCGCTTGCTCAACCGAGTCCAAGGCCTGCAGCGGCAAGTCAACCCAAAGCTGGTCGCCACGGAAAACCTGAAGACTTCCAATGGCTTGGCCTTTGGTCACAGGGGCCACCAGGGGGTCGGGTCTGACCAATTGGGTTTTGATTTGAGCCGCAGAACCCGCAGGAACAGCCACCACAAGGGCTTCGGATCGTCCCAATTTGATACTGGAGGCCTTGCCCTTCCAAATAGCAGGCGTGGCAACGGCTTGGCCCGCGTCGAACAATTTAACGGCATCAAAAGCGGTGTAGCCCCAGTTGAGTAATTTTTGTGCCTCATTGGCCCTGGCAATTTCACTGTTGGTGCCCAACACAATGGCCATCAAGCGACGGGAGCCGACATTGGGGAAGTCGCGCTTGGCGGTTGCCACCAAGCAATAGCCTGCGGCGTCCGTGTGGCCCGTTTTCAAACCATCGACGGTTGGGTCCTTGAACAACAGCAAATTGCGATTGCTGTCATTGGCGGCTGGCGTGCCAGGGTAACGGTACTTTTTGATGGCATAGGTTGGGACATATTCAGGAAAGTCTCGCATCAATCGCGTGGCCAAGGTGGCCAAGTCGCGCGCTGTGGTGGTATGCCCCGCTTCTGTCAGGCCCTCTGGGTTTTTGTAGCTGGTGTTGTTCATGCCCAGAAGCTTGGCTTGCTCATTCATCATCTGGACAAATCGCTCCACCGTGCCGCCCACGCCCTCAGCCAAAACCACGGTGGCGTCATTGCCCGATTGCACAATCATGCCCTTGATCAAGTCTTCAACCGGCACTTTCATTTTGGGGTCAATGAACATGCGCGAGCCAGGCATTTTCCAAGCACGCTCACTGACGCTGAGCGTTTGTTTCAAGTCAATTTTTTTGGCCTTCAAAGCGTCAAAAACCAAATAGGCACTCATGAGCTTTGTCAAGGAGGCCGGCTCCACAGGCATGTCCAGGTCGCGAGAGGCCAAGATTTGGTTGGCTGTGACATCCAACAACAAATAGGCACGGGCCGCAACTTCAGGCGCCGCAGGCGCTGCGCCTTGCGCTTGGGACGTGCTGGGCAAACCCCCCAAAACCAGAAGAAAGAGGCTCATGGCCCATCCAGCACGGAGAACGAGTTGGCTTGATTTTGAAAACATAGTCGTCATGATGAATCTGAAAATGCGTGAATGAGCGTGAATGAGCGTAAATGCGCGCCAAAGAACCTCAAGCTCGAAGATGTCGGCTGACCAGCGTTCGAAGGAGCGGCAATTGCCCGTGAAAAAAGTGTTCAACACCAGGAATGACCGTGACGGGCAAGGACTGCGGCCGCGCCCACTCCAGGACGCTGGCCAATGGCACGGTATCGTCTACTTCGCCGTGCACCACCAAGGTTTTTTCATGGAGCTCGGTAGGCACCAAAGCCACCTGAAAGCGCGACGCAGCCGTTCCCACCAAAACCAGTTTTTCCAACTGGATGCTTGTTGGCAAGCGCGCAAGCGCATGGCTTGTGACAAAGGCGCCAAAAGAAAAGCCCGCCAGTGCCAAAGGCTGTGAGGCTTGCACAGTGGCTTGGATGACGCTCATCAAATCATCCACCTCACCGCGGCCTTCATCGTAGACGCCAGCGCTTGCCCCTACGCCGCGGAAATTGAATCGAATGGCGCGCCAACCACTTTGAACAAAGGCCTTGGCCAAAGTTTGCACCACCTTGTTTTGCATCGTGCCGCCAAACAAAGGATGTGGGTGTGAAATCACGGCTGTGCCGTGATAAATGCCGCCTTCAGGCACATCACACAAACTCTCCAAAACGCCAGAGGGCCCTTGAAGCTGCAGGGTTTGCGTGGCAGCGTTCATCAGCGCCCAAGGTGGGGTGGCGTCAACAAGCGAGTGACAACTTGGCCATTTTTCAAATGGCTGTCGACAATTTCATCGATGTCCGTGTTGTCTACAAAACTGTACCAAGTGCCCTCGGGATAAACCACGGCCACAGGCCCAGCTGCACAACGGTCAAGACAGCCGGCTTTGTTCACTCGAACTTGCCCAGGCCCAGAGAGACCGAGGCTCTTCACGCGCGACTTGCAATGGTCAAAGGCCGCTTGCGCACCTTGAAGTGCGCAGCAGTCTTCGCCATTCTTTCTTTCGTTCAAACAGAAAAAAATATGCCGTTCGTAGTAGGGCTTGCTGGGAGCAGCCGCTTGGGCTGGCTCGGCTGGGGAGGTTGCAGTTTGGCTCATGCGTTCATTTTAGTGTGGCGGGCTGAAGACAAACGGCGCATCAAATAAACCAGCAAAACAAAGGGCCAAAGCCAACCCAGCCATTGAATCAGTCCATGGAAACGAATAAATTGTCCTTGCTCCCAGTTTTGCAGGGTTAAGGCAAAGTAGGCGTTGGCCGATGCATTGTTGAGCAGGGTGAGCTGCAAAACCAAACCCACCAGCGCCAACACTTGCAGCGTTTTTTCCTTCAGCCACATCAAGGGCCAAGCCGCCACGGCAGCCAACACCAAGGCCACTTGCACCTGCGGGCTCATCCAGCTCCAAGCATGTGCCGGGCCATACGTCAAAGCCGCTGACAAGGCGGTGCACAGCAAGCCAAATCCAGTCAAGAAAAACCAAGACACCACTTTTTGATGCCCTTGGCGAACCAGGCTGAATGCCAAGAGGCAGGGCAGCAATTGGCCCAGACTGACACACAAAACTTCGTAGAACGGCAGCAATGGTTGCAGCTCCACTTCGCGAACTGGCAGCCAATCAAGCCATGGCGTTTCTTGCAGCCACAAGGCCAATGCTTCTTCAGAGCGCTCTAAAACCTGGCCCAAGCCCATGGGAACGGGGGCTGGAAAAAGCAAGGCGACAGGCCACAAGGCCAGCAACACCAAGGAGCCCTTGGCATCGGGCAAAAACCAGTTGGCTCGAAAACGGCTCCAGCGATCTAAGAAACCAAAACGCTCCAAGATCCAGGCAGCACCAGCCCCTATCAAGGTACCCAAGCTGTTCAAGCACCAGTCCAAGTTGGAGGGCACTCGGGCGGGCAGAAAGAGCTGCAAAGACTCCATGGCCAGCGCCAAAAGCGAGCCCATGGCCACAGTCAAGATCACCGCGGGCCATTGGGGGGCACTGCGCTGCAGCGCCAGGGCAACCACGAACCCCAAGGGCGCGTAGCCTAAAACATTAGAAAGGACATCAAAAGAAGTCCAATAGCGCGGCCAAGGTGCCCACAAAAAGGCCGTCCAATCAACCCCCTGTGAGCGCCAACTTTCAAACGGATAAAGGCTGGCATAGATGATCAATGCGGCATAAATGCCAGCCAAAGGCCATGCCGCTGTTTTGTTCATCTTGCGTGTTGGCTTGGCTTAAAAAGGTTTAACCACCACCAAAATAACCACTGCGACCAGCAACAAAACAGGCGCTTCGTTGAACCAGCGGTACCAAACATGGCTGTGTGTATTTTCTTGGGCTTCAAATTTTTTCAAAATTCGGCCGCAAGCGTGGTGATAGCCCACAATCAAAAGCACCAAACTTAACTTGGCGTGCATCCAAGCATTGCCCGGTCCCCAGCCAATGCCAACGCCCCACCAAAGCCAAACGCCCAGCGCGATGGCGGGCACCGACAAAATGGTGGTGAAGCGCAACAGCTTTCTGGCCATGAGCAGCAGTCTTTCGCGCTCGGCCACGGAATCGTCTGGCACCATGGCCAAATTGACGAAAATTCGAGGCAAATAAAACAAACCAGCAAACCAGCTGGCCACGAAAACGATGTGAAAGGCTTTGATCCAGAGCATGCCCCAAGTGTAGCCCCGTCGCTTCATTTGACAAAGATCAGGCACAATTTTGAAATGGCATGATTCGCTTACCCCAGCCCCTCAGCTGCCCATCAACATAAGGCCTCCTCCCATGCGCGTATTCACTGTTTCAGGCCATCACGTTCAAGCTACCTTGTCATTGCCAACAAGCCTGCCTGACCTTGGTTTTGTTTGGGTGGCCTGCTCACGCACTTTTTTTCAAACGGAGCAAGCCCAAATTCAAAAGGCGCTGCTTGAATTGAACGGGCAAAATTTGCTTGATTTGCATGTGTCAGATTTACTCAACAGCCAACTGCCTTCTCGGTTTGATTTAACTTCCGACTGCGATATTTTGGTGTTCAGGCGTCTGGCCAATGCAGCTCGCGAAACAGAAAAAACAGAGGCGCTGGGCTTGAGAAAAATCAAGCCCAAGCTCAGCGGGCCACCCGCTCTGCGCCGTGTCGACACCAGTCCCATTGGCTTTGCCGTTTTTGACAAGGTGCTGCTCACCGTCCACCCTGACGACTGCGCCGTTCGAGAAGCTTATGCCGATCGGCTTCTGGCAGCCAGCCATGCTTTGCTTGAAAAAGAAAGCGCAAGTCAAACTTCCGGACAAGGTCAGGACGCCGCCGACAACCGCTCGGCTGGCGCCAGAGGCATTCCCGTCAGTCCCGCAGACATGATGCTTCGCATGGTCAGTTTGGTAGTCGATGCTTATTTGGATTTGCGCCGCGACCTCACCCGACAACTGGATCATTGGCAAGCAGAGCTCATCAACCCCTATACCCGGTTCAACAATTGGGCCGCTCTTTTGGAAGCGCGCTTGTCTTTGCATCACTTGGATGAAATTTGCGAAGACCAACGCAGCGCCATGCAAGCTTGGCTAGAGTCATTGAACACCTGGGCGTCACCCACTTCCGATGCATTGGCCAAAGAACACGAAATTCTCAAAGTGCGAAGCCGCGATGTGTTGGAGCACATTGATCGGGTGGTAAATCACGTGCGGCGCTTAGAGCAAAGCATCGAAACTGCCGTGCAAATTCACTTTAACGCGCAAAGCAATCGGACGAATGAATCGATGCGAATGCTCACGACCCTCACGGCTATTTTTCTGCCGCTGAATTTGATTGCCGCTATTTTTGGCATGAACTTTGATGTCATCCCGCTGTTGCATGCCCAAACGGGGTTTTGGTGGATCATTGGCTGCATGGCCCTGATCGCATCGTGCTTGGGCTGGCTCTTTTGGCGCAAGCGCTTTTTGGCACGATCAGGGCGGTGAATTCAATGTGCAACGCCCAGCAAGTGCTTGTTGAAAAACGCCAAGCTTCTTTGCTTGGCCAATGCAGCAGCTTCTGCCTGCCAAGCGCCCCTGTGGTTGCAATTGAAGCCGTGATGCGCGGGGTAAGTGAAAACCTGCGCGGTGGGGTGTGTTTTTTGGAAGGCGGCCACGGATTCCATTGAAATCCATTTATCTTCTTCAGCAAAGTGCGCCATGACGGGCACTTTGGCTTGGCGCGCAGACTCAGCCTCTGTGGTCATGCCGCCACCGTAGTAAGGTACCGCCGCAGACAGGCCATTCAACAGACAAGCCGATCGCCAAGTGAGCAAGCCACCCCAGCAGTAACCCACAATGCCCACCTTGCCACCACAACTGGCATGTGCATGGTCAATGGCGGCTTGAATGTCTTGCAATGCGCCTGGTGCCGGCAGTGCTTCAACGGCTGTTTTGAGTGCCATGCCAGCACCCATGTCGGCATCGGCATAGCCCAGCTCCACTTGGGCTTGTACGCGATGGAACATAGCCGGTGCAATGGCCAAAAAACCCTCCTTGGCGTAGGCATCTGCCACTTCTCGGATGTGCGCATTGACCCCAAAGATTTCTTGAATGACCAACACGGCCGCCTTGGCGGGAGAGGCAGGTGTGGCCACTTACGCTGGCACTTGTGTGCCGTCTGCCGCAGACAATTGAATGATGGATCCCATGGGTTTCTCCTGAAAAATTAAGAGGCGAGCGCTCGCTCAACAAAATCAAGGCGGTCTTGGCCCCAAAAAATTTCTCCGTTCACCACATAACTGGGTGCGCCAAAGACACCCGCATCAATGGCCATTTGGGTATAGGTTTCATAGCGCTCTTGGGCCGCTTGGCTATAGGCCTGCTCCAAGCAACTGGCTGGCAGTTTTTGCTCCTTGAGCAGTTCAACCAAGGTTTTTTCATCTGCAATGTTTCGCTGCTGAGACCAAACCGCCGACAAAATAGCACCCGAGATGGCCATGGCCGCTTTGGCGCCCTCCGCCATGTCAACGGCAATGATGAGCTTGGCGGCGTCATCGCCACTGACCGGAAAAAATGTGGGTTTGAGATGCAGGGGTGCACCCAACCATTTGCTAAAGCGCGCCAATTCCGTCAAGCGATAAGCCTGCCTTTGAGGTGCTCTTTGGCCTAGGGGCAGGCCCCCAGAAATAGGAAAAACCTTGCCGCCTAAATCGATGGGCATGACTCGCACCGAAGCCCCCGATTTTTGGAGGATGGTTTGAAAACGTTGGTGACCCAAATAAGCCCATGGGCTTTGCGGGGCAAAATAATAGTCGACTGAGTGACTCACAAAAAGCTCCTACTTAAGGTAATCTGCGTAGCTAAAGCTAACATAGGCCCCTGTTTTAACAGTTTGGCCATAACTCTGCAGGAGACAAACCATGCGCAAAGTTTTATTGGTCACGGGGGGTGGCCGCGGTATTGGTGCTGCCACATGCATTTTGGCGGCTCAAAAAGGCTGGGATGTGGCGGTCAATTACACCGCCAACGCCGACGCCGCCCAACTGGTGGTCAAGCAAATTCAAGACGCCGGTGCTCGCGCTATGGCAGTGCAAGCCGATGTGGCGGACGAGGGGCAAGTGCTGGCCATGTTCAAGCGAGTGAAGACCGAATTGGGACCCCTGCAAGGCTTGGTCAACAACGCCGGCGTGATCGACGTCACTGCTCGGCTCGATGAAATGAGCATGGCGCGCTGGCGCCGAATGTTTGACGTCAATGTTTTGGGCTCCATGCTTTGCGCGCGTGAAGCCGTTTTGCAAATGAGCACCAAGCATGGCGGCCAAGGCGGCAGCATTGTGAACTTGTCGAGTGCGGCTTCACGGCTTGGCGCAGCAGGCCAGTACCTGGATTACGCTGCAGCCAAAGGCGCCATCGATAGCCTGACCCTGGGTTTGGCCAAGGAGGTTGCTGGTGAGGGCATTCGCGTCAATGCCGTTCGCCCCGGACTCATCGACACCGAAATACATGCCTCGGGCGGCCTGCCCAATCGCGTGAAAGACCTGGAGCACTTGGTGCCAGCCAAGCGCGGTGGCAGCGCCATGGAGGTGGCCCAAGCCATTGTGTGGCTGTTGTCTGAAGAAGCCAGCTACACCACCATGAGCTTGATTGATGTGTCAGGGGGGCGCTGATGTCAGCTGAAAACGCGCGGACCAGTCGCTATTACTGGGAAGACATGCAACCAGGCAGTGAGCGCGATTTGGGCAGCATCACCCCGACACGCGAAGAGATCATTGCGTTTGCAACACAGTTCGACCCTCAACCATTTCACCTGAACGATGAGGCGGCCAAGGCGTCTGTGTTTGGTGATTTGTGCGCCAGCGGATGGCACACCTGTTCGATGGCCATGCGACTGATGGTGACCAACTTTTTGCATGAAGCTGCCAGTTTGGGCTCGCCTGGCTTGGAAAACTTGCAGTGGAAAAAACCCGTCTTTCCCAATGACACCCTGCGCTTGAAACACAAAATTTTGGCGTCCAGGCCCATGCGCTCTAAACCCGATGTCGGTTTGGTTCGAACCCAATGGGAAATGCACAACCAACATGGCGATTGCGTCTTGCACATGGAGGGCTGGGGCATGTTCAGGCGCCGCCACCCTGCCACCGAAGTGGCCAATACCGATTAACATCTGCGCCTACCCCACACCCATTCCAACTCCTTTGAGGCCTTAGGATTTTTCATGACTGTCACCAGCATCGCTCATTTCATTTCGGGTCACAGAGTCTCGGGCTCTAGCACCCGTGCGCAAGATGTCTTCAACCCTGCCACTGGCGCCGTTACCAGCCGCGTGAGTTTGGCCAATATCCAAGACGTCGAACAAGCGGTTGCCTCGGCGCAAGCTGCGTTTCAAGCTTGGGCCGATACACCCCCATTGCGCCGCGCCCGAGTGATGTTCAAGTTTTTAGAACTGCTCAATCTTCACCGCGACCAACTGGCGCGCATGATTACGGCTGAGCACGGCAAAGTCTTTACAGATGCACAAGGCGAGGTCACTCGCGGCATCGAAATTGTGGAATTTGCCTGCGGCATTCCGCAACTGCTCAAAGGCGACTTCACCGACCAAGTTTCAACCGGCATCGACAACTGGACGCTGCGCCAACCACTAGGCGTTGTGGCAGGCGTCACGCCCTTTAACTTTCCCGTCATGGTGCCTATGTGGATGTTTCCTGTTGCCATTGCGTGTGGCAACACCTTTGTCTTGAAGCCCAGCCCACTAGACCCCAGCCCTAGCTTGTTGATGGCAGAACTTTTAAAACAAGCTGGCCTGCCTGATGGTGTATTCAAAGTGGTGCAAGTCGACAAGGAAGCCGTAGATGCACTGGTGACACACCCCGACGTCAAGGCTGTGAGTTTTGTGGGCTCAACCCCCATTGCCAACAGCTTGTACGAAAACGGTGCTCGGCACGGCAAACGCGTGCAGGCTTTGGGCGGCGCCAAAAATCACATGGTTGTCATGCCCGATGCAGACATTGACCAAGCGGTCGACGCGCTAATCGGTGCCGCTTATGGGTCGGCTGGTGAGCGTTGCATGGCCATCAGCGTGGCTGTGTTGGTGGGCGATGTGGCTGAGCGCTTGATGCCCTTGTTGATTGAAAAAACACGCGCGCTCAAAGTACTGAACGGCGAGAACCTGACGGCTGAAATGGGCCCCATTGTGACCGCAGCAGCCCAGCAACGCATTCGGGGCTACATTGACGCCGGTGTGGCCGAAGGCGCCAAGTTGTTGGTCGATGGTCGTCAATTTGATGGCGCCAAAGCAGGCGCAGGTTGCGACAACGGTTTCTGGTTGGGCGGCACCTTGTTTGACCACGTCAGCACCGACATGAAGATCTACAAAGAAGAAATTTTTGGCCCCGTTTTGTCATGTGTGCGCGTGAAAGATTTTGGCCAAGCGGTGCAAATCATCAATGACCACGAGTTTGGCAATGGCGTGAGTTGCTTCACGCGCGATGGCAACATGGCGCGCGAGTTTTCACGCCGCATTCAGGTTGGCATGGTGGGCATCAACGTGCCTATTCCTGTGCCCATGGCTTGGCATGGTTTTGGTGGCTGGAAGCGCAGCTTGTTTGGCGACATGCATGCTTATGGCGAGGAAGGTGTGCGCTTTTACACCAAGCAAAAATCCATCATGCAGCGTTGGCCCGAGAGCATTGGCAAGGGCGCCGAGTTTGTCATGCCCACGGCCAAATAAGCAGCGACACTTTTTTGAGGCGCCATGAACGACAGCACTTTTGACTACATCATCGTTGGCGCTGGTACCGCAGGATGTCTACTGGCCAATCGCTTGTCGGCCGATGCCAGCAAACGTGTTTTGCTAATTGAGGCCGGCAAGCGCGACGACTATCACTGGATTCACATTCCAGTGGGTTATTTGTACTGCATTGGCAATCCACGCACCGATTGGCTTTACCAAACAGAGGCCGCGCAAGGCTTGAACGGCCGAACGCTGCGCTACCCTCGGGGCAAAGTGCTGGGGGGTTGCAGCAGCATCAACGGCATGATTTACATGCGAGGTCAGTCGCGCGACTACGATCAGTGGGCCAACTTCACTGGTGATGACGCGTGGCGTTGGGATCAATGCCTGCCCTATTTCAAATTGCACGAAGACCACCATCAAGGCGCCACTGCCGTGCACGGCGCCAAGGGCGTTGTCACTGAGCTTCTCAAGCCCCAAGCGCATGACGACGCCGCCTCTACCGATTATTTTCAGCTTCTCAAAGCGCGCCAAGCAGGCGGCGAATGGCGTGTTGAAAAACAGCGCCTGAGTTGGGGCGTGCTGGATGCTTTTGCCCTTGCGGCCCAACAAGCGGGCATTCCCTCTTCGAATGATTTCAATCAAGGCAACAACGAAGGTGTTGGCTATTTTGATGTGAATCAAAAAAGTGGTTGGCGCTGGAATACGGCACAAGCTTTTTTAAGACCCACCTGCTTTGCTCGACCCAACTTCGAACTTTGGACCCAAGCCCAAGTGGCTGGGCTGGTCATTGAAACGGATGCCGATGGTGGCAAGCGATGCACCGGCGTCAAGGTTTGGGACGGCCACCAATTGGTCACGGCCAGCGCCACGCGCGAAGTTGCATTGAGCGCGGGCAGCATTGGCTCTGCCCAAATTTTGCAACTCTCAGGCATTGGCGCAGGCAAGGATCTGAAACAAGTGGGCGTGGAGGTCGCCCATGACTTGCCAGGTGTGGGCGCGAATTTACAAGATCATTTGCAAATTCGTTCGGTCTACAAAGTGAAGAATGCCAAAACGCTGAACACCTTGGCCAACAGTTGGTGGGGCAAAGCCAAAATTGGTTTGGAATATGCCTTGTCTAGATCGGGGCCCATGAGCATGGCCCCCAGCCAATTGGGTGCCTTCACAAAAAGCGACGCGCAGCGCGAGTGGGCCAACATTCAATACCATGTGCAACCGCTCAGCCTTGACGCGTTTGGCGAGCCCTTGCACAGCTTTCCCGCCATCACGGCCAGCGTTTGCAACTTGAACCCCAGCAGCCGCGGCAGCGTCAGCTTGAAGAGCCCAGATTTCAAAGTGCCGCCTGCCATTGCGCCCAATTATTTGAGTACCGACGAAGATCGAAAAGTGGCTGCCGACAGCTTGCGCGTCACCCGGCGCATCATGTCGCAGGCAGCCATGGCCGCTTTTGAGCCCGAAGAGTTCAAGCCGGGTGTTCAATACCAAACCGATGAAGAGTTGGCCCGGCTTGCAGGCGACATTGCCAGCACTATTTTTCACCCTGTGGGCACCACCCGCATGGGCCGTGAGGACGACCCCATGGCCGTCGTCAACAGCCAATTGCAAGTTCGCGGCATTCGTGGTTTGCGCGTCGTAGATGCCGGTGTCATGCCCACCATCACGAGTGGCAATACCAACAGCCCCACTTTGATGATTGCCGAAAAAGCAGCTCACTGGATGGCCAGAGATGCCAAGGAGTTTGCCGCGGGAAATCCCTGATGGCAAAGCCCCATGAAGCGTTTTACATTTCATGCACTCGATGAACTGCTGTTTGGGTTCGTTTTGAGGGCAGAGGAGACACCCAAACTAATCGAATATAAACATCCAAAACGAGATGTGACTTTTTACAAGCGTCGCGCAAGCGGCGCTTTTTTTTGATGGAAATATTGCTTGTCTCCCTGGCCTCGCTGTTTGCGGGCATGGTCGACTCCATTGTGGGTGGTGGTGGCCTCATTTTGGTTCCCGCCCTGTTTGCCGCCTTTCCTTATGCGCCGCCCGCCACCTTGGTTGGCACCAACAAAAGCGCCGCCATTTGGGGTACTGCTTTTGCCACCTATCAATTCAGCAAAAAAGTCGACCTGCGTTGGGCCGCTTTGATTCCAGCGGCCATGGCTGGATTGTTGGGCTCTGCCTGCGGAGCATGGACCGTGACACACATTGACCCGAGTTTTTTGCGAAAAGCCTTGCCGTTTTTACTCATCGCTTTGCTTATTTATACCCTTGCCAAGAAAAACATGGGGCAATTGCACGAGCCGCGATTTCAGGGCAAAAAGGAGGCCTTGGTTGCAGCGGCCATGGGCCTGCTGATTGGTTTTTACGATGGTTTTTTTGGACCAGGAACCGGTAGTTTTTTCGTTTTTGCTTATGTTCGTTTCTTGGGCTACGACTTTTTGAACGCTTCGGCTTCTTCCAAACTGATGAACACCGCCACCAACTTTTCGGCCTTGGCCTTGTTCACTTGGCAAGGCCATGTGTGGTGGCATCTGGCAATTCCGATGGCCTTGGCCAATGTGGTTGGCAGTCTGATTGGCACCCGACTGGCACTCCAACACGGCGCGGTCTTTGTGCGTTATGCCTTCTTGTTCGTTGTCGGTGCTCTGATCTTGAAAACCACTTACGACGGGTTTTTGCGCTGAGGCGCAAATTGGGTGTAAGCCACACCCAGCAAAGCAATGGCCGCACCGGCCAATTTGATGGTGGTGTATTGCTCACCTGTTATGGCCCACGCAAACAAACCTGCCACGGGCGGCATGAGGTACATGAGAGGTGCCGTTTTGGCCACGCCTCGCACCTGATTTACCCAACCCCAAACCAGCCACCCCCCAAAAGCGGCAATCAATACCGACCAGCCCATGGCGGCCCAGCCTTGTACACCCAAACTGGCCCAGGGCGCTTCAAGCCCGGCCGGAATTGAAACCAGCATGACTGGCAACCCCCCCAAAAGCGTGGCGTAGCCCATGGTCAATATGCTGCCATGTTTTTCAAGCATGGGTTTGGCTTGCACGGTGTAATAAGAAAACAAGATCGCTGCGACAAACAGCACCACGTCACCGCCAGTGGCCCGCATGTCCCCTTTCATGATTTTTTCAGAAAGGAAAATCAGCACGCCCGCAAACGCCACCGACACACCCAAGACTTGGTAACGTTGAAGCCGCTCGTGGCCTTTCCAACGCAAAATCAACAAAGTAAAAATGGGGCCACAAGCCAAGATCACAGAACTTGAAAATGGCGTTGACAAATGGATGCCATAACAAACAATGCCCACATGCAAGCTGTGCCCAATGAAGCCCAGACTGGCCAACTCAATGAGGTCTTTGCGAGCGATGGGTGGGAAAAATTGACCCAAGGTGATGCGCATCATGATCAAGGCACAAGTGGGCATGATCAAGTAACGAGCGAATAAAAAACCGCTGGGTGACAAGGTGTCGAGCAGATACTTTTGAACGCTGAAGTTGGCACCCCAAATCAAGATCAACATGAACGCGGCCACCAAGGCCAAGGTGTTTTGCTGCTTGGCGTTCAAAGTGCGTCCAACACGGTGACTGGCACGCGGGTCGCCAAAGCACACATCAACTCATAGCCCACCGTACCTGCCGCACTGGCCACTTCATCAATCGGAACGCCTGCAGATGGCAGGCTTGTTTTTGTGGGCAAACCCCACAGCGTGACTTCACTGCCGCGATCGGCATGAGGCAAGTCGGTGATGTCAATGGTGATCATGTCCATGCTCACGCGGCCCACTGTGCGCGATCGCACACCGTCCACACACACGGGCGTGCCGGTGGGGGCATGTCTTGGGTAGCCATCCGCATAGCCACATGCCACAACCCCAATTCGCATAGGTCGATCGGCAACAAACGCAGAGCCATAACCGACTGTGTCACCCGGCTGCAAATGCTGTACGGCAATGATCGACGCATTCAAACTCATCACCGGTTTCAAATCCCAATGGGCTACCGAATGTGCAGGGTAATCAGGTGAGCTGCCGTAAAGCGCAATGCCTGGGCGCACCCAGTCAACGCGAACCTTGGCATCTTTGGCGTGACGCAAAACGGCGGCGCTGTTGCAAAGACTGCGTTCACCCGATAAGTCGTGGGTGAATTCTTGAAACAAGGCCATGGCCGCCGAAATGCCTTTGTCACCATCTGCGTCACTGAAGTGCGACATTAGAGAAATTTCGTCAACTTGAGGCAATGCGTTCAAGCGTATCCAAGCCGCTCGAAAGGCCTGCGGGGTAAAACCCAAACGATTCATACCCGTATTCATTTTAAGGAATACGCGATGCGCTTGATGTGTTTTGTGAATGGCCAACATATCAATTTGCGCTTCGCAATGCACCACATGCCACAAATTTAGACGTGAACACCACTCCAAATCGCGAGTCTCAAAAGCCCCTTCCAGCAACAGAATGGGGCCCCGCCAGCCCAATTGGCGAACGCGCTCGGCATCCGCCAAATCAAGCAGGGCAAGGCCGTCCGCAGCGCGCAAGCCCTCCAAGACCCGTTCAATGCCATGGCCATAAGCATTGGCTTTGACAACCGCCCAGACCAAAGCATCGGGTGCAGCGGATTTCATTTGCGCTAGATTGTGTCGCAAAGCTTGAAGGTCGATGGTGGCCTGAATCGGTCTTGGCATATCAGATCATTAAACTGAAATCAATCACAAGGGAAGAAGCCTAGATTGTGTCACCACATAGCGTGATATAACAGAAACTTACGCCAACACTAGCACAGCAGGTGTTGCTTTAATCAACTTACATCATTTCGAGTTCGGCTTTGGTGCCCTCTCGAATCACTGCATGATTTCATGAAGCGCGGTTTTTACACCATCATGTCGGCCCAGTTTTTCAGCTCGCTGGCCGACAACGCACTTTTTGTCGCCGCGGTTGAACTCATTCGCATCAGTGGTGGTGCCGAATGGCAACGTGCGGCTTTGGTGCCCATGTTCGCACTCTTTTACGTGGTGCTCGCGCCCTTTGTGGGGGCCTTTGCCGACTCCAGGCCCAAAGGTGAGGTCATGTTCATCAGCAACGCCATCAAAGTGGTAGGTTGTTTGATGATGCTGTTTGGCACGCACCCGCTTCTGTCGTATGCCATTGTGGGTTTAGGCGCTGCGGCTTACTCACCGGCCAAATACGGCATCTTGACCGAATTATTGCCTTCCTCTCAATTGGTCAAAGCCAACGGATGGATTGAAGGCTTGACCATTGCCTCCATCATCTTGGGTGTTTTAATTGGCGGCCAATTGGTGGGCCCCAATGTGACGGAGTACTTATTGGGCTTCAATATGCCGTTTTTTGACACTGGCATCGATACAGGGCCTGAAGCTGCCATTCTGCTTTTAATTTCTTTGTATGCTTTGGCCGCTTGGTTCAACACCCGCATCCCCAACACCGGTGTCGAGATGCGCCCCATGCCGAGAAACTTAATGGCCTTGTTGCCCGATTTCTGGGGCTGCAATTCACGTTTGTGGAATGACAAATTGGGACAAATCTCTTTGTCAACCACCACCTTGTTTTGGGGTGTGTCGGGCAACTTGCGCTACATCGTCTTGGCTTGGAGTGCCGCAGCTTTGGGGTACTCCACCACGCAAGCCTCGAGCTTGGTGGGTGTTGTGGCCATTGGCACAGCCGTGGGGGCCGTGGTTGCCTCCATGCGCATGAAGCTGCACCAAGCCACCCTGGTGATGCCACTGGGCATTGGCATGGGCATCTTGGTCATGGGCATGAATTTCATTGACAACGTTTGGGTGGCGGCGCCCTTCCTCATTTTGCTGGGCGCATTGGGTGGCTTTTTGGTGGTGCCCATGAACGCCTTGCTGCAACACCGCGGCCACAATCTGATGGGCGCTGGGCGCTCTATTGCGGTTCAAAATTTCAATGAGCAGGCCTGTATTTTGTTGTTGGGCGGTTTGTACACATTCTCGACCGGCATGGGGCTCTCTGCCTTCGGCGCCATCACCGCATTTGGGTTTGTGGTGGCCAGTTGCATGTGGCTCATCAAACGCTGGCACGAGCGCAATTTGCGCGAGCACAGTGAAGAGGTGAAGCATTTGATCGAAGTGGCTAAAAACGACAACCTGCATGGTTGAGTGTTCAGCCTGTTGTTCATTTGACTCTGCTTTAAAAAGGCGCATCCCGTGAAAACAATCTACGATTTCGAAGCCACTCAAATGAACGGCCAAAGCTTGGCACTGAGCCAACTACGCGGCAAGGTCATGCTCATTGTGAACACCGCCAGTGCTTGCGGTTTCACACCTCAATTTGCAGGACTCGAAAAAGTTCATCAAGCCTACAAAGAACAAGGCCTGGCGGTGTTGGGCTTTCCCTGCAACCAATTTGGCAATCAGGATCCCGGCAGCAATCAAGCCATCGCGCAATATTGCCAAGTCAATTACGGCGTGAGTTTCACCATGCTGGAAAAAGTCAATGTGAATGGACCCGATGCACACCCGCTTTACCAATGGCTGTGCGCCGAAGCGCCCGGCCTACTGGGCAGCAAAGCCATCAAGTGGAATTTCACCAAGTTTTTGGTTGGGCGTGATGGCCGCGTGATCAAGCGCTACGCTTCCATGGACAAGCCAGAAAAAATAGCGCAAGACATTGAAGCGGCTCTGGCCGCGCCCTGACTTCAGGTCACTGACTTTTTGTCAGCACCTTATCCACCAGCTCCACCCAGTGCCTCACAGGCACATCGGCGCCACTTTGCAAATGCGCAATGCAGCCAATGTTGGCACTCAAAATAGCCGTGGGCTGCAACTTGTTGAGATGCCCCAGTTTGCGATCGCGCAAGGCATAGGCTGTGTCGGGTTGCAGCACAGAATAAGTACCCGCCGAGCCACAGCACAAATGTGACTCGTTGTCGGCCACGCGCAACTTGAATCCCAACTGACCCAGCTGGGTCTCTACCCCACCTTTGAGTTGTTGGCCGTGCTGCAGTGTGCATGGCGGGTGGTAGGCCAGCAAGCCAACTTGCGAAACATGCTCGGGCTTTAATTTCTTTTGCAGCTCAGGCAAACACATGGGCAACAACTCGCTCAAGTCGCGTGTGAGTTCTGAAATACGCTTTGCCTTTTCTGCATATTGCACGTCATGTTGCAGCAAGTGGCCATACTCTTTCACAGTGACGCCACAGCCCGAAACATTCATCACAATGGCTTCGACACCTTGCTCAACCCAAGGCCACCACGCATCGATGTTGTGACGCATGTGGTCCAAACCACCCACTTGATCGTTCAAGTGAAACTTCACCGCACCACAACAGCCTGCAGCCGGCGGCACGATAACCTGAATGCCACAAGCATTGAGCACACGCGCCGTTGCTGTGTTGATATTGGGCATCATGGCGGGCTGCACGCAACCGGCCAACATCAAGACCTTGCGAGCATGCGTTTCTTGCGGCCACGCGCCTGCATTTTGCGGCGCTGGTACCTTTGCCTTCAAAGCGGCGGGCATGAATCCTCGAACACTTTGCCCCAATTTCATGGCTGGTGCAAACAGCGCAGAAGTAAGTCCTTCCTTGAGCACCCAACGCAGTGCGCGCTCCTTCAATGGCCTGGGCACTTTGGCATCAACCACCTTGCGGCCGAGGTCAACCAAATGACCATATTCAACACCGCTAGGACAGGTGCTTTCGCAGTTGCGACATGTGAGACAGCGGTCGAGATGCAATTGTGTTTTGCGCGTGGGCTCTGCCCCTTCAAACACTTGCTTCATGAGGTAGATGCGCCCCCGCGGCCCGTCCAATTCATCGCCCATCAATTGATAGGTCGGGCAAGTGGCAGAGCAAAATCCACAATGCACGCATTGACGCAAAATGGCCTCAGCTTCTTTGCCGATCAGGGTGTTTTGAAACTCAGGTGCGAGTTGGGTTTGCATGTTGAGCCTCAGAAATGCGCGTTCAGTCTACGCGGGCCAAAGATGCCCGCAGGGTCGAATTCGTGTTTCAACGCTTGTTGAATGCGTTGTTGTACTGGGTCAAGCGGTGTGAAGACGGGTGTGTTCAGGCGCATGGCCGCAGTGGCCTGCTGAGGCCGGCGAAATAGAGTAGCTTGACCCCCCACGGCAGCAGCTGTGTGCCTCATATTGGATGCTTCGCTGAGCGGCGCCCAGACCCAACGCTGCGCACCGTGCCACTCTATGAAAGTTGAACTTGCCGTGATGGGCATGTTGAGCACCGGCGCTGTTTGGGGCACCGACAAACGCCACAAAGCCAGGTCTTCAGAAGCGGCGTGTTCTGTGAAAAACGGCAAACGCTGATCACGGGCCAGTGCCCAATCATGGGCTGCTGCTTCGGCCGTTTGTTCCATCAATTCACTTTGCAACTTGGTCACATCTTGCGACATGCGCAGCTTGGCAGATTGCACCGCGGCATGCGCACCGCGCAAACGCACAAACAAAATTTCGGGCGCGCCAGCTTGCGTGGTGTCTTTGACCCAGCAACTGGCATTCAAAGGCAAAGGTTGAGCGCCCCATTGGTGCAACAAATTCAAAGCTTTGTCTTGCGGCAGCTGGCACATCAAAAAGGCCTCGGCAGGCGCCACGGGCAAGACCTTCAAAGAAACCTCTGTGATCAGGCCCAAGGTGCCCCAACTGCCGGCCAACAAACGGCTCACGTCATAACCGGCCACATTCTTCATGACTTGGCCACCAAAGCTCAGGTGCTCGCCGCGGCCATTGATGAACCGAAGCCCCAACACAAAATCTCGAACCGAGCCCACGCTGGCCCTTGCAGGGCCGCTCAAGCCAGAGGCCACCATGCCGCCCACCGTGGCGGGTTTGGCGGAAGGTGCTGCATCAGTGGCAGCTTGGAAATGAGGCGGCTCAAACGCCAAGCACTGCCCCTGCTCTGCCAGTGCGGCCTGCAACACCTTCATGGGTGTGCCCGCAGCCACCGTGACCACCAGTTCACTGGGTTCATACTGCGAAATGCCTTGAAGTCCGCGCGTTTCCAACAATTCACCCTCTAAAGATTCACCATAAAAATCATGGCTACCAGAACCATGAATGCGAAATGTGCGGCGGCGACCTTCAGGCTCTGCGGCGGCAGAGCGAATGATTTCCATAAGCGTTGGCAGATCGAGGGCTTGATCTTGGCTTGGCAGGGTGCTTGAGCTTGAATTCATGTGGCAATGGTAATCGTCTGCGTCTTGTTTAGGGCATTTTCAAGCAGTTTTGCTCTGCAGAAATAGGTCAATTCAGTTTTTGAAAAAACTCACAGCTTGCCCTGGCGTCTCGACCCGCATGGCGAAAACGCAGCCTGAGTTGGGCAAGGCCTGCAACTCCTGTGCACTGCGGCCATGAGACGATGTGGTGATGAACAAGGTGCGCAAGTCTGGTCCGCCAAAGCAGGGCATTGTGGGGCACTGAACAGGCGTCTCAATCCAGGCCAAGCAGCGACCATCCGGCGCAAACTTGCCCAAGCGATGTCCCTCGTACATGGCCGAATAGTAATTGCCTTGTGCATCGACTGCGGCGCCATCGGGTCGACCTGAGTAGGCTTGCGCGCTGGCAGTCCCGTAAGCCCAGTCTTTGGGTTTCAGGGGGAGCTGGGCAAACACACGCTCTTGGCTCATGGCCTGCGTGTCGGGGTCATAGTTCCAAGCTCTGATGCAATGCGCCCCTGTGTCTGACCAATAGATTGTTTTGCCGTCAGGGGACCACGCCAAACCATTGGCCACCGTGGCGTCTTTGGCTTTGGTCGCCAATTGGCCATTGGCTTGCAGCGCATACAAAACAGCGGCGGCTTGATCGCGCGGTTCGTACATGGAGCCCACCCAAAAATGGCCCGCTGGATCGCACTTGCCATCATTGAATCGAAAGCGCGCAGTATCGTAAGGTGCGGCTGCCAACAACTGCAGGGCACCTCCCCATGTGGAAGCATGGTAAACACCACTTCGCAAAGCAATCACAAAGCCCCCGTGAACCGCTGGCGCAAAACAACCCGGCTCTTCATCAAGCATCCAATTTTCAACAACTTGCATAGACAAATCGGCAGACACGCTCATTCGGCGCAAGCGCTGACCAGGGATGTCAAGCCAATACAAGCGATTTTCTGTAGGGTGCCAAAAGGGGGACTCTCCCAAACCATCGGCCTCGGTTGTCATGCGGTGCCATTGCGGCTTGATGATGGGCGTTGTCATGTTTCTCTTCGTAAAGGCGATCGTCATCTGAACTTTGAATTGTGAATTAAGAACGCCATGCAAATGGTTTAAACCTGTTCGAAGACGAAAAAAAGCCCGCCGAAGCGGGCTTTGAACTTGGAGACTCACTTTTCGGAAATTTGGATAGCTTAGCTGTGATAAGCAGTTTCGCCGTGTGAACTGATGTCCAAACCTTCGCGCTCGGCTTCTTCTGTGACACGCAGACCCACTGTCAAATCGACCAGTTTGAAAGCAACCAGAGAAACCACGCCAGACCACACAATGGTGAGCAACACGGCTTTGGCTTGTGTCCACACTTGTGCAGCGATGGAGTAATCGGCAGCAGTCACCATGGTCACAGTAACCCAATCCGCCACAAAACCAGGGCCGCCCAATGCGGGGGAGTTGAACACACCGGTGAGCAAGGCCCCGACAATACCGCCCACACCGTGCACACCAAAGACGTCCAAGGAGTCATCAGCGCCCAGCATTTTCTTCAGGCCATTGACGCCCCACAAACATGCAAAACCTGCCACGATACCAATCACCAAGGCGCCGCCAATACCGACGTTGCCAGCGGCTGGCGTGATGGCCACCAAACCAGCTACAGCACCTGAGGCTGCACCCAGCATAGAAGCTTTGCCACGCATGAGAGCTTCACCCACGCACCAGGCCAACACTGCGGCAGCTGTTGCCAACAAGGTGTTGACGAAAGCGAGTGCTGCAAAACCATTGGCTTCCAGGGCAGAGCCTGCATTGAAACCGAACCAGCCCACCCACAACAATGCGGCACCGACCATGGTCAATGTCAAAGAGTGAGGTGCCATGGCTTCACGGCCATAACCAATGCGTTTGCCGATCATGAAGGCGCCAACCAAACCAGCGACCGCAGCGTTGATGTGCACAACGGTACCGCCAGCAAAGTCAAGCGCGCCCCACTGCCAGATCAAACCAGCTTTGCCAGTCATCTCGTCAACCACTTCTTTGCTTGCGTAAGCGTCAGGACCCATCCAGAACCACACCATGTGGGCAATGGGCAAGTAGCTGAAGGTGAACCACAAAGTCATGAAGAGCAACACGGCAGAGAACTTGATGCGCTCTGCAAAGGCGCCCACGATCAATGCGCAAGTGATGCCCGCAAAAGTCGCTTGGAATCCAGCAAAAGTAATTTCAGGAATCACCACACCCTTGCTGAACGTTGCGGCGTTTGCAAAAGTACCCGCTGCGTTGTCCCAGATGCCTTTCATGAACAAGCGGTCTAGGCCACCAATGAAGGCGTTGCCTTCCGTGAAGGCCAAGCTGTAGCCATAAATGAACCACAACACGGTAATTAAGGAGAAGGTGACCATGACTTGCATCAGCACCGACAGCATGTTTTTGCTTCGAACCAAGCCGCCATAGAACAGTGCCAAGCCTGGCACCACCATCATGATGACGAGGATGGTGGAGACCATCATCCAAGCCGTATCGCCTTTGTTGGGAACTAGCACAGGCGCAGCTTCAGCGGCAGCAGGTGCTGTTGTGGGTGCTGTCGCGGGCGCTGTGGCCGGCGCAGCAGCTTCCGCTTTGGCTTCCACTTTGGCTTCGGCCGCAGGTGCTGTTTGAGCAATCGCAGCACCGCCGAAACACAAGGACAGTCCCAATGCGAGGGCAGCAAATAGTTGTTTCATTTTGTTCTCTCTTTCAGGGACATCAAAGGGCTTCGGCCCCAGTTTCACCAGTGCGGATGCGAATGACTTGTTCCAAGTCGTACACAAACACTTTGCCGTCGCCAATCTTGCCGGTGCGCGCACCTGATTCGATGGCTTCGATCACACGTTCAACTTGATCGGATGAAACAGCGGCTTCGATCTTGACCTTGGGCAAGAAATCAACCACGTATTCAGCACCCCGATACAACTCAGTGTGGCCTTTTTGACGACCAAAGCCTTTGACCTCAGTCACGGTAATACCTTGTACGCCAATGGCAGACAATGCTTCACGCACTTCGTCCAGCTTGAACGGTTTAATGATGGCGGTCACCAGTTTCATGATGGCTCCTTGTGATGGGGGTAATTTAGAAAGCGTATTTGAGGCCCACAACCACACCGGCTTTGCCGAGTTGCTTGGTGCCATACACATAAGAGCCTTTTTCAGCATCGGTGCCAATCACGGCAGCAGAGGCTGTCAGGCCATTGCCCAAATCTTTGCCCAATGTCAGTGCATAGTCTGTGTAGGAATACTTGCCGTTGTCAGCACCCTTGACGGTTTGACGACCCAAGTGAGGTGCCAATGTGTAGCCGCCGCCCAAATCAAATGTGGCGGTTAAATCCAAATATGTGCTGCCTTTGCTGTTTGCAAAACCAAACAGATTGCCTGTGCTTTGTGAATACTTTGCAGTCAAAGGGCCCATGGTGACAGCACCATACAACTCGTTTGTGTTGGCACTTGGGGTCAGCTTGTTGCCAGAGTACTCGTAGCGCAAAAAGCCTAGGTCATAGCCAATGTCGCCAACTGTGAATTTGTAGCCGCCATAAATGTCAACTTCCATGTTGGAGTCACCACCAGCGTCCTTGATCCATTTGATGCTAGAGCCCCAGACACCCAGGTAAAAACCGCTCTTGTCGGCATAGTCAGCACCGCCTTGGACTGCAGGGTCTAAGCGACTTTGAGAAATACCACGGTAACGGTAATCACTCACAGCGCCAACGTTAAATGACAAAGTTGATTCTGGTGCAGCAGGCGCAGTTTGAGCCATTGCGCTGCCAGCGCTTGCCAACGCCATGGCCAACATGAGGGGGGAAACGATTTTTTCATAGGAAGCTCCTGTAAGTAAGAATATGACCTTGGGTACTTAGCATTTAGCATGCCAACGCTGCACTGCATCAGTGCAAGTCAATGTCACCCCTCTGAAACAGGCTGTTTTCATGACATCGGTGTTCCAATGAGTTTTGCACCCCCCTAGGTTTAACCCTTCAAAACCAAAGACTTTGGTGCACTCAATTGGTGCAAGGAATCAATATGCGTCTGTCTTTGGTGCAAAGTCGAGCTTTGCTTGGTCTTCAATCACCCCCCGTCACCGTTGAGGTGCACTTGGCCAATGGCTTGCCCAGCTTCACTTTGGTGGGCTTGGCGGATGTTGAGGTCAAAGAAGCCCGTGAACGTGTCCGCTCTGCGCTGCAAAACTCTGGTTTTGACTTCCCAAACAACCAGCGCATCACGGTGAACTTGGCGCCAGCCGATCTGCCCAAAGACTCGGGGCGCTTTGACCTGCCGATTGCATTGGGTATCTTGGCCGCCAGCGGGCAAATCGATGACCATGCGCTGAAGCACTTTGAATTTGCCGGCGAGTTGTCTTTGTCTGGTGCTTTGCGGCCCGTCAAAGGCGGATTGATCATGGGCCTGGCCTTGCACCAAGACCCCAAAGGCCGAAGCCTGGTGCTTCCGCCAGGCAGCGCAGAAGAAGCATCTCTGGTGCCCGATGTCATTGTTTACCGAGCCGAAAACTTAAAGGCTGTTGCCAATCGGTTTGCCCCAGTGGACTCAAAGCATGAAGATGCTGATATTCAAGATGAACTGGGCTGGGCAAAGCTAGCGCCCAGCACCCTGCCCACACAAACCATGGCACAGGCCCTCGATTTGGCCGATGTGAAAGGACAGGCAGGGGCCAAACGTGCACTTGAAATCGCTGCGGCCGGTGGTCACAGCTTGTTGATGGTGGGGCCTCCAGGGTCGGGCAAGTCCATGCTTGCTCATCGTTTTTCGGGTTTGCTTTCGCCGCTCAATGTGAGCGAAGCATTAGAAGCGGCTGCCATTGCCAGCCTCGCGGGAAGGTTTGATCTTTCACAATGGGCAAGGCGACCCACGCGCCATCCGCATCATTCCGCCAGTGCCGTGGCCTTGGTGGGCGGAGGCTCGCCACCGAGGCCTGGCGAAATTTCTTTGGCACATCACGGTGTGTTGTTTTTAGATGAGCTGCCGGAGTTTCCAAGGTCTGCCCTAGAAGCACTGCGCGAGCCACTTGAGTCGGGCAGCGTTACCATTTCGCGCGCCGCCATGCGAGCTGAGTTCCCTGCCAGGTTCCAGTTGATTGCGGCCATGAATCCTTGCCCATGTGGTTATGCGGGTCAGGTGCGGTCGGGTCAACACAAGGGGCCTTTGTGCCGATGCACGCCCGATCAAGTTCAAAGGTACATGCGAAAAATCAGTGGTCCTTTATTAGACAGAGTTGACTTGCACATTGAAGTTCCGAGCCAAGATGCCACTCTTTTGATCTGTGCGCCAGCCGCAGAAAGCACCGCCACCATCAGGGGCAGATGCCTGCAAGCCAAGCGCGTGGCCCAACAAAGGCAAAGTTGCGACAATCAATTGCTCAGCGGTGCGCTGCTAGACAAGCATTGCGCATTGTCTTCAGAAGCGTCGTTATACCTTCACCAAGTTGCTGCTCATTTTGGATGGAGCGGTCGAGGCACGCACCGTGTCTTGAAGGTTGCAAGAACCATTGCCGATCTGTCTGGCATGGCTGAAATTGAAACATCCCATTTGGCGGAAGCGGTGCAGTACCGCAGGTCCATTGAAGCAGACTGATAATGCAAACATGCGCATAATTGAAACGCCGTCCTTAGGCCCATTTTCCGTATGGCTGTCGTGGGCTCAACTCATCACATGGGGGAGCGTTTTCTACACGTTTTCTTTGTTGATGGGGCCGGTCGAGCGCGAATTAGGGCTCAGCCGTGCCGAAGTGTCATTGGGTTTTAGCTTGGCCCTTTTGGCCGACGGCTTGATGGCCTACCCCATCGGTTGGCTCATTGATCGTGGCCATGAACGTCGCGTCATGACATGGGGTTCTGTGTGGGTGGGTGCTTGTTTGTTGGCTCACAGCTTCATCGACTCCTTGCTTGGGTTTTATGGCGTATGGCTGGCCTTGGGTATTGGCATGTCGGCCACACTGTATTCCCCTGTTTTCGCCATAGTCACCCGCAGATTTCCCAACGATTTCAGGCGCGCCATCATCATCATGACGTTTTTAGGCGGGCTGGCCAGTACGGTGTTCATTCCGCTATCGTCTTGGTTGATTCAATCTTTGGGTTGGCGCCATGCCTTGTGGGTATTGGCCATGTTGCAATGGTTTATTTGTTGGCCTTTGCACTTTTGGTTATTGCGCGGTGCCCACCGTCAAAAAAGTGCTGACGAGGATCGCAAACCCGCGATTCAAGTGCCGCCTACTTCCGAGTTGCAGCCTCCACAAACTTCAGCAGATGCCATCGGTGTTCACTTAAAGCGCGCGCCTTTTTGGTTGCTTGCCTGCTTCATGTTGTTGACTTTCAGCGTCAGCTCTGCACTTCCGGCCCACATGGTGAGTTTGTTGGAAGAGGCGCATTTGTCACCTGCATGGGTCATCGCCATTCCAGCCGCCATTGGTGTCATTCAGGTGTTGGGGCGACTTTTGTTGTTTGTATTTGAAAAACATTTAGATGTTCATGCCGCCAACAAATGGATTCCTTGCTTGGTGCCTTTGGGCTTGTTGTTTTTAGTGGGCGGTGGTTTGGAGCCTTGGGCCGCTTTGCTATTTGTCACCTTCTACGGTTTGGGCAATGGTCTGAATACCATTGTCAAGGGCACCGCCATGGCGCAATATGTCAGCCGCGATCATGTGGGTCAGCTCAATGGCATGCTGGGCTTGCCTTTGGCTTTGGGCCGCGCAGCAGCGCCCTTGGCTTTAGGCTTGATGTGGACGCCCGAAGTGGGCTACACACATGGCTTGCGCTGGCTTTTGCTTGCTGGCGTATTGGGTGTGGCGTGTTTGTGGTTGGCGCAAATCAGCGCTCACAAAAGCACACATGAAGACCCTCACAAATTGGGCGCCAACAATCGCTGAATGTCTGACACTTTCAAGTTCTGACGCTTGGCTAAATCTTCCACTTGGTCTTCGCTCACTTTGCCCACATTAAAGTATTGGCTGTCGGGGTGGCCAAGGTAAAAGCCTGACACGCTGGCAGCTGGCGTCATGGCCAAACTCTCTGTCAAGCCCATACCAATTTCCTCGCACTGCAAGAGTTCAAACATTTGTTTTTTAACAGAATGGTCGGGGCAAGCGGGGTAGCCTGGTGCGGGCCGAATGCCTTGGTATTTTTCGGCAATCAAATCGTCAAGTGATGCCGTCTCTGCCGCGGCATAACCCCACAAATCTTTGCGCACGCGCTCGTGCAGGCACTCTGCAAAAGCTTCTGCAAAACGGTCGGCCAAGGCCTTGAGCATGATGGCGCTGTAGTCATCGTGTGCCGCTTCAAAAGCTTGCTCGCGTTTTTCAACACCGATGCCGGCTGTGACTGCAAACACGCCTACGTAATCGTGCAAGTTGGTTGGTTGACCTTTGACATCATGCAAAGGCGCCACAAAGTCTGCCAAGCAACGGCTGGGCTTGCCAGGTTGTTTTTCTGTTTGCTGGCGCAAGCCGTGCCATGTCAGCACAGGCGTTTGGCGCGACTCGTCGGCATACAAAGCAATGTCGTCGTGGTTCACGCTATTGGCAGGGTACAAGCCCATCACACCATGCGCCGTGATCCAACGTCCTTCAATGATTTTTTGCAACATCTTTTGCGCATCATTGAAAACCTTTTGAGCTTCCACACCCACCACGTGATCTTTCAGAATAGCGGGGTACGGACCAGCCAAGTCCCAGGTTTGGAAGAAGGGGTCCCAATCGATGTAGCGAGCCAATTCGGCCAGGTCAAAATTCTTGAACACACGGCGGCCAATGAACTTGGGCGTGGGCGATTTAAAATTTGTCCAGTCGATGTTTGTTTTGTTGCTGCGCGCTTTGGCCAAAGGCCACATGGGTGTTTGCTTTTTGTTGGCGTGCAGTTCTCGCACTTTGGCGTAGTCGACATTCAGCTCGTCAATGTAGGCGGCCGCTTGGTCTGACAACAAACCTTGCGCCACGCTCACACTGCGTGACGCATCGGGCACATAGACCACAGGGCCTTCGTAGTGCGGTGCAATTTT
>SXGQ01001021.1_pt1 | contig 26745 bp, 30 predicted proteins | sample 3178371 | NCBI WGS metagenome assembly SXGQ01 (sample SAMN11356859, study PRJNA531348) | freshwater metagenome | isolation source: freshwater sample F1-20 | place: China: Fuxian Lake, Yuxi | collected 2017-12-25 | reverse complement strand
TGGCTTATGTGATTTTGGATGGCTATGACTTGGGTGTCGGCGCCTTGTTGAACGGTGCTGACACGATCGAGCACAAAGACACCATGATCGCCAGCATCGGCCCGTTTTGGGACGCCAACGAAACTTGGTTGGTGCTGGGCGTGGGCGTGTTGCTGGTGGGCTTCCCGATGGCGCACGGCGTCATCTTGGGGGCGCTGTATTTGCCTGTGGCGCTGATGTTGGTGGCGCTGTCGCTGCGTGGTGTGGCGTTTGATTTTCGGGTCAAGGCCAAAGCACACCACCGCCCCTTGTGGGACAAAACCTTTTACGTCGGTTCGATATTGGCGTCGTGGTCGCAAGGCTTTATGTTGGGCCAACTCATCCTCGGGTTCAAGCAGGACACGGCGGCTTATGTGTTCAGCGCCTTGATTGGTTTTTGCTTGGTGTTTGCTTACCGCTTGCTGGGTGCAGGCTGGCTGATCATGAAAACCGAAGGCGCTTTGCAGTTGCGGGCTGTGGCGTGGGCCCAAGGCAGTTTGTGGTTGACCGCTGCGGGTGTGTTGGCCATATCCGTGGCCACACCGTGGGTGAGTCCACGTATTTTCGACAAGTGGTTCAGCTTTCCCAACCTGCTCATGCTGTTGCCGATTCCGGCCATGACATTGGGTTTGTTCTTGGTGATTTGGCGCAGTTTGTCGCGCTTGCCCGTGCGTTTTGCGCAAGGCAACCAATACGGCGCCGGTGTGCCGTTTGCCAGCACCGTGGGCATTTTTCTGCTGTCGTTTTATGGACTTGCTTACAGCCTGTTTCCTTGGTTGGTGATTGACAAGCTCAACATCTGGCAAGCGGCCAGTGCGCCTGAAGCTTTGCTGGTGATTTTTTACGGCGTGGCGGTGGTCTTGCCCGTGATCATTGGCTACACCGTGTTTGCGTACCGGGTGTTTTGGGGCAAATCTACCCATCTCAGTTATTGAAATTTTGAAAGAAGAACATGGCCTATACACATAAATTTCAGCAGTTGGCAGATACCGCCATGGCGCAGGTGACGGGCGTTGCGCCAGACCAAGTGGATGCGCTCTTGGCACAAGGGGCTGTGTCGCTGGACATTCGCGACAAAGAAGAACATGACGCCGACCATCTTGCTGGTTCATTGCATGTGAGCCGTGGGAAATTGGAGATGAACATTGAGGGTGTCATCCCCGACCTGAACACCACCGTGCTGTGCTATTGCAATGCCAACAACCGAGGCGCTTTGTCGGCCAACACCTTGCGTCAAATGGGTTATGTGAATGCCCATTACATAGCGGGTGGCTTAAAGGCTTACAGGGCTTTGGGCCGATGATGCAGCGCTGGTTGGTCGGTGCAGTGGCCGCTGGGTTACTGGCACTCAGCGCCATTGCACAAACTGCCGAACAACCTGCTGAAACGGCTTGCATGGTCTGCCCCCAACAGCTGGGGCAAGGTATTTACATGGTGCAAGGGGTCACCGCCTTGGGCACAGTGGCCAACCGCAATTTCATCTCCAACGCGGGTTTTGTTATCACACCGCAAGGCGTGGTGGTGATAGATGCTCTGGGTTCTCCCGCCTTGGCGCAAGCCTTGGTCGATGAGATCCGCCAGATCTCGCCTTTGCCCATCACCCATGTGTTGGTCACCCACTTTCATGCAGACCATATTTATGGATTGCAGGTCTTCAAGGCGCTGGGTGCTCGCATATTGGCACATGAGGGTGGGAAAAACTATCTCTTTTCCGATACGGCCCAAGCGCGTTTAACGGCATCTCGGTCGGAATTGGCACCTTGGGTAAATGAACAAACGCAGTTGGTGTTTGCAGATGAATGGTTAAGTGGCTCGCAAGAGTTGGAGGTGGGTGGCATACGTTTCAAGCTGTTGCACATGGGACCGGCCCATACCTTGGAAGACATGGTGATTTATGTGTCGCAACGCAAAGTGCTGTTTTCCGGAGACATGCTTTTTCGACAACGCATACCGTTTGTTGGACAGAGTGACAGTCGGCATTGGCAACAAGCTTTGACAGAGTTGTCCAATTTAAGTGTGGATTGGGTGGTGCCAGGGCATGGTTCACCCTCACGCGAATTTGCCAAAGACCTGCGACTCACCCAAAGTTACTTGCAATTTCTGCGCATGAGCATGTTGCGCGCAGTTGAGGAGGGTGTCTCTTTCGATGAGGCCTACCAAGCCACAGATTGGTCGGCTTATGTGAATTTGCCTCTTTTTGGTGCGGCTAACCGAATGAATGCCTTCAACATCTATCTTCAAGCAGAACAAGAGGCTATGAAATAGCCTAAAACCTAGGGTTTTTACTGTATATTGTCTGTTAATCAGGATATATATTATCTTAAATTAATTTATAAATTTACATTTAAGAAAGATTGATGTGAATAAATTGCCCGGCAAGATTCTGAAAGCGCCAGAATATTTTCTGACTCAGAAAGACATTCAGGCGGTCAAAACCCAAGCGCCGCAGGGCCGTCGTGATTTCCTCAGCAAGGCTTTTGCAGCAGCCGCCGGCATGACCGCCAGTGCAGCAGCCCTTGCACAACATGCCTCCGAAGGCGACACCCACATCCTGAACCTGCCAGCCCACGCCACGGGTTTGGGGCAAGGCGTGGCCTCGCCCGGTTATGGCAAGCCCTCTCAGTTCGAAGCCAATTTGCAGCGTCGACAAAGCCCGGGCCTGACCCAAACCACCCAAGCTTCTGTTTCTTTTGCGCCATTGCAGTCTTTGTTTGGCATCGTCACGCCCAGTGGCTTGCATTTCGAGCGTCATCACCAAGGCTGGTGGGATATCGATCCGACCAAGCATCGCTTCATGGTCAACGGTTTGGTGAAAACGCCCAAGGTGTTCACCATGGACGATTTGATGCGCTTGCCCTCGGTCAGTCGTTTTCACTTCATTGAATGTGGCGCCAACACAGGCATGGAATGGGGCAATGTGGCCGTTCCAACGGTGCAATATACGCACGGCATGTTGTCCTGCAGTGAATTCACCGGTGTGCCCCTCATCACCCTCTTGGAGCACTGCGGTGCCGATTTGAAAGCCGGTCAATTTGTGTTGGCCGAAGGCGGTGATGGTTCGTCCATGACCCGCACCATCCCGATGAGCCTCATCAAATCGGGTGAAGTCTTGGTGGCTTATGGACAAAACGGTGAAATGCTGCGCCCCGAAAACGGATACCCGTTGCGCTTGGTGGTGCCCGGTGTGCAGGGTGTGAGTTGGGTCAAGTATTTGCGCCGCATCGAGTTGGGCGACAAACCCTATGGCACCAAAGACGAAGCCATTCACTACATTGACTTGATGCCCGATGGCAGCCACCGCCAATACAGCGGCATTCAAGAATGCAAAAGTGTGGTCACCACCCCTTCAGGCGGTCAGGCTTTGCTGGAAAAAGGTTTTTACAACATCACCGGCTTGGCTTGGTCGGGCCGAGGTGCCATCAAAAAGGTGGACGTCTCGGTGGATGGCGGCGCCAATTGGATACCCGCTCGTTTGGAATCCCCGGTGCTCAGCAAATGCCTGACCCGTTTCAACCTCGATTGGGTGTGGGATGGCAAGCCATCCATTATTCAAAGCCGCGCCACCGACGACACCGGCTATGTGCAACCCACCATCAAGCAGTTGCGCGAGGTGCGCGGCACGCGTTCCATCTATCACAACAACGCGATTCAGTCTTGGTTGGTGCAAGAAAGCGGTGAGGTCAAAAATGTACAAGTCTCTTGAGTTCCGCATGAACACATGGACCCTCAGTGCCGTGTTGTTAGCCGGTGTTGCCAGCGTCCACGCGCAACAGCATTTTCCAAATATCGGCCGCGCCGCCACGCCTGCTGAAGTGGCCAAGTGGGACATTGACGTGCGACCTGATTTCAAAGGTCTGCCCAAGGGTGAAGGCTCGGTGGCGCAAGGTCAAGATGTCTGGGAAGCCAAATGCGCCAGCTGTCATGGCATCTTTGGTGAATCCAATGAAGTGTTCAACCCCGTAGTGGGCGGTGTAGGGGCTGAGGATGTGAAAACCGGTCGTGTGGCCAAACTCAAAGACACGTCTTTTCCGGCCCGCACCACCTTCATGAAAGCCCCCAGCTTGTCCACCGTTTGGGACTACATCAACCGCGCCATGCCTTGGAACGCACCCAAATCCTTGAGTACCAACGAGGTGTATGCGGTCACAGCCTATATGCTGAATTTGAGCAGCATCGTTGAGGACAACTTCGTTTTGAACGAGAAAACCATCGTTCAAGCGCAAGCCCGCATGCCCAATCGCGAGGGCATGACCACCAAACACGCGCTATGGCCCACGCCGGAATTGGGCGGCGTGAGCAAACCCGATACCGCCAACACCGCCTGCATGAAAAACTGCACAACCGATGTCAAAGTCACCTCGATGCTGCCGGACTTTGCACGCGATGCGCATGGCAACTTGGCCGAGCAAAACCGTTTGGTGGGGCAGCAAAAGGGCGTTCGAACCGTGCGGACATCTGCGACGGCTGACAAAGCCGTTGCACCCTCGCCAGGCCCCAAACCTGCTGTACTGGGTCTTCTGCAGTCGAACAATTGCTTGGCCTGTCATGGCATGGACAACAAAGTTGTTGGCCCAGGCTTCAAAGAAGTGACGGCCAAACATGCTGGCAAAACAGACTACCTCATCAACAAAATTTTGCAGGGCAGCGCTGGTGTCTGGGGCAATATCGCCATGCCTGCTCAAAACCTCAAACCTGCGGACGCCAAAGCCATTGCTGAATGGTTGGCTGGTGGCCAAACCCCTTAAATTTTTACAGGAGAAAAAACATGCAAACACGACGTGATGCACTCAAACGCAGCTTAGCTGTAGCCAGTATGTTGATGGGCGCAGGCTTGTTACCGCAGGTTGCGCAAGCTTTTGAGAAATCGGCTTTCGACGCTAAATCGGTGGCCGATGTTTTCAAAGCTTTGGGCTTGCCCATGCCCGCTGAAAGCAAAGATGTGGCGCTCACAGCCCCCGACATTGCTGAAAACGGCGCGGTCGTCCCGATGACGGTGCAAACCAATTTGGCTGGCGTGAAAAAACTGATGCTGTTGGTGGAAAAGAACCCCTCACCGCTGGTGGCCTTGTTCATGGTCAACCCATTGGTAGAAACCAGCTTTCAAACCCGCGCCAAGATGGGCCAGTCCTGCGATGTTTATGCCGTGGCGGTCATGGAAGACGGCAAAACCCTGTTTTCGAAAAAAGAAGTCAAGGTCACCCTCGGTGGCTGCGGCGGCTGATCAATCATCAATTCAAGGAGAAACAACATGGCAGATCCCATGCGCATTCGCGCCCAAATGGCTGGTGAAAAAATCAACGTCCGTGTCTTGATGAGCCACGAAATGGAATCCGGACAACGCAAAGACGCCAATGGCGCCATCGTGCCAGCTTGGCATATCCAGGAAGTCACGGCCACGCACAATGGCCAAGCCGTGATGACCGCCGAATGGGGACCAGGCGTCTCCAAGAATCCCTTCTTGCAGTTCACCATCAAGAACGGTAAAGCAGGTGACAAAGTGGGCGTGAGTTGGAAAGACAACAAGGGCGACACCCGCACTGACGAAACCACGGTGTCCTGACATGCGCCGCCTGTCTACTTTGTTGGCCGCTGCGGCCTTGGTCGTTGCCGCGACAACGGCATATGCCCAAAAATCTACATCTGATGGCATTAACGAATACCGTGCCATGTTGCAAGACGGCAACCCTGCCGATTTGTTTGAAGCCAAAGGCGAAGACCTTTGGAAACAAGCGCGTGGTCCGAAAAAAGCATCTCTGACCCAATGCGACTTAGGCAAAGGTCCCGGCGTTGTGAAAGGGGCTTGGGTCGAGTTGCCGCGTTATTTTGCGGACACCCAAAAAGTGCAAGACCTGGAGTCAAGGCTGCTGTACTGCATGGAAACCTTGCAAGGCTTTGATGCCGAGCAAATCCGCAAAACGCCTTACGGCAAGGGAGAGCAAACCACCATCACCGCCTTGGCCACATGGGTGGCGGCCGAGTCTAAAGGTTTGCGCTTTAACTTACCCCAAGCCCATGCTGAAGAAAAACGCATGTTCGACTTGGGCAAAAAGTTGTTTTACTTTCGCTCTGGAACCCATGATTTCGCCTGTGCCACCTGTCATGCTCAAGATGGGAAACGCATTCGATTGCAAGACTTGCCCAATCTCACCACCCAAGTTGGTGCTGTCACTGGCTTTGGTGCATGGCCTGCCTATCGCGTCTCCAACGGGCAAATGTGGAGCATGCAATTGCGGCTGAATGATTGCTACCGACAACAGCGTTTTCCCTATGCCGTGTTTGGCAGCGATGTCAGCACCGCCTTGGGCGTTTATTTGGGCGTGACCTCCAAAGATGCGGTGGCTTTTGCGCCCGCCATTCGTCGTTGATGTTCAAAGGAATCACATTGAAAACATTCCCTATTTCAACCCTGACTGTGCTGGCGATGACGCTGGGCTTGGCGTCTTGCGCCACCACCACAGTGAAAAGTAGCAACTACCTTGAAGATATCCAAACAGTTTTGGCTGCGTCTTTTCGCGCCGAAGGGCAGGCTGGCATGGACAGGCTGACCCCGGACGAAGCTAACCGTTTGTGCAGCCAATCCGAGTATGAGGGCAAGCCTTTGTCAGATAAGCAAACTGAACAAATACGCAACGACAACTTCAAGACCATCAAGTGGCCTGCCAATGGTCAATTCATTGGCGACTACAAATTGGGCGAGGCGATTGCCCAAGATGGGCGCGGCAAAACCTGGTCGGACAAAGAGGGTTCGGTCAATGGCGGTAATTGCTACAACTGCCACAAGATCAGCGCCGCAGAAATTTCACACGGCACCCTGGGCCCGAGTTTGTACAACTACGGCAAGTTGCGCGGCATCACGGATGTGAACAGTGCCACCGCCAAGCCGATCGTCGAATACACCTGGGCCAAGTTGTGGAATGCCAGAGGCTACAACGCCTGCTCGAACATGCCCCGCTTTGGCCACAACGGCATCCTGACTGAAGCCCAGTTGCAGCATCTCATGGCGTTGTTGCTCGATCCGAAATCCCCCATCAACCAATGAGCAGGACCGGCCATGAACTTGAGCAAACGTGAATTCATGCAGGTGCTGGGCGCGGGGGTGATGGCTGGGCTGCCCATGGGCAGTTACGCACAGAAAACAGCTGGCGACGCCGAAGGCCTGTATGAGATGCCGCGTTTTGGTCAAGTGTCTTTTTTGCACATGACCGACAGCCATGCGCAGTTGCTGCCAGTGCACTTTCGCGAACCCAGCATGAACCTGGGGCTGGGCAGCATGAAGGGCCAGTTGCCGCATTTGGTCGGGGAAGAGTTGCTCAAAGCCACGGGTGTCAAACCCAATACCGCCCAGGCGCATGCCCTGAGTGCTTTGAACTTTGAAACAGCTGCCAAGCGTTATGGCAAGGTAGGTGGATTCGCGCATTTGGCCACCTTGGTCAAGCGTATGAAGGCTTCACGCCCGGGCGCATTGTTGCTCGATGGTGGCGACACCTGGCAGGGTTCCGCCACTTCCCTGTGGACCAAGGGCCAAGACATGGTGGACGCTTGCAAATTATTGGGCGTGGATGTCATGACAGGACACTTCGAGTTCACCTATGGCCAAGAGCGTGTCACCGAATTGGTGGAAAAAAAACTCGGCGACCAAACTGCTTTCGTCGCCCAAAACATCAAAACCAAAGACTTTGGTGATCAGGTGTTCAAGCCCTATGTGATGCGCGAGATGAACGGTGTGCCCTGCGCCATCATTGGCCAGGCTTTTCCCTACACACCCATTGCCAACCCGCGTTACATGGTGGCGGATTGGGAGTTCGGCATACAAGAAGAAAACCTACAAAAAACTATTCTTGAGGCTCGTACCAAGGGTGCCCAAGTGGTGGTCTTGTTATCGCACAACGGCATGGATGTGGATTTGAAATTAGCGTCACGTGTGACAGGCTTGGACGCCATTCTGGGCGGACACACCCACGACGGTATGCCGGTGGCCAAAGTGGTGGTCAACAAATCCGGCCAAACCTTGGTCACCAATGCAGGCTCCAACGGCAAGTTTTTAGGGGTGCTGGACTTTGAAGTGAAGAACAAGCAAGTCACCGACTACCGCTACAAACTCATGCCTGTGTTTGCCAATTTACTGCCAGCAGATGCGCAGATGCAAGCCTTGATCACCAGCATCCGTGCGCCTTATATGGCCGAGTTGCAAAAAACCTTGGCCATCACCGAGGGCGGTTTGTACCGTCGGGGTAATTTCAATGGCACGGGTGACCAATTGTTGCTGGATGCCATGTTGGATGTGCAAAGCGCAGAAATTGCGTTTTCCCCTGGATTCCGTTGGGGCACGAGTTTGCTGCCCGGTCAGGCCATCACCAAAGAATGGTTGATGGACATGACGGCGACCACCTATTCCTATGCCACCGTCACGCCCATGAAGGGCAGCATGATCAAAACCATTTTGGAAGATGTGGCGGATAACTTATTCAACGCCGATCCTTATTACCAACAAGGTGGTGACATGGTGCGTGTGGGTGGTTTGAAGTACACGTGTCGGCCCATGGCCAGCATGGGACAGCGCATCCACAACATGCAGCTCAACGACAAACCCATCGACCCCGATAAAACCTACAAGGTGGCCGGTTGGGCGCCGGTGTCAGAAGAAGCCGCCAAGCAAAACCTCAAACCTATTTGGGAAGTGGCCGAGCAATGGTTGGCTGCAACCGGTGGCAAGGTACCTACTCGCAAAGCCAATGTGCCAGTGCTCGAAGGTGTCTTGCCCAATCCAGGCTTCATCGAGAGTTAATGCGGCGATTTGAACTTTTGCTGAATGCGTGCTGCGGTAGCTGGTTCAGTAAAAAATAACACGGCTGGCTTGCATAAATCCATAAGCAGTAAGTTCAACTGATGCATGAGTTCATCCATGCTCATGCCGCCTTTAGCAATGCCAATGAACTGACGGATCGGGTCATCAGAAGCCAAAAACGACAGATCGGGTTTCGGCGCGGGATTGGCGTCTGTCGGCGATTGCACCGCAACCAAATACTCGCACAAGGCTGCTTGCCCTACTTGTGATTTGGTGAGTTTGCGAATCAAGAGATTAAGATGAACTTTATCCCTCCACACTCAGATCAACTGCTTGAACTAGCCAAGACTGGTTCATACCCTGCTCCCTTGTATTGTGAAATTCATGTTGGAGCAGAAGATTGGAAATGCAATGTTTACGCCATGGAAAAGCTAAAGGAAACTGGTTCTAAGCCTCAGCGCTGCTGGTGCATGGACGCAGTTTTTACGCCTTCAGTGAAGGGTCAAGTACCTGACGCAGCCAAAGGCAAGGCATGTATCTGCGCGAAATGTGCATGTTAATGACCTCTTAAGCAAACTTCCGGATAGGCTCTGACATTTCTACAAAGACATTCGCCCTGCATATTTCCTAGGTGTGCATGCTCAGTAATTGATCCCACTTTGGAGCTTGATAGCTTCCAATTTCATGGGTGCATTTGCATACAGTGGATTGATCGCAGGATCCTTGGGGTATGTCGTGCTCTGGGGCATTTCCATATGGCTTAGCATATGATTTGGTGTTAGCGATCTAAGCAAATTGAACTTTCACTTGGATTGAAGGGACTCGACATGCTTTACAAATCGATCCAAGATGGCTTGCCATCCCTCCTGCTGCTGCTCAATGGAGTGCTCAGTTTCTGGAATGAAAGACACCTGTACCGTCACTCCACCCAGTGATTGTCTAAATTCAACCGCTGCAGTTCGGTCACCAAAGACATATTCAATCAATTCATGCGGGAAAAGTTTGGTGTAGGCGCCTGCAGAATCAAATCCATAGCTTCCATCTTTGGCTTCCATCCGTGATGAAAACTGGCCACCAACACGCAAATCGACGTGGGATTCAGTGGTATGCCAATCGTCTGAAGCAGCATTCCATTGCATGATGTCTTCAGGCTGTGTGTTTTACTTTTATCGTTCATAAGTTTTGCAATTGAAACGCTACGATGAGACACAACTCACTTGCCAAACCATGTCTGCAAGGTCTTCACCGCTCACCGTAGGAAGCTATTGAACAGCTGGTTGTTGACGCATGTGAATACGCCACCAAGGATTAGGCGATGTCACTGAGCCAACGATGTAAATCTCACCCATCATGGGTGTGGCCAACAAAACTTTGTGGCGAGCCCCGATCGCGCTGACAAGCTCCAGAGGTTCGTACCAAGGATGCAATGCCAGATCAAAGGTACTGTTGTGGACAGGCATCATCACCTTGCCCTGCACATCCAAATGCGTTTGAATGCTTTCATCTGGGTTCATGTGGATACTCGCCCACATCTTGTCCCAGGCCCCAGTGTCAATCAGGGTCAAATCAAAGGGTCCATGCTTAGCCCCAATTTTTTTGAAACCTTCAAAGTAGCCAGAGTCTGAGCTGTAAAAAATTTTCACAGGCTCAGCATTCGCTTGAGTTTCAATGACCCATGAGGCCCATAGCGTTGTGTTGCGATCAAACAAACCGCGCCCAGAAAAATGTTGAGCAGGTTCAGCTGTTAGTTTTAAACCTGCATAACTGGCAGATTGATGCCAATCAAGTTCTTTGATTTTGTCTGCGGGAACACCAAAGTCCTGCAAAATCTTGCCAACGCCCAAGGTGGTTACAAACTGTTTGACTTTGGGGTGAATGTGTTTGATGGTTCCAGCATCTAGATGATCGTAGTGATCATGTGAAATGATGACGCCATCGATCATGGGCATGTTGTCAACATCTATTGGCAAAGGGTGAAATCTTTTGGGGCCGATAAAACTCAAAGGAGACGCTCTTTCACTAAAAACAGGATCTATCAGCCACTGTTGACCATGCAATTTCATAAGAAGTGAAGAATGTCCCAGTCGAACAACATGTACCTTGTCTGCTGGCAATGCATGCCAAGTCGCCCATTCCAATTTCTGAATGGGTAAAGGATTTTCTGGAACGGCATCAACCCGAGGGGTTGTGAAGTAATACCACCAAACTTTCCATGCGCTTTGCATGTCAGGTTCAAGTGGTTGATTGAAAAAATGCTTGCCATCAAAGTGATTGGATTTTTCAACAAGCTGATCAGTGCTTGATGCGGAGGTTGAAAGCACGATAAAAAACGAGAAGAGTAATTTCAGATTTGAGTGCGTTAGTTTGAAGAGGGTCATTTGATTTTGGCTATTCTAAAAATCATGCTGAGATAGATTTGCTGATTGCAATCAACATTTCTAATACCTTGATACGAGTGTTGTCGTCTTGAATTTTTGTATACAGCTCCTTTAACTCTGAAGCCAATTGCATTTGGAGATTGTGTTTTTCTAAAGCGATAGACATTGATATTTGTAGTTCATTTCGTTTTGAATGAATGGCTTTGATTATTTTCGGATTTTTGAGCAACGCATTGGCACTTATTCCAATCACTTTATGAGATGATTTTGTGTCGTAGGCCAATTTGTAAGCATGGATATGGTTATGACCAGCAAGAACATTGTCTACAAATGCCTGTTGCTTTGACGTGAGCCTGGTTGTGTATATAAAATTTTGAGATTGATAGTCATGCTTGATGGAATTCATTTGTAAACACGGGTTGAACTGCAAGTTTGCACATTGAAATTGGTCAACAATGAGGTTTGCCTGAATTGTTCCGGGGTCGTGCCAGTCCAACTTCGAAAAGCACGGAAAAAAGAATTTGTTTCTTCAAAGCCCAAGAGAAAAGCGATTTCAGCAGTTGGTAGATGGGTATTTTGTAAATAGTGCTGAGACAAATTTAGTCTAATGCTTTGCAGTAATTTTTTATAGTTTTGACCTTCGATTTCCAAATGTCGCTGAAGTGATCTTTGGCTCATCCCAATTCGTTTTGCAACAGCTTCCATCTTGACGCCGCCGCCTGGTAATGCCTCAAGCAATGCCATGCGAACACGTTGCTCCACACTGATAGCTGCTCCGTTTTGCGAAAGTCTCAATCTAAGCTCAGGTTCAAAGGCTGACCATAAACCTTCGTTGGCGGTTAGAAAAGGTCTATGGGCATCAGATTTTTTGAATGCAACGCAGTGACTGCTGCCTCTTTGAACGGGTACACCTAAAAAGTCTGCGAATGCTTTTTTGTCTGAAGGTAAACGATCGGTTGTTACATAGATTGGACGAATATGTTCTCGCGTACCCATGCGGGCAAAAGTCACAACAAATAAAAGTTCGGTCAGTACCAACGAAGAAGGGGCAGGGTTATTTGAAGGTGGCCAAGCAAACACAACCTTCAATTCATGTTCTGTTTCTCGTACATCCAGACGTATGGGTGCAACCAGATCCTTATAGCGTGAGATGCGTTCGGTAGCAATATGCAAATCTGGACTGCACAGTGCGGCAAACAGGGGCGGTGAAAATGATTCACTTCGAATCGATCGAATCAACGTCAATGGAAGCAAGGGGTCATTAGATTCTTCCTCAATGGACTTCCAAAACAAATGAAAATCATCAGCATGAAGCCTGACGGCTGGACGGCCCAGTAAGTCATCTGGAAGTCCTGCTCGCCTCAAAATATTCACGATAGACAGCCCCATGTCTTTAAGCAGGGGTCGCCATGTTGAGTCAAGAGCGTATGTTGTTGAGCGCATGGTGGATCAATAACTGGCAAATTGAAAGTTAGATGCAATGATTTGCAGGAACATTTTTTACCCTTTAAAAATATTCAGAGGCACATGTTTTTCAAAACAAGATCAACTTTATGGCTTAAATTGGCGTTATCAATTGCAAACCCTGCCAATCTACTATCTAAACACGACAAGTAAAATTATGAATGAACTCAATCACGAAGTGCAACTTTGAATAACTGATAGTTGGGTGGCTGAGAATATTTAGCATTTAGGGCTTTTTGAACTGGTATGTCGTTGTTGCACATGACCTACAGATAACTCAGCCGAGCTGAGAGATAGCAGATTCACGCCCTCATGAATGCCAGAAACGATCAATCTCAGATCGCCAACACCAGATTGCGAGCATGCTACCCATCAGCCCTGAAACCGATTATCAGCATGTTTATGCCGACAAGGCGCAAGGCGGGACGCTTCGGAAGAACTTGCGCTGTCAAAAGAAAAAGAGGAAGCGCTATGCAGGTGGGCGGGACCGGCGAGGACAAATCCCCAACAGACGGCCTTTGAGCGAGCAACCCTTGCATATTGAAGCGAGGAAACAAGTGGGTCATTGGAAAGGCATTCCAATGCATTTAGCTTTGGGACGATTGGAAAGCAACATTGTCGGTACAACTGACAATATGGTAATTGTGTTGTTGAACAGTTATCACCCATGCTTGAGGAACTATTGATGCAGCTATGAGGTTTTGTGATTCTGAGAAAAAAAACTCAACCATAAATACCCAAGAATGCCAGCAGTTAATGAAGCAAACAATATCGCAATCTTGGATGCCGTGATCATTTCACTGTTGCCAATATAAGCGAGGTTGGTGATGAAAATCGACATGGTGAATCCAATACCAGCCAATAGTCCTGCGCCAAGAACGTGTTTCCAATTCAAATCTTGTGGAAGTTGACATAGTCCGAGCACAACAACAGTGAATGTAAAGACGGCTATACCAAGAGGCTTGCCTATGACCAAGCCTGCCAAGATGCCGATGCTGTTTGAAGTGCTGAGATTCTCAGCCCAATTGGCTTCAAAAATAATGCCAGTATTTGCAAGCGCAAAAAGTGGCAATATCAGATAGGCAACGGGCTTGTGCAGGAAATGCTCTAGCTTGTGAGAAGGTGAAGCTTCATCATCTTGCTTGCTGGAATATGGAATGGCAAAGGCAAGCATCACACCTGCGATGGTGGCATGCACACCTGATTTCAGCATCAAGAACCACATGATGGCACCCCCAAGCAAATAAGGCATCAGGCTCAACACACGCAGAAAACGGTTCATCACGACCATTAAAGCAAAGACCCCCATTGCAGCAATTAAGTACATAGCCGAAATATCAGCTGTGTAGAAAACCGCTATCACAATAATTGCGCCAAGATCATCAATCACAGCCAGTGCAGTAAGAAAAATCTTGAGCGAAACAGGTACTCTGCTACCCAGCAAAGCCAGAATACCAAGTGCAAATGCAATGTCTGTAGCCATAGGAATGCCCATACCAATCTGCGTTGGTGTGTCAGCATTCAGAACAAAATGGATCAGAGCTGGAATGGCAATACCGCCCACAGCAGCGAAAAATGGCAGCAAGGCTTTTTTGAAATCTGACAACTCTCCGCTGTAGAGCTCTCGCTCCAACTCTAAGCCGATAAACAAAAAAAATACAGCCATCAAGCCATCATTGACCCAGTGCTCAATGCTAAGACCCAGTAATTCAATGTGCCAAAAATTTAAATATTGCTCGCCAAACATCGAGTTTGCAATCGACATTGAAACCAATGTGCAAAAAAGAATCAGTATCCCACTTGACTTTTCAGAATCGAAAAAATTGTTGAAGGTTCGAGAAAGAGTAGATTGATCAGTATGCATTAGCAAATCAGTGGCCTTTACGAAATGATCCTAACATCTGGAATCAGAATTCCGTTGTTTGAAGTGGTTTGATGACGGCGCCCAGTGCCGGGGCGATTCACATCGTTTAAAGCATTTCGTAGGCCAAGTCACACCAATCACTGGCTAATGGGCTCACAAAATAGACAGAGTGGTTTTGGTTGTACGATCCGATTTGTAATTGATTTTGACGAACTACAACAACCATTTCACTGACCAAAAATGAAAAAAAATTCTTACTTCATTGGCTTATTTTGGGGCATCTTTTTTTGTGGATGGGTCAATGCTGAACCTGTGATGGTGGCTTCTGACATCAATTGCATCACATGGACTGTCGGCAAAAATGACAAGGGGGCCAAACTGGCACAGAGCCACTTGATAGGCCTGTTGGATGGTCTGAGCGCGGGAAGACAAATCCCTTTTTGGAACTTCAAAGAGGGCATATCACTTCAACAAGTTTATGTGTGGATGGACAATTACTGCTCAAAAAATCCAGACTCCAGTGTGTATTTTGGCGCATATGAACTCATCGATGAACATACAGAAGGTTTATTCCAAAAGCAAAATCCAAGTAAGCGTGCTGATTGATTAACGCATTCAACTTCACAAGTTTTGGGCCCCAATGGTCTACATGTAATGCAGTGTTAAGCCAATCGTCAGAACCATAAAAACCCAAGAGTGCCAGCTGTGAATGGTGCAAACAATGTCGCAATCTTGGAAGCTGTGATCACTTCACTGTCGTCTGCGTATGCGAGGTAGGTGTTGAAAATCGACATGGTGAATCCAATATCAGCCAATAGTACAGCGCCAAGAACGTGTTTTCTCATTCAAATCTTGTGGAGGTTGACACAGTCCGAGCATGAGAGCAGTGAATGTAAAAGCTGCTACGCCAAGATGCTTTCCACTGACTAAGCCTGCCAAAATGCCTAGCTCAAAAGCGGTGTCTGTAGCCATGGGAATCCCTATCGCCAATCATTCAATTGGCTATAGCCATTGAACTCAGGGTGCAAAAGAGAATCCATACCCCACTTGATTTTTCAGAATGTAAGAAGTCGTTGAAGGTGCTGGTTTGGGTCGACATATCTCTTAAATGTTGGCGTGGTTACTTCAGTTTTTGAGTTTGCCCATACTGCTGAGAAGATGATTTTTAAAAGCCAAAGCAACTGGCGGCAAATGTTTTTTGACAGGATGAACAATATGCCAATTAGAGATGATTGGAAATCCTTTGACATCAATGATGGTCACCCCATTTTCTTTTTGCTGACCGTGGAGTGCATGTTTTGAAATCACACCTATTCCCAGTCCGCCAGCAACTGCTTCCTTGATAGCTTCATTGCTACCAAGCTCCATGCGAACATCAGGTCGAAATTTTTGTGATTTGAAATATTTATCGGCCATCATTCGGGTACCAGAACCCTTTTCACGCAAAATAAAGCGTTGGTCTAAAAGATCGTGCAAAGCTAAAGATTTTTTTTTGGTCAAAGAATGTCCTGCAGCTGAAATTGAAACCAAGGGGTTGAGTAAAAAAATATCGTCTTGCAAACTCATGTCAGTAGGGGGTTGGGACATGATGTACAAGTCGTCTAAATTTTCTCGCATTCTTTTTAGCACACCGTCACGGTTCAATATTTCCAGTGAAATTTCTATGTCTGGATGTACTTTACAAAATTGACCAACCAAGCGTGGCATGAAATATTTCGCCGTACTCACCACAGCTATTTTCAGTTTGCCTCGCGTCAATCCTTTTGCTGCGTCTATGGTTTGCTCAAAGTTTGTCCAAGCATGAAGCATTTCTCGGGCAGTGTTCGCCAAATCTTTGCCAGCATCTGTGAAATAGATTTTTTTTGAAATAACTTCATAAAGAGGTAACCCGACAGCATGGTGGATTTCTTTGAGTTGCATAGATGCACTGGGCTGTGTGACGTGCATCAATTTTGCAGCAGCACTGACACTTCCCGCGTCGTGAACCGCTAAAAAAAGCTTCAATTGCCGAAAAGTGATATTCATAAGAATTTACTGATATATACAGATTTAATATTTGATTTTACAAGATGTAAAAAAATTCTTAGGATTCATGCAAGGAGTGAATTCATGCATGCTTTTTTAGATCCAGCTATCTTGTTTTTTGTTTTTGGTGTGTTGGCCGCCAGTGTCAAATCCAACCTGGAAATTCCTCCATCCATTTCTCGTTTTTTGTCCCTTTACTTGCTCATGGCTTTGGGGCTAAATGGTGGATTTGCCTTGGCACACTCTGGCTTCACACCTGAAGTGGCCACCAGTTTGGTGTCTGCCATTGTGTTGGCCGTTCTTATTCCATTGATAGGCTTTGCTGTACTGAAACACTGCTTGTCGGGTTTTGATGCGGCTGCAGTTGCTGCCACCTATGGGTCGGTCAGTGCAGTCACATTCGTCACTGCAGTCCAATATTTGGACAACAATGGCATTGCTTTTGGTGGTCATATGGCTGCGGCCATGGCACTGATGGAATCACCGGCCATTATTTTGGCTGTTATTTTTGCCAATTCAATCAGGCAACAGCGATCTGCGCATTCGGCCATCAATATTCACAATGGTGTTGCTGTTCTTGGTATTGGCTCATCAAATTCCAACCATTCATTGAAAAAAATATTGCACGAGTCTTTCACAGATGGTGCTCAATTGCTGTTGTTAGGTGCCATGTTGGTTGGGTTTATTTCTGGCGAAGCTGGTCAATCTGCGATGCAACCCTTTTCGGCAGATTTGTTCAAAGGCATGCTTGCTTTTTTTCTGTTGGATATGGGATTGATGACTGCCAGAAGCTTGCATCAACTCAAGGGTATTTCCGTGGGTTTGATCGTTTATGCATTGTTCGCCCCCGTATTGCATGCTGCCATGGCGTTGCTGATCGCTTTGATGACACAGGCCTCTCGTGGTGATGCTATTTTGTTGATGGTGCTTGCAGCCAGCGCTTCTTATATTGCTGTTCCTGCGGTGTTGCGTACTGCTATTCCCGAGGCCAAACCTTCCTTGTATTTTGGGATGTCACTTGGCATCACTTTTCCGTTGAATTTGCTCATTGGTATTCCCAGTTACACATGGGTCAGTGGGCAGTTTTTTTCTTGAGGTAACCCATGGGCTTAGATTTCATAGGTAGAAAAGTAGCTTTACTGACGAAGCATGGTAAAGAAAAAATCATTGCACCAATATTGCAGCGTGAATTGAACTGCACAGTTGAATGCATGCTTTCAGTGGATGCTGATGAACTGGGTACTTTTGATAGAACCATTAACAGTCAAGGCACTCAATTGCAAGCGCTGCGACGCAAAGTGCATCGGTGTATTGATGCCAGTCAGCACACCATGGGCGTGGCCAGCGAGGGGTCTTTTGTGCCCGACCCATATTCAGGGTTTATGCCGTGGAATGTAGAGATGGTGATGTTTGTTGATGATCTTCATGGCATTGAAGTAGTCGGTACAGCTCAGGGAAGCGCGATGAGCAAGCGTGGTTTTGTCAGAGATGTGGATGCATTGATGCAATTGGCATATGACGCAGGATTTCCTTCACACTGCTTGATGCTGAGACCTGACAGCCAAAACGATACTCGCATAGTGAAGGGGATTGCAGATGTGGAAAGTCTCAAATCTGCGTTCATAGATGCGCAATTGCAATCACGCAATGGTAAGGTTTTTGTTGAAAATGATTTGCGGGCTTTTTGCAACCCAACACGTCTGAAAATGATCGAGCAAGCAACCGAAGATTTGGTTCAAAAAATTCTCATGAGTGAAGCCACTGAAACTCTTCGCACATTCAATAGTCACCTAGGCGCTTCTTTTCAGAAAATTTCATAAGCGAGTTTTTTCAGTTGACGACATGGGGTCAAAACTGAGCTAAATCAAGTTAACAGGCTAACAAGCTCAAAGGTAACGCTGCCCGGGTGAAGACGCTGACCTTTGACAATGGCAAAGAGTTTGCAGGGCATGCCCATATTGATCAACAACTTCAAAGCACGGCCTACTTTGCCCGACCATTTGCCAGCTGGGAGCGCGGCAGCAATGAACACCTCAACGACTTGCTTCGCCAATACGTTCCAAAGAGGCGACCTATGTCCACAGTCAGCGACGAGGAAATTAGAGTGATTCAAAACAGATTGAATAACAGACCAAGAAAAAGATTGGGATTCAAAACACCCGCAGAGGTGTTTCATCAATCACTAAAGCGCGTTGTGCTTCGAACTTGAATCCGCCTTGGTTTTATTGCCACGACATAGAAAATTAAGTGATTAGTATGTGTTCGATGGTATTTACCTGTTCACGTCAGGTCAAAAAAATGCGAAAAAAACCAACCACTGTGAGGAGTTCTGTGTCATTATCAAAGCATTACATTCAAAATTCGCATCATAAATTCTGGGAGAACTGTATTTTTAAATTCATGGTTGGCTTATTGCTCCTAGCAGGCACCTGTGTTGCCAAAGCCGAGGATTTGAGTTCTTGTACGTTGAAAACAAAAGCCGATGAAATGAATTACTGCAAGGCCTCATTTGCTGGCAGCGCGACTTTCTGTGACATGATCAAGAACGGTGGGGTTAAGCGTGATTGCTATTTCATGGTGATCAGAATTCAGAGAAATAATGCGTATCAGCTGAAAAAGCCCGAGGCCAAAGCCCCTGAAAAAGAATGAGTTCCTAAGGTTGCAATCGACCCATAAAAAAACCGACTTGAAGAAGTCGGTTTTTTTTCGCAGGATTGAATTCAGTCCATGTACTGGGATGCGTCAGCGATTGCAGTGTTGCACAACTTGTTCAAAAGGATTTGCTCATTGGTGCCATTCTTGATATCGCGCCAAGAGCCCAACATGCTGTCGACGGATTGGCCGTTGTCATCCCAAGATTTGAAGCCGACAGCTTTGACAACTTGCATGGCGTTCTTCGTGCAATTGAACTGGGCAATGGTTTCGACATACAAAAAGCCATTGGCATCAGGGGTGTCTGTGCTTGTCATTTGGCGGGCAAAACGCAAATTGCCGTCAGCTGCGAAGGAGTCAGCAGACGCGTACAGGTGTTCATTGTTGTTAGAACCGACGGTGACATCCCAACTGGCTTGTGCAGCGATTGCAGAGCATGTCATTGCGATAACGATGAAGTTCTTGATGAATGTTCTCATGGATAACTCCTTGAATAGAATTCGTTTGAAACAGGGTTTTATTTATGTAGATGTAATGTAGGGGTATCTACCGAATAAATCTATTCAATTATTAGATTTTGTTGATTTTTAAGAAAAAAAGCTATTCAAAACCTGTTTTCTGAATGGCTGTCACCGTCAAGCAGGAAACATTTCTCGCAATTTCAATTTGTAGAACTTGCCAGTGGATGTGCGGGGGATTTGCGAAAGCAATTCATAGCGATCTGGCAATTGCCATTTGGCAAACCCCATTTGTTGCAGATGGTTGCCCAGTGCCTGTGCGTCCAGGGATGCGCCAGGCTTTAGGACCACACAAGCTAGTGGCCGCTCACTCCATTTGGCATCGGGAATGGCAATCACGGCGGCTTCGGCAATGGATGCATGTGCCATCAATGCATTTTCCAGGTCGACCGAACTGATCCATTCACCGCCAGACTTGATCAGGTCTTTGGTTCGGTCAGTGATGCGCACAAAACCTGCCGCATCAACACTGGCGACATCGCCTGTGCGAAGCCAGCCATCGTCTGTGAACTTGTCTTCTTGTATGGGTACTTGGTGATAACTGCCGGTGATGAATGGTCCACTGACTTGAATCTCGCCCACTTGTTGGCCATCCCAATCGGCATTGTTGCCGTTGTCATCGCGAATACGCAGGTCAACCAGGGGTACTGGGACACCGGCCATGGCAGCGCGTTTGTACTTTTCTTCTTCAGATGCGTTGGCGAATTCTGCTTTGGTGTAGGACACCGTGCACAACGGCGATGTTTCTGTCATGCCCCAGCCTTGCATGATCCAGATACCGTGCTTATCAAAGGCTTTGATCAATGCTTGCGGGACAGCCGCACCGCCCACCAGACTGCGCATGCCTAGTGGCAATTTCCAGCGGTTGGGTTGCGAGTGCAAAGCAGCTTCATAGGTTTGAATCAAGCCCATCCAAATGGTGGGCACACCCAGCGCCAAGGTCGGTGGTGCGTATTGCATGCAGTCGAGCAAATCTTCCGGGTGCAGATGCGGCCCGGGAAACACCAGTTTGGCGCCCATCATCATGGCGCCATAAGGAATGCCCCAGCTGTTGGCATGAAACATGGGGGTCACGGGAAACGCCACATCGGTACTTTTCAGTGACCAAAAATCGCCTAGGCAACCGACCAAAGTGTGAAGAACAGTGGAACGGTGTGAATACACCACGCCTTTGGGTTTACCGGTGGTTCCCGAGGTGTAGCACATGGACACCGGGTCGTCTTCATGGTGTTTAGCGTATTGAAAATGTGTGGCGTCTGCTTGCGCAAGCAAGATTTCATAGTCCAACTCAGGACCGTCATACGGTTGCCCGGTGAACGGAACCACGATGATTTTTTCGAAATGGCAATTGTCTTTGAATTGGTGCAGCAACGGCAGCAACACATCGTCAACCACCAAAAAACGGTCTTGGGCGTCGTTGGCTATCCATGCGATTTCATCGGCGGATAAACGCAAATTCAAGGTGTGCATCACGCCACCGGCTGCAGGTATGCCGAAATAACATTCCAAATGCACATGGTGGTTCCAGCACAAGGTCGCTACTCGGTCCCCTTTTTGGAGTCCCAACTGCGTCAATGCTTGTGCCAATTGGCGGGTACGTTGGTATATGTCCCCGAAAGTGTGGTGTGTGTAACTTTTATCAGGTCGCCTAGAAATGACTTCTTGTGTGGCAAACAGCAAACCCGCGCGTTCTAAAAAATGGTTCAAAGACAAATGCACCGGCATCATGGTGCTGACGATGGGGGGAGCGCTCATGGTTCCGCCTTGGTGCCAGCCAGTTTGATGAGTTCGCTTAATCGTACAGTGTCTTTTTTCATGCGCGTCTCAAACGAAGCCGCACTGCCGCCGATAACTTCTGCACCGGCGTTGTGAATTTTTTGCACAAAATCTGGGTCTTTCAAAATTTTGTCGATCTCTTTGTTCAATAGGTTAATGACTGGAGCCGGTGTTTTGGCAGGTGCCATGATCACAAACCAAGCGGTCAGTTCAAAGTCTGGCATGCTAAGGGCTTCGGCAACCGTAGGTACATCTGGCAATAAATTGGAGCGCTTGGCACCCGTGACTGCCAAGGCTTTGAGTTTGCCTGCTTTGACTTGGGGCAAGGCCATGGGCAGGTTCATGAAACCGACTTGCAATTCACCACGCAACAAATCCATGGTGGCTTGAGAATTGCCTTTGTAAGGGAAATGCACCATTTGTGCCCCGGTCTTGAACCCCAGCATCTCTGCTGACAAATGCCCTGAGCTGCCCGCGCCCGGAGATCCGTAATTCAATTGCCCCGGTTTGGACTTGGCCAGTTGCACCAATTCTTTCAACGACTGCACACCCAAAGAGGGGTGAACTGTGATCACGTTGTTGACTTCAGCCAAACCGATGACGGGCACCAGATCGGTCACAGGGTTGTAGGGCAATTGTGAATACAAAGCCAAGTTGGTCACCAACGGCAGGCCATTGATCAACAAGGTGTAACCGTCTGGCGCAGATTTCGCGACAAAGTTGTTGCCAATATTGGTACCTGCCCCAGGCATTTGCTCAACCACCACGCTTTGACCCAAGACGCTCGCAAGGCGCGGTGCCAGTGCGCGGGCAATCACGTCAGACGTGCCAGTGGTCGCAGGAATCACCAATTTGATGGGTTTGTTGGGAAATGTTTGTGCACCTACAAACGCCGATGTGCAAGCCAGGGTGACGCAAGATATCCAAAAGATCAATCGTTGAAGTGACATGTCATTTCCTTGTTTCAATGGTGTTCTAGCAAACTGCCAAAGCCACTTCGTTTGTCTTGAATGCCGCAGGCTCTGAGCGCATGCCAGTAAGTGGCGGTATTGATGGCAATCACGGGCTTACCTAAAAAGAGTTCTGCAGCTGCGGCCAATCGAATCATTGATAAGTTGGTGCCGACCTGAACAATCGCATCCACATCATCGCCGTCGATGTCTTTGATGGCTTGTCTGCACATGGCGTCTGTGGTGTGTGCGATTTGTACAGGACTAGGGCGCTTCAAACAAACATCACGAACCACCGTGAAGCCACAGTCTTGGTAAAACCGTTTGACCTGTTCGTTGGCCACCTCGAAATACGGTGACATGAAAGCAATGCGCTTGGCTTTGAGCGTGTTGAGGGCCGCTTCGGTCGCAAACGATCCGCAAGACACGCCCACACCTGCTCGCTCGGTCATCATTTGCAAATACTTCTCTGCACCGCTTCTGCCGTTCCAAAAAGTGGCGGCTGACATGCCCATGACCAAATAATCCATTTCGCATGAACGCAAAATATCGACCGCATCCAAAGTGGCCAAATTGATGTTCTCAACCAAACGCAAGAAACTGTCGTCATCGGTCACCGGGTCATTGGGGATGGCGATACGGCTGTAGTGGTTGGTCACACCTGCAGGTCGCAAGTCGTCAAAGTCAGGTTGCACCACCGTATTGGTCGATGGCCCCAACGTTCCAAATTTTTTTCGATAAGCCAAATGGTCAGTCATGTGTGCCGCCTTTTTCTGCTGCCAAAAGTGATGTGATCAATGCATCGCGCGCCATCACATCCGCGTATTTTTGTTGCATGTCAAACATATTGGCTTCATGGGGTTCAATGGCTCTGTCGCCCACACAGTCGCTGACGACGATGGTGCGAAAGTTGTGTTGCATGGCATCAACCACCGTAGCGCGTACACAACCGCTGGTGGTGCAACCCGCCACCACTGCGGTGTCTACTGCATGCAAACGCAACCAAGCAGCTAAGGGTGTATCGAAAAAAGCCGATGCGGTTTGTTTGCGCACCACCAATTCACCTGAGATAGGTTGCAAGTGGTTGACGATTTGTGAGCTGTGCGCATGCTCAGTCAGTTGTTGTAAAGGTTTGATGCGTTGTGCAAACACATTGGTATCAGAGCCGTCTTCTGCAAACACGACGCGGGTGTGCGCAACGGGCAGATGAAGCTGTCGAAATGCATGAAGCAGCGCCACGCTGGTATGGGCTGCAGCTTCAATATGCGGTCCGCCCAGTTGATGAGCATCCACAAATCCGTTGACAAAATCTATCAGGATCAGACCACACCGACGCCCCATGCCAGAGGTACCACCCAAACCTTGTTGGCGATAAATATCGTCGCGCTGCGTGCTCATGTATCGGTGGTTTTGAATTGCTGGTCAAACTGGCTTACCCAATCAAACCCCATCAATGTGGAGAAGGCCTGAAAGTCGTACAGAGGCTGTGTCACTTGGGTGCTGGATTTGTCGGTCAACAGTGTTTGGTAAACACTTTGCATGGCAGCACCTGCGGCAAGGAAAGCGGTTGCAGGAAAGATAGCCAGTCCATAGCCGATGGATTGAAGTTGCTCAAATGTCAGCACAGGGGTTCGGCCGCCTTCGACCATATTAGCCACCAATGGCAAATCAAAAGTTTGTGCGATTTTTTCCATCTCCTGCACGGATTCTGGGCTTTCCACAAACAGCACATCAGCTCCGGCACGCGCGTAGCTTTCGGCGCGGCGCAATGCTTCATCTAAACCCAGCGTGGTGCGAGCATCGGTTCGCGCAATGATTTGGAAATTGCGGTCTTCTCTGGTTTGCACAGCCACACGAATTTTCTCCACCATGTCTTGCGTGGGTATCACGCGTCTGCCCAACATGTGGCCGCATTTTTTGGGGAACTCTTGGTCTTCCAGTTGAATAGCACATGCCCCTGCGGCCTCGTAGCCGCGTACGGTGTGCATCACATTCAACAATCCGCCATAGCCGGTGTCACCGTCGCAAATAAAGGGGGTTTGCGTGATGCGGGTGAATTGTGAAACCCGGTTGACCATGTCTGTGTAAGTGGCCAAACCCGCATCCGGCAATCCCAGGTAAGACGCCACCGTGCCATAACCGGTCATGTACAAGGCCTCAAAACCCATGCGGTCTGCAATTTTGGCGGACACCATTTCAAACACACCGGGGGCCACCACCAGTCGCCCTTTGGTCAGGCGGTCGCGCAGCAGTTGTCGTCTTTGCGCATGGCTGATTTGGGAGATGCCTTTGTCGATCATGTCAAAGCCTTGGCGCGTTCTAGCGCATCAATCATGGAAGTCTTTCGCAGGTATGCCAAGCTGCTGGCAGGGTCAGCGGCAAGCGCACGCAACTCATCATGGTTTTTTTGCCGCAGCACAGGGTCGCGCTCTTCAATTTCTTTTTTATTGCGTGCAGTGCTGGCGTTGATGTATTCGATGGCGATGGTGCGGCGCTGTTTCTCATACAAATCCAAGCTGCTTTCGGGCGCACCGTGTTGCATGACGCCCAACAATTTTTCGCACAGGTTCATGGCATCGTGCACGCCACCGTTCATGCCCATGCCACCCAACGGGTTGTTGATATGCGCCGCGTCACCCGCCAGAAACACGCGCCCAGCGCGGAATTTCTGTGCCACACGTTGGTGTACTTTGTAGAGCGTGCGGTGAACCAATGTGTAGTTTTGTGGCTGAGGCAACAAGCGATGCAAACGGGCTTGTATCGATGCATCAGTTAACACTTGGTCATCGGTTTCGTCTTCTTTGGTTGGAAACAATACGCGCCACAAGGTGGGTACCCGAAGCAATACGCACCATTCTTGAGGATCAGAGCAATAGTTGACATACGACAGTTGGGGCATGTGGTCTGCAAATTCAAAGGGCGTGGACACCACCAAAAATCTTTCAGGATAGGTGTAGCCTTCGAAGGCAATGCCCAGTTGTGTGCGAACCGCACTCCATGCGCCATCCGCACCAATCAAATAATCGGCTTGCACACTGTGACGCCCGTCCTCTTGCTGGGTTTGTACAGATACGCTGTCAGAAGTTTGCGAAACACTTTCAATGCGGCTGTTGAACACCACCGACACATGCGGCATCTGCGCCAATTGCGCCATGATCAGATCGGTCAATTTCCATTGTTCGCATTGCAGCCGAAACGGATGATCAGTGAGCCCTGCCAGCTGCGACAAATCAAATTCGGCAATCACGCCTTGTGTGCGGTCGCGTTGTTGTGTGAAGCGAGCCACCAACCCTTGTTCCACCAATGCAGCCGTCAGTCCATACTGGGCCAGCATATCCAGTGTGGGGGGGTGAAAAGTCGACGCACGCAAATCACGACTCAAACCGGAGGACGCTTCATACAACGTCACGTGGATACCTGCGCGGCCCAAAACCAGCGCACTCATCATGCCCACGGGGCCAGCACCTGCAATCAACACATGTGGAGTTAAAGCTGTCATGGAATGTCCAGAGATGTAGTCCATTGGACGATGGATGTCGCCATGGGTGCTACCGATTCAGGATCCCGAATATCACCCGCAAGTACATGCTGGCCTTTGCTTTGGCTGTATGTCACCGCATCGATTGATTTTTGTTTTGAGCCCATCCGAGCAAAGGCGGTTTTGATGTGTTCAGGATCAACGGTTTGATCGGCTGCGCTGTAGAGCACAAACACGGGAGTTTGAAACCGCGACAAATCACTTTCCCTGACTTTTTTCACCAGTGCCATCATGGGAAACAGGGCTTTTGTAGGGTATGAGCCAGTCCATGCCACCACTTCACGCGGATCGGTTTGTTCATAGCGAATCGTGTCACCTGATACGGCGGTTGCAATGTATTGACCCCAGTGACCGTTGATCAACTCGGACATTTTGTTCTTCAAACCAAAGTTGGGAGAAATAAACACAAACGCGGAGACATCAGCGGCTTGTGGTGTGGTGCCTAGCCATGTTGACAAGGTAGACCCGGTTGAACAACTGATGACCAGCACTTTGCGGCCCAAGGTTTTGCCAATACGGACGGCTTCTAAGGTGTCAGCCATCCAGTCTTGTGCTGAAGCCTCACCCATGGCTTGCCCCGGCAAACCATGGCCACTCAAACGTGTGTAAAACAGATTCGCCCCGAGTGCTTTGGCAACTTGGTCTGCCAGTGGTGCCGTTTCCAATCGAGTGGCAGAGAACCCGTGTATGTAAACCACCGACCAAGGGGTTTGTTGTTTGTCGGCAGAGGCCCACACCACACCCTTGGCTGTGCCGGGGCGTAACCCCTCGAATTTC
>SXGQ01187932.1_pt1 | contig 26767 bp, 24 predicted proteins | sample 3178371 | NCBI WGS metagenome assembly SXGQ01 (sample SAMN11356859, study PRJNA531348) | freshwater metagenome | isolation source: freshwater sample F1-20 | place: China: Fuxian Lake, Yuxi | collected 2017-12-25 | reverse complement strand
GGCCTAATAGTTGGCGGCGTTCCACTGGCTGTTGAACCACCGCATGGACAAGTAATCCATGACGCCGGGGGCTCCCCCCGATGAGCCAACGATCTTCATGTTGGGACCTGCACTGATGATGTTGGAGATGGCCCGGGTTCCAAGCGCAGTGTTGTAGTACCGCAGCGACGAGAGGTTGCCGTTAAATCCGCCGTTGATTGCCACATTCACGTTGCCGTAATTCTGAAACGGCACGGAATCCAGCTGCAACCGCTGGGCCAAGTCGCCGTTAATGAACACATCCAGTATGGTGTTCTCTGCTCGGATGATGACATTGAACCACTTGTTGATGGGAATGTTGTCCACGTCCACCGAAGCGGACGGGGCATTGAATGTGCTCATGACCACACGAATGCCCGAATAATTGCTATTGAAATACAGACCCGGGCCGTTATTGGGCGTCATGATCCCGGTGGTTGCGTCGGTGGTTGCACTGCCCTTGTTGAACACGTGGTGATACTCAGTTTCATTTGTGGAATCTTTTTGCTTGACGTACAGCCAAACCGACCACGTGAATGCAATTCCCGCAGCATCATTGGAGGACCGCAGGATGGTGATGGCATTGGGTTGCGACGGATCCTGCGGAATAATCAAATTTCCCGCGTTGCCGTCCATGATTCCGTCCACCAAGTAGGGGCTAGAGTTGGGTGAAAACAACCACCCTATGAGCGTGATGCACGCCCTCAGTACGTACACAAAGATGATCACCGTCAAAATAAGAAATGCGGCCTTGGCCACGTAGCTGTTGGAATCCAGAAACGATTTGGACCCGCTGACAATGTTGGCGGAGTTGAATTCGCTGAGTGCGGGAAGGGCCATGGGTTGACCTTGGCCCCCTTGGCCCCCTTGGCCCCCTCCGCCCAACCCATCGCCAGGATTCATGGGATTCATGATGGTTGTTGGCTAAAAGGTCTTTAAGCAATCTCTCTTATTATCTTATAATAATACTTTATTTTTGCGCATCGTCATTCCATTCCTCGCACGCATCATCCAATCAAAATGATCAAATTGAAATTTGACCCACTGTTTGATTGTTATTTGTGATACTGAAGTTGAGTTTGTAGGAATGCAGAAACCCAAACATGCCGGCCCCGCTGTACCCGTCACCGTAAATGCTCCACGCTTCTTCCGGCGTGAAATAATTGTTTTTGAACACCACGTTGGAAATGTAGCCGGTCAAATCGCCGCCGTCTTGGACAACACAGTTGGATTTATCGGATTTGTCAATCTTGCCGCCGACATACAGCTTGTCGCTCGTTTGCAATGCAGTAGGGGTTACCGCCAGTATGCACGTTCGCACCAGCTTGCCGTCCAAATACAGATCCACCGTGTTGCCATAAATGCTCATCGTGACGTTGAACCATTTTTGCAGTTTCACGTTTTGTATGGTGCACGGCTTGTTCCCGTTCCCGATCAATAAAATCAAATTGTTTTGGTCATTGTCCAAATACATGTTGAACACCGTTGGACTGGTGGTTGATGTGGTGGAACACCGCGTCAATATGTTTTTCCCCAAAGTGGTAGTGTCACTAGTGGTGACCGTGTTTTGCCAAGCGTCAATGTAGACCCACACCGAATACCCGTAATTCGCATTTGTGCCGAAATTGTTGGAGTCCACACTGACCATACGAGTACCGTCTGAGAATCCCGACACCGTTGCCGTGGTTTTGGTCATGAGCTTGTACACTGCATAAGCCAACACAAGGATGAGAACAAACACAAAAATGGTCAAGAGATTCATTCCAAAAAAATGTATATATGTGCTATATATATTTTTCGTTATATTATTATTTATTTGGCGGCAGACCAGTCAAAATGTTAAAACGTGTCAACAAACACGTTGGCCACCGCTTTCATGATGTTTGCCACCGTTCCGTCGGTGCTAAATAATGCACCCAGCAGCGCACCAATCAACCCGAATGCGACCGCCCCCATGAGCGCACCCTTTGCGGATTCCGCCGTGTTGGCATTGTTAAACAACCACCCGAACAATAACCCAAACACGGCGCCGACCCAACCACCCGTCACTGACCCGCCTTGACTGAAGGTCAACAAGCCGCCGTCGGATTGGGGTTGGGCGGAATCGAGGTCGCTCGCACCCACCACCGGTGGATTCAATGTGCGGTTTGTGCTGTAAAACCACGCAATCTCCGCCTTCGTAAAGGGTTCGCGGTTCAGCACCATGTTGCAAATCTCTCCCTGAATTCCGGTTTTTTGACCTTGGCCAATCACCACGTGATTGATTTGCGTGGACCGATTTGTGATTTCGGGCACGTGTGTTCCGGTGTAAATCAGCCGGCCGTTCATGAAAATGTCGATCGCGCCCTTGTCCGAATTGATGACGAGGTTGTTCCACCGTTGCAACGGGATGTCGGTGATCGGTGGGATGGGGGTTTCAGGCGACATTTTCACGCCCGCAATGGACACGTTCAGCGCATTGGTGCTGGGTGCGTAAGTCACGTTTGGCCCAATGACGCCCCCAAAGTTGAACACGTTGATGCTGTCTTCAGCGTATTGGGTCGGCGGTTGCGGGTCAATGTAAAACCACGCCGAAACGCCGTACCTGTAATTGGCCAGCTGCACTTGCACGGGGTTGACCGAGTCTGTTTGTGTAGTGGAACTAGTTGTGTCTTCCACCACGCCTTTTTGGTTCACAAATTGGATGGTATGATTTGCTACTCGGGTTTCGGTGGCCATGGAAACGGGTGCCGACAGAATTTGAATCCCGGTGTGGTTGATTGCGCGCGTTACAAGCGCGGGCAGAAAATGCCCGGCCAAAATGAATACCGCTTGAAGTGCCAGCAAAATGAGCCACGGGCGCATGGGCATGTTGTACTGCTCCTTCAACATTTCCACGCCGTCTATCAGCAAACACGGGATGTAAAACAGCGCGTTAGCAATGAGTTTCAGCACATTGATCACCCAGTTGGAGTCTTCGCTCAATTGGAACATGGAATCTCCCATTTTACGCGAGGTTGAAAACACGGTGCGCCCTATGGAAATGACAATCGCAATGGCACCAATGTAAATGAGCGCAGTGATGCCGTACTGCAACAGGTTGGCCATGGTGGTCAACCGACTGTGCGAAGTGAGGAAAAAGAAGAGCAGCCCCATGATGCACGCGGCCACTGCAATGAGCAAGAGCGGTCGCATGATGAATTGCAGGTAACCTTCCGATTGGTCTGACTGTGCTGACTGTGCTGACTGTGCTGACTGTGCTGACTGTGCTGACTGTGCTGACTGCTGTGCTCCTGTGGACTTGGATCCTGCCATGTAAACCCCAAACATGACGAGCGACGCAACAAACATGGTGAACAGCGCGATCACCGTTCCGCGCTGGCCTTCTATGAACGCCGTCAAATCAAACGAGGACCGATAAAGCAGCAAACCCAGCGCAGCAAATGCAATGAACGCGCCAATGATTGCAACCGGACGCTCCATGAACATTTTAATTATCCAATAAAATGGGAATATGATCATTTGAATTAATGTCACCAAGTTGAAGTTGCTTGCAATGCTTGGAATTGTATCGGTATTTCCATTCAACCTGTTGTTGACCCGCGTGTGCAACGAAAACAGCTTGATAAACCAATTCAGTAAATTTAATCCCATGCTCATAAACACCGCGTAAACCAACGCATTCACATACGGGGTTTGTTTATTTGGGTCGTACCCATTGAACGGCATGTTTGCATCCCAAAAACACGAGGCAAACGAGGACCCCACGCACGGCACTAGCTGGTTCTTGAACTTGTACACGCTGATCATGAGGTATGCCACATAACACAGCAGCGCAAACATCAAAACCCGCTTGGCGACATCCGCGAGGTCACTGTTTTCCACGTATTTGAGATAGGGTGATAGCGGAAACGTGTTGAAAACATGTTTGAGCGAATCAAACACGGTGGTTTTAAAATCCGTCAAGGGCTCCACGTTGAACTTCACCTTGAACCAATCGTACAACAGCATTGCAATGGCTATGCCGATGGACGCGCATGCCACCACTTGAAACCAATACGTTGCGCCCGTTTTGACAAGGTAATACATCATCATGAGAGGAAACCATAAATTCATAATGAACCGCAAACATGCTTGCACAGCATCATAAGCCCCATCGCGAAAATTATCAATGTTTCCCGTTACTGCAAACTTATAACCACCATAACTGAGTGCCCCCAGAATGGCAATAAATAAGAATGAAAAATTCAACTGATGTATTGTGTCGTATTTGAATCCATCGACTGATGTTGTGTGCACCGATGTCCAAAATCCAAAATACGCCAGTGTAAGGAACATTCCAATGACCAACAATGCGCTCCCGACAAACTTCGCAATGGACCAAGGCAAATCGGTTGCATCAAACGGTGCGTAAGTGAATGATCTAGTAAACAGTTTTGCCAAAACCGCGTACAACCACACGAATGGCAGCAGCGTGATGACCCGATTGCCCGTGTTTGTCGTGGGGGTCCCAGTCGCCGTGTCGGTTTCGGTCGCATCGGTTTTGTTTGTGTCATCCACCGCTCGGTTCACAAACACGTAAGCATACACAATTGCACCGATTGCAGCCAACCACAAGTAATACCCCGTGTCCTTCAAAAATGAAAATGAGCCCGGAGGTCCTTCGGGGGGTGCTGGTGATTGCATTTTCCACAAATTACAAATTCACAAATGACACTAATGACACTAATTATACATTGCATATATTTAAAATACATGCAAAATTGCTAAAATGTCAAAATGTCAAAATGTCAAAATGTCAAAATGTTTCCATGGCGGTTTTTTTGCCGTGGCAGTCGCGGCACAGCGCCACCAGGTTGTCCACGTTGTTGGATCCACCGTGTTCCAGGCGCACGATGTGGTCCACTTCGTACCACGCCGGCAACTGGCGGTCGCAGTGCCCGCACTTCCACGACTGCTGCGCTGCCACGAACTTCTTTTTGGTTTCGCTCACGCTGCGCTTGGTGGCGTTGTTGCGCCCGGACGCCATAATGCGCGCCTCCATTTGCGCTTCCTTGGGTCCGTGCCGTGCTACATTTGGTGCGCCTCCCTCTTGAAAGAGGGACTTTTGATTTGCAAAGTCCAGAAAGGGCGACAGCATGTCGGCGGAGGACCGGCTGATCGGCATGTAACGAATGATGTCGTTGGCGTGCGACATCATGGATTGCGACTGCCCCGGGTTTTTCTTCAGGAAGATGTAGAGAGATAATCCCACAAATGCAAAGGTGGACATCTTGATTTCTTTTTGCCACGAATGAAACACCTTCAAGTATTTGCCGTCATAGTACGTGTTGAAAACGAGAAATGCAGTGATACCAACTATGAAGAGTTCCAGTTTCATGTCCGTTTTCACAATGGGGGTATATATACATGCATCATATAATTTCATTGATTCATTGGTTTAAAATGCACAATGCAATCACAATGAAATGGATCAAAGGTGCCTATGGGTTTGTGGTGGGATATGGAGTGGGAACCCGCTTCACTTGGCGACGATGCAGTAGCGGTGGTTGCACATTGAACCGAACCGCCTTGACCGATTTCTTGAATTTGGTATTGGTAAACAGCTGATTGATTCGCTGCACTTGTTGCACAATGCTGCGCACGTTTATGCGCAGATGGCCGTTTACAAACACAGTGCGAAAGATGGCGCGGTATTGGTTCAACACCGATTGGTGCACCGCGTCCGACATGATGAAATGATCCCGCGGCAGCATGAAAATGCTGTAAAACACGGAGAGGGTGCCCCACACGTCCGTGTTGTAACGATACACCTTGTCAAAATACTCGTGCAGCCGGAATTTGCCAGTGGCCGAAGTGAAATGGTGCAGAATGTCGGCGTTGTATTTCTCAACCGCCTCGGTCAACACCGCGCTCGCCGTTTCGGTGTTCAAGTTGAACATGGCCTCAAAAATGTAGGTCAAATACTTGTGACCGGATGGCGACAAGTTGCGGTACTCGCTGTACAACCCATTCACAAACGGTTTCAGATCTTCGGGCGCTGTCACGCGTCGTTGCGGCGACATGTAGTTCTGGATCAACCCGTCAATTTCGGATGAAATGATCATGGTGGAAAACGGGCGGTTGTACGTGACGGGGTTGTTCATGAAGTAGCGCGCCGGAATGACTTGATGCGGCGAAGTGACTCCCGCAAGCCCCCAGTCAATGATGCGCACATGGTGTTCTTTAAGGTCCATCATGAGGTTTTCCGATTTCAGGTCGTTGTGCATGACGCCCAGCGTGTTCATGGGGACAACCGCGCGCAGCAACAATTCGGAAATGAGGTTGTTCAGAAGGCGCAACCGGCGTGCATCCAGCGGCAGCCTTTCCATCCATTCCTTTAAATCCAGCCCCAAATTGGGCATGTTGATTGCGCGCAGTTTGTCCAAATTTGCATTCACATTCTCAGCCGTGATGGAGTCATTAAAATTGAGGCGGCACACTTCATTGAAGTTGATCAAATCACTGGTGCTGAGCACGTCCGGTTCACATGAATGCACGCGAATGTTGAAATACTTGTCGTAATTGCGTATTTTTCGGATGAAGGGCGTGATTTTTGCGTATTCTCTCATTTCAAAGTCGGAGCCTTCCTTGTATCCCAGTTTACTGATGTTGCCGTCATTCATGTTGCGGGGGCGCCCCTTGCATTTGAGCGAGGGAATGAACACGCAGCCTTGGGCCCCTGCAAACACGGGTTTGCCTCCCTTGGTTTTGCGCCGGCGTGTGAATTTACTGAACATGCCCGATGTTGATAATAATAATGATAATGATAATTAATATATGAATATATTAAAAAAAAAAGAGCGTTCATTTGTGGTACGCGTAATACAGTCCGGCGGCTGCGAGCACGGCACCCCCCGCGTAAAACAGTTTGCGCCGGTACTTGAACTCTTCGCGCAAGCGCACTTGTTTGGGTTTGTAGTTGGAGTAGTACGAATTAACGGCTTCCTGCAGCGTGACTTCGTCCCGGTTCAACCGCAGGTTGATTTGGTTGTGCAAAAAGTGCACCCACTTTATGAAGGATTCGCGTTTGTCCAAATAGGGAGAAACCGGGTATTTGTCCAATAATTCGCTAAATGCGTTTCCAATTTGGTGGTGGGGCAAAAATAGCGGCAAATTTTGAATGAAGTCGTAATATTTTTTGATGGTGACGTCGTTGGGTCGCTCGGGATACGTGACTGCCATGCTGAACAGAACGAACCAATAATGCGGCCCCCACACCGTTGGATCCAGGGCGGATGTTGCGGTTGCAGTGTTCATGGGCTTGTCTTTTTACAATCAAACAATATAAAAACAACGTGAATTAAACACATAATCCAAATAAAAAAAAAATGACGGATGTGAATGCATGTGCAACGACCGAGTCCAACTTTAAACCCATTTCACGCGTGCATGTGCATGCAAATAACTCCAATGCGGTTCGTCAATCGTTTCAAAAAAAAAAACGTGTTTTGCAACAACTGCGGGAAAAACGGGCATTTGATGCACGCCTGCAAAAATCCAATCACGAGCAACGGCATCATTGTGTTCAAAGACAGCGACGAAGGTGCGTCCTATTTGATGATTCGCCGCAAGGACACGCTGGGGTTTGTGGAGTTCATTCGTGGAAAGTATCCCATTTACAACAAGGCGTATTTGCAGCGGCTCATTGATGAAATGACGCTGGACGAAAAACGGCGCTTGCAGACGCAAACCTTTAGCGAACTGTGGTCCAACGTTTGGGGGGATTACTTGAATGCAAAGTACCAAAACGAAGAAACCGTTTCGTGCGAGCGGTTCAACCTGTTGAAAGACGGGGTGAAGATATACCGCGGAAACGGCGCCTCGTGCGTCGTGAAACTGGACGAGCTGATTGAGAATTCATCCACGCGGTGGACGGAACCCGAATGGGGGTTTCCCAAAGGCCGCCGCAATTATCAAGAAAAGGACATTGATTGTGCGCTGCGGGAGTTTTCCGAGGAAACGGGGTACGATGCCAGCAAATTGATCGTCATGCAGAACATTGTTCCGTACGAAGAAATATTCATGGGGTCCAATGTGAAAACATACAAGCACAAGTACTACATTGCCTACTTCCCGCTGTCGCAAACCGCTGCCACGGTGGCCGCCAATCACGGGCCTCCCAAATTTCAAAAAACGGAAGTCAGCAAAATGGCGTGGTTCACGTTTGACGAGTGCATGCGTCACATTCGTCCCTACAATTTAGAAAAAATCAACATTTTGCGCAATTTGAACGACGCGCTCAAGGAACACGAAATCGCGTGTTGATGCGCAATTTATAATCATTTTATAGTATAACATGATTGTAATCATACCATGAGTGAGAGTGAAGCACAAGCACAAGATCCCAAACCCGAGTCAAAATCCAAGTCAAAAACGAAATCCAAGAGCAGTAAACATCCGCTTATAACGAGCGATGACGACGGACTGACGGCCGAAATCCGGCAATGGCAAAAAGGATTCAATGATGAGGACGAATCTCTCGGATTTTTGTATCCAACCAAAAATGATCCGGACTTTGCGGTCAACATTGCCCGGCGCAGGGAGTTCAATGACACCAAGTACAACATTGTCATCCCCACATCGCAGCGTCAAATGGAAGAGGAGGCCACCAAGATGTGCGGTGCGGCGTTTGAGCTGGCTCCGCACCAGCTCTTTGTGCGCAACTTTTTGTCGGTGATGACCCCGTACAACAGCTTGCTCCTGTATCACGGTCTCGGAACGGGAAAAACGTGCTCCGCCATCAGCGTGGCCGAAGAAATGCGCGACTACATGCACCAAGCGGGCATCACGGGCGCCGCAAAAAAAATACTGGTAGTGGCGTCCGTCAACGTGCAAGACAACTTTCGGAAGCAGCTGTTTGATTTCAACAAACTGAAATTCAACCGGGTTGCGCGCCAGTTTGTCATTCGCGGATGCACCGGGACCAAGTTGTTGAAGGAAGTGGGCGCCACGGCGGAGCTCACCGATTTGACGGAGCAAAACGTGGAGCGCACGCGTGCTGGCATTGTGCAGCGCATCACCCGCCTCATCAACGCCAGCTACGAATTCATGGGGTACATTGAACTGGCAAACACGGTGCGGCGACTCACTGCCGGCGCAGCATCCAAACAAGACGCCGTGCGCGCCATAAAAAACGCGTTCAATCATCGCCTGGTAATCGTGGATGAAATCCACAACGTGCGCAGCGATGAAGAAGTGAAGGACGACTCATCTCAAAAAAGCGTGGCCGACGAGTTGTACAAGTTGGTGCGGTACGCCGACAATCTGCGCCTGCTGCTGCTGTCCGGCACCCCCATGTACAACGATCCGCGCGAAATCGTGTGGCTGCTGAATTTGATGAACGTCAACGACCGTCGCCCCCCCATTGCCGTGAGCGACGTGTTTGACCGCGACGGCAACTTGCTGCAACTCAACGGGCACAACGTGGGTGCCGAACTGCTGCGCATCAAATCCAACGGCTACATTTCCGTGGTGAAGGGAGAGAACCCGTACATTTTTCCGTACCGCATGTACCCCGCCGATTTTGCGCCCCGGCAGTCGTACGCAATGAACCGAGAGCTGCACCCGTCGCGGCAGTTGAACGACACCCCGATTCCAAACCCGATTCAGCACTTGGACTTGTGTTTGAACCCGGCGGGGGCGTACCAAGAGGCGGTGTACCGTCACATCATTGAGCGCAAGCTCCCGGAAATGGCGCCCGACGCCACGTCGTTCGGCTCCTTTTTACTAAAGCAGCCTATTGAAGCGCTGAACATGGTGTACCCCAGCGCGGAGTTTGACAAGTGGCTGGACCGCAGCAGCAACAAGGCAGAGGACGCTGCCGCACCTGCACCTTTGCGCATGAACCTCGGCACCTTGTTGGGCGACACGGGCCTGAAGCGCGTCATGAAGTACGACGTGTCGGACGACGGCGCGCGCATTTCTAATTTTGAATACAAGCCGACGTTGGTGTCAAAATACGGGCGCATTTTTTCGCGCGGTGAAGTCGGGAAATACAGCAGCAAAATCGCGAGCATTTGCGACCAATTGGAGCGCGCCCGGGGCGTGGTTCTAATTTACAGCGAGTACATTGGCGGCGGGGCGGTGCCCATTGCGCTGGCGCTGGAAGAAATGGGGTTCACGCGGTACGACACGCAGGTGGGATCGCTGTTCAAAACCGCCCCCGCGCCACAGCGCTTCATCCAGGAAGACGGATCCGTGAAAAAACGGTTCGCCGCCAAGTACGCCATGTTCACGGGGGACAAGCAACTGTCCCCGGACAATCGCGCCGAGTTGGAGGCGCTGACCACGGACAACGAGCGCGGGCAGCGCATCAAAGTGGTCATCATTTCCAAAGCGGGCAGCGAAGGCATTGACTTCAAGAACGTGCGCCAAGTGCACATCATGGAGCCGTGGTACAACATGAACCGCATTGAGCAAATTGTGGGGCGGGCCGTGCGCAACTGCAGCCATGCCGACTTGCCGTTTGTGGAACGCAACGTGCAGCTGTTCTTGTACGGCACGCTGCTGCCCGCCACTCCCGAGGTGGAAGCGGCCGACTTGTACGTGTATCGCCTGGCCGAAACGAAAGCCGTGCAAATCGGGCAAGTGAGCCGCATTCTGAAAGAAAATGCGGTGGACTGCTTGCTCAACATTGACCAAACCAAATTCAGCCAGGAAGTGATCCAGCGACACAACGGGGGTGCCGTCACGGTGCGCCAAGTGCTGGCGGACGGAACGCAGTTGCCGACCTATGCGGTGGGGGACCGCCCGTTTTCGTTTGTGTGCGACTATCAGGCGCGGTGCGAGTATCGGTGTGCAAAAAGCGGCAGCGACAGCGGCAGCGGCAGCGACAGCGGCAGCGACAGCATAAAGAAAATAACCGATGACTCGTATTCACACCCGTTCATTGCCATGAATGCCGACCGCATCATGCAGCGTGTTCGCGACTTGTTTCGCGAACAGCACTTTTACAAACGGCAAACCATGCTGAAGCATTTGGCCGGACACCCTCGGGAGCAGGTGGATGTTGCGCTGACCCGCATATTGAACGATGCCCGAGAGCAGTTGATTGACAAGTATGGGCGCACGGGACGCATGATCAATGTTGGCGAGTATTACCTGTTTCAACCGTCGGAAATCACGGACCCGCGCATTGACACGCATGACCGCAGCGCCCCGCTGCAATTCAAACGCGACCACATTTCGTTCCCGCTGAACGACGGCAAGTTGGAGCGCTTGGCCGTCAAACACGGACTGAAACCGCTGCCGCCCATGCTTCGCCCGACGGACCAAGGCCACCCTCCACCACAGCTGGCAGCAATGCGTGCTGCATTTGATGCAATCGTGCAAGGACCGGCAGCCGTAATTGACAAAAACACCAAGGGGTGGAACGATCTCTGCGCGGACGTGCTGCACGATTTGCAAGACCGGTTCAAAATCCCGGCTGACGTGGTCACGAAGTGCACGGCGCAGCACTTTTTGGATGAGTTTGCGGTGACAACCTCTTCCACCGCAATGTTTGACACGCAGTTGCAGTGTTTGAATGCCATTTACCAGGACCAAGGCCATGAGTTTGACCGATTGGCGCGCGAATATTTTGACGGCATGATTCTTAAAAACACGAAATACGCGGGGGAACAAGGCATCGTGCTGCTGAACTCGGGGAGTAAGACGGGCATGCAGTTGGTGGTGCGGAAAAATGCGGACAGCGCATGGTCGGTCGCAAAATCCAGCGAGGAGTGGCGCCCGTACATGGAACAAATTGCCGGGATGGTGCCGAAAGACTCTGCGCTGGCCCCCATCATTGGGTTTGTCTCCGAATTTAAGGAAAAGAGCGGGGGCAGTTACGCCGTGTTTAAAATAAAATACGTGAGCGAAAAAGGCAGCGGGGCCCGGTGCGATCAAATTTCGTCCAAACAACGACGGCTCACAATTGTCAACCAAATCGCAAACGGCTTGAATCCGGATGTGGAGCCCATTTACACCATGGAAAACACGAAGAACCAAAACACGACGCGCTACTGCGTTTTGTCCGAAATGTTGCTGCGCTGCTTCAACGACGTGAAAAAGGACGGCAAACACTGGTTTTTGAGCCCGGTGCAAATGCATTGATTGCAATTAAACAATAATAAACATGTATAATATGTTCATATAATCAAACAATCAAACAATCAAACAACCCATGCAGCATCCAAGTCATCAAGACATTTACATTCCAACCATGGTCACTCAAAAGGTGGTGTTGCCATTCACGGCAATCGGTCGCAACATTCGGGCGGTTTTAGAACGGCATTTGGCCCACGCGCACGAGGGAAAGTGCAATGCCGAAGGATATGTGCGTCCCCGGTCCACACAGCTACTGGCGCACTCGTCCGGCAACTTGGCGGACAATGGAACCATTGCGTTTGAGGTCATGTACGAATACCAAGCGTGCAACCCGGTGGAAGGCATGATGATCACGTGCACGGTTCAAACGGTGACCCACGCGGGCGTGCATGCGCACATTGTGCCCGAACCCAGCCCCGTCGTTGTGTTCGTCTCGCGCGATCACCACTACTCCGATCCCCGGTTTTCCAAGATCAAAGTGGGCGACGAAATCACCGTGCGCGTCATTGGGCAACACTTTGAACTGAACGATCCCGTTGTTTCGGTGATTGCAGAATTGACCCCCAATGCATGAATAAATGAATGATAATGAATAATGGTAACAAGCTCGCGAATAATGTTAATTCAAAAAAATTGAATTAAAATTACTTCCAGAATGAAGATAACCACGTAAACCCGCACAATCATGCTCGGTTCAAACCATGAAAATTCATTGTACCATTCTGCCACAATTCACCACAAGGTTACTTTGCCTTTTGCCGCCATCTTGAATTTCAAAGCGATTCATGAACTGTTGACCCAGCATGTGTCCAACCAACTTGCTGGCAAGTGCATCACCGAAGGGTTTGTCAAACCGCAGTCTTGCATCATTCGTTCGCACTCGGTGGGCACGCTGTCGGCAGGAAACATTGGATTCAATCTGGAAATTGACTGCATGCTGTGTTGTCCCAAGGAAGGCGACGTCATGAAGTGCGTTGCGAAAACAGTGACCCAGGCGGGCATCCGAGCGCACGCTTGCACCGAAGAACCATCCCCCGTTGTCATTTACATTTCGCGAGAAATGCAAGACTCACAAAGCCGCACCATGGACTCGGTGAAACCCGGTGACCACATTTTGATACGAGTCATTGGCAAACGCTATGAACTGAACGATAAACATGTCTCCATCATTGGGGAGTGGATCTCTATTTGAAAAATTGTTTCGTCAACTCTGTTTTTTGGTTTTCCACTTCTTTCAACTGGGATTCTTGTTCATCCACGTAATTCAAATACTCGGCGATTTTGGAAATGACGGCCTCGTCCACGTTGGTCAAATTCACGAATGATCCGTTTTTGTTTTCAGTGTATGCAACGTTGTTCTGAGTCACGATTTTTAAAATTTGAATTTGATGGTGCTGGTTCAGCGCTTCAATGCGGTCCTTCAATTGCTTCAAATCAGTTGTCATGTGCGGATTATTCAATGATGTGATTGTGATTCTAATATGTTTTTTTCACAATTGTACATTCAAATGGATTTAAACGCATTCTCAAGGTTGAACTTAACCTTGCCTTACCTTAAATGAAACACGCCAACACCAACGCTAACAACGAATTGAGTCAATTAAGAAGAGTCATGCTGTATGATTCAACCTTGCAGCCACAGATGCAAATGCCTAAAACGCAACCACAGCCACAGCCACAGCCACAGATGCAATTGCCTAAACAAGAACACGGGTTTCGCCCCGCATTGAACCAGGACCCGCTGTTTTGGTGCCTATATGTGATGATGAACGGCGTCTTCAAATACGAGCAACTCGCAAACCGGTTCACGGCCGAGCAAGACGGCAAGCGCGACCAAATAATGATGTTGAGGGACCAGGGCAAAGCATTGAAGCAAACCACCGGACTCAAATTCACGGCATCCACAATGGAAGGCGACATCATGTCCCAGCGCATGTCGTTGCACGCGTTCCAGGCGCTCGTTCGCCTACACTCGCTCAATGCGGTGTTTGTGAATCCGCAAAATCGGGTATATGCCGAGTTCATCAGCGACGCGGTGTCCAACAAACCGGTTTATTTGATAAAACGCGTTGACGCGCGCTTGTGCATGACCCAAGCAACCGACCACGAGTTGACTTCTTTGCGCGCAACGCATTACCACATTGAAAACGTGCAAAAACCGATGAAAGCAGTGAGCGCTTACACCGTCGCCGAACTCAGTGAAATGTGCCACCGGTTGAAATTGCAGATGGCACCCAAAACGAAAAAACAAGAAATGTATGATGCCATATTGAAAATGATGGTGCTGTGACAATAAACAATAAACTAAACTTAACGTGTAAAATTGAATTTAAATAATATGCTGTTTTAATATACAATAGACCTCAACGCAACACCTGTGATAATGCAGAAGCATCAGACGCATCAGACGCATCAAAAACAAGCGCCTCCCCATGAATTGTTTGATGCAATGGTGGAGACGTATTTAAGTCGTGTTTTGCAAACGGACAATGGGTCACTGGAGTTGGAAGTGCGTTTCGGAACGCGCAATTTGAAGCACGTGGCATCCACCACCAAGATTGACTTTGACAACGTCATTAAAACCCTGCTCTCGGCCGGGTTCGTCATGGAAAAAACAGACGACTACACTCTGAAAATCAGTTCCGAAGTGATGGACGCAGCAAGCGGCAAGCCCACGATGTCCAACATCCGCACCGAGATTGCGGGACTCCACAACATTCAACTGTATTGCAAAACCAATTCACTGGATAAAGTGCATCCCGTGTTCGTTCAAAAAACGGCGGTTCAACGTGATGACGGCGACGACAACATACTTCCTCTCAATTTTGACGACTTCAATTTCCGCCTCTCCCTTCAAAAAGAAAAACAGTTTGCGGAATCGTCCACCACAGCAAAAACGGTGGTGACACCATGGCGCAGCAGCCGAAAAACGTTCCGCTACATTAGTCGCAGCACCTTTCGCAACCCTGCGTTTCCGTTTGTCGTGGACATGAGCATCGTCAAGGAATCACGGCGAGACAATGCCGGCAGCGGCAGCGGCAATCACATGATTCCCACCCACACGTTTGCAGAGTCTCAAGTCACCGAGTCCCAGCCCAAATACGAAATTGAAATTGAGGTGCTGAACGATGCGGTCGGGCAAGGAACCGCGTTCAACACTACAAAAAAACTGGCGGATGCGCTTCGCGCGTGCATCAAAACGGTCATGTCGGGTCTGCAAGGCACCCATTATCCCGTGGGGATGGCCGAGTGTGCCGATGTGGCCGAAGATTACATGAAGCTGTTGCATCCAGAAAAAGAAACGAAAGAAACGAAAGAAACGAAAGAAAGGGAACGCCCCCAGGCGGCCAAACCCTTGCTTCCAAAACAGTTCATTGGCCCGTCGTCCTACACGCTGCAGCTGCAAAACATTGTGCCCGTTAATGAGAACTGCACCATTCCCAATGTGCGCAACAACTACACGGTCACCGACAAGGCCGACGGCGCGCGCAAGCTCTTGTTCGTGTCACCCACCGGGCGCATTTACCTGATTGACACCAACATGCGCGTGCAGTTCACGGGGGCGCAATGCGGCAATGACAAGCTGTTCAACACGCTGCTGGACGGCGAGCACATCCTGCACGACAAGAGCGGGCGCTTCATCAACTTGTTTGCCGCGTTTGACGTGTATTACATTGCCGGCAAGGACGTGCGTGCGCTGCATTTTGTGCCGCCATCGGCTGAAGCGCCCGTCACCAAGTTCCGACTGCCGTTGCTAGCGGAATTGATGACCGAATTGAAAGCGCGCTCCGTGGTGCGCGGTGCCGCCACATGTCCCATCCGCATGGAGTGCAAGAAATTCAAATACACGGGGCAGGACCAGAGCATTTTCCAGTGCTGCGCCACGCTCATGTCGCAAATTGATTCCAGCGCGTTTGAATACACCACGGACGGCATGATTTTCACACCAGCGGATGCGCCCGTGGGTGGCGACGTGGGTGGTGAAGCAGCCGGACCCAAAACCAAAATCACGTGGCCGCTGTCGTTCAAATGGAAGCCCACGGAGGCCAACACCATTGACTTTCTGGCCACGGTGGTAAAAGACACCAACGGACAGCACAAGACGACCAGCATTTTCACGGACGGCATCAACGTCGCCAAGGCGGATCAAATCGTGCAGTACAAGACGCTTACGCTGCGTGTCGGGTTTGACGAAAAAAAGCACGGCTATTTAAACCCGTGTGAGGACGTCATTCAGGGCAAGCTGCCATCCCGTAGTAGTAGGGGCGCAAATGAAAGGGGCGCAAATGAAAGGGGCAGCGACGACTCTTACAAGCCGGTGCCGTTTTATCCCACAAACCCGTACGATCCCGAAGCCCACGTGTGCAATGTCATTCTTCGCACGGATGCGGCGGGGAACCGCGGCATGATGCTCACTGCCGAAAACGAGGTCATTGAAGACGGCACCATCATTGAGTGCGCGTACAATGCCGGTGCTGCCGATCCGCGCTTTCGCTGGGTTCCGCTCCGCGTGCGCACCGACAAAACCGCCGAGTATCGCAGCGGCCAGAAAAACTACGGCAACGCATACCACGTGGCCAATTCCAATTGGCACACCATTCACAACCCGATCACAAAGAAGATGCTGACCACGGGCACCGACATTCCGGACGAGCTGGCCGACGACGACGTGTATTACAACCGCATTTCGGCATCGGGCGACACGACCACTCGCGGACTGCGCGATTTTCACAACTTGGTGGTGAAACGCGCATTGATTGGCGGGGTGAGCCGGCGCGGCAACACGCTCATTGATTTTGCGGTGGGCAAAGGCGGCGACCTCCCGAAATGGATCCACGCCAACCTGTCGTTCGTGTTCGGCATTGACATTTCAAAGGACAACATTCAGAACCAGCTGGACGGCGCGTGCGCGCGCTACTTGGACTACTGCAAACGGTTCAGCATCATGCCGGGGGCGCTGTTTGTCCAAGGCAACAGCGCGCTCAACATCAAAAGCGGCGCGGGCATCAGCGGCGAAAAATACAAGCAAATTGTTAAGGCCGTATTCGGGGATGGACCCAAGGACAAGGCGCTGCTGGGCGAAGGCGTGTATCGCGAATACGGCAAGGGTGAGAACGGGTTCAGCGTGTCGTCGTGCCAGTTTGCCATTCATTACATGTTTGAAACCCGCGCCAACGTGTGCAACTTTCTGCGCAACGTGTGCGAGTGCACGGAGGTGGGCGGCTACTTCATCGGCACCACGTATGACGGGGCCACCATGTTTGACGCGCTGAAGCCGTACGAAGTGGGCGACGGCATCGCCGTGCTGCACAAAGGCAAACGCGTGTGGCAGGTGACCAAGGCGTACACGGCCACCGAGTTTCTGGACGATGAAACGTCGGTGGGATACGCCATTGACGTGTATCAGGAATCCATCAACAAGACGTTCCGCGAGTATTTGGTGAATTTCAACTACTTGAAACGGCTCATGGCGAATTTCGGGTTTGAGGTGGTGCAGCGCGATGACGCGGCCAAGGACCTCGGACTGCCGGATGGCACCGGCATGTTTGAACAACTGCATGCGCAAATGATGGCGCGTTTGAAGCAGACGCCGGCCCTGGCATCCGATTTAGGGGATGCGCCCGACATGCGCGATTACGAGCGCCGCATCTCGTTTTACAACCGCTACTTTGTGTTCAAGAAGGTGCGGTCCATTGACAACGCAGAACTGGTGGTGAAGAGCTTGTTGGGCACGTCCACCGTGTTTGAAAAACAAATGGCGGCATTGGAACAGGAACAGGCGGAACTGGATGAAGCCGAAGCCATTGTTGGTGCTCCTGTCGTTCCCAAACCCAAACCCAAACCCAGAGCCAAGCCTGCTGCTACTGCTGTTCCTGCTTCCGTTGCCCCGGTCCCGGTCCCTGAACCAGAGAAAAAAAAAACAGGCAGAAAACCTAAGATCCAACTGGTGGTTAAGGAACCGTGATGCAAATGAATGATCGTGGATTAAAAAAAAGAATCAAGCAAAAAAATTAATATATAACTATGATATAACAGTTCCGCAAACAATGAAGTCTCGTAGACAACAGAAACGAAGAAGTGCATCCAAACGCAAATCACGTCGTGGTAGAATATTAAGAGGAGGATACACAGGTAGATACGCGATGTACTTGAGAAAGCAGGATTAATAGATGATACACCAACCAAAAAACTGGAGGAGTACATAGATTCTAAAGGGGTTTCAGCACTTTCATTTAACACTGGTGATGTAAATTGGCTGTTGCATAGAGTAAAGCATGACCTTGAACCTGCATGTGGATACATAATACCTGAATTAGAATTAATAAAGCGTAGTCTAACGGGTGGTGAACAAGTTGGAGACCGCATAAAATTGAGTTGTAAACCTAACTGGTGGTTAAAACCGACCATGCAAAATGAATGATTGTGGATTAAAATGTGAGTGTAATGTAGACAATACAGTTTACACAATGGATCCAGAATTGGAGAATATCGCGCATGCGCAATGGTTGGAACCCTCCAACACTCGGAGTCGCAAGGCACCCATTGAAAGGCTTCACTTTGTGAAACGGAGCATGACGCGAAAGGCCATCATGCATCCAAACCGCCGTGTCAGCATGCAATGCATGCAAGGGCAGGATGGCAAGTTTTATTACATTCCATTGGATGCATACAACACAGACCACTTGCAAATCATAAGCGAATTGAGCCCGCTGCTTGTGAATCCGACACCCGCGCAATTTGAACCGGGTGCAATGTACACCTACATCGTTGCATCCATCATTAGAAAGGATCCGGTCACCACCATGGACATTCAAGTGGTTCCAGCAAAGTTGTATGCAACCAAAGCGTTGAACATGTTTGAGTTTGGCACAAAACACCATCAAATATTTTATCGCATGGCCAGCACGGATGAATTGGACCATGTTGCGCGCACTGCAGGAGTACCCATGGATGAGCTGCAATACGGATTGCACGCATCCGGTGAAATTCATTGCATTGCTCCCACTTCCTTGCAGTTTAATTTTTATTCGGGCACGTATAGAATGAAGCGTGCAATTCCAAAGCGGCGCGAAAAATATGAAATGGGGTTGATCACCGGGTTAATGCAAACGATTGACCAGGCTTATGCCCCCGAATTTAAGTTCACCCCATTCATCGTTCAAGAAGCGCTTCCAATAACGCAGGACCAAATTGCGCATTTGAAACGCAAGGACATTCCCGTGTTTGGATTCGACACGCAAGCACAATGCAGAACAATGCGCACGAACGTCATGCGTCATAAAAACGTGCAAAAGTTGGACATGTCCCGCGCGCAAATGGATGAAACCTACATGAATATTGTTGCTCCTCCTCCTCTTTCTGCATCTTCTGCGGGTCCTTTTGCTAGGCCAACCATGCCGCTGCACGCAATGTCAACGACAGAACTTCGGTCTCGCGCAACCGAACTGAACTTGCCTGTTCAGCCGGACCACGACCGCATGACAATCATTAAAATGATTCAACATCAACAATCCACCAATGGAAAGGGCGGCAAAAAAAGGACCGTAAAAAGGCGAACCCATCGTTGAGAGATTGATTGATTGTCAGCCGTTGGCCGTTTATTTCCATTATTTTTAAAAATTGATTTAAAAATAACAACATATTGCAAGAATTAGACAATCAGACAACCACAATGATCATCCCCGTCAAGTGCTTCACCTGCGGCAACGTCATCGGCAACAAATACGAGTACTACCTCGCCGAAGTGCGGCGACTGAAGATGTCCCGCGGCATGGACACCGAAAAAGTGATTTATTTGACCAAGGAATACATCCACAAAACCCCGGAGGGAGAGGTCATGGATGCACTCAAACTGAAAAAAATGTGCTGCCGCCGCCACTTCTTAACACACGTGGACATTGAATGAGCCTCTATATGTTATCTGTCATCTGTTAAACATCATGCGCATGCATGAATGTGTCTATTTTTTGTATTCTGGTTGTTGGAACATTAGCATTGTTGGTCAAATCATGTTCCACGATGGACAAGCAGATGGACAACGCGTTGTATTTGAATACCGACGGAAAAATGCCGTGAATGCACGATGTAACAGACGCGTACAATAGTTTAGCCGCATTTTTTGTTGATTCCGTCAAGTTGCATGCGTACCGGCGAATGCGGTTGCGCGCGTTGTAAAACTGCACATTGAGGCGATGTTGGCGCAACACGTCGTCGTTTGTGTAAGGGAGAGACATTCAATGCAATGCAAATTATTATTACATTACATGCAAACATGCGTTTATTTATTTTTTTATATAAATAGAATACAAGAATTCAATATTCAATTTGTATTTACATTAACATTAATAGAATCAACCGAATCAACATAATGGCAAATAAAAAAACAAAACGTCATTCCAGGTCTAAATCCGCGCACAGGAGGGCCACTAGGTCTAGATCCGGCAAAAAGGGCGGGTTTGGTGGTTGGTCTCGCACGACATTGGTTGGTGCACCGTGGGTTCCGGCAGCCAACAACACCAACGCTGCACTCACCGCACCAGCTGCTCGGTCCAATCATTTTGCCCCGAGCGCACATGGCGTGCAAGTGGGCGGGCTTCACCCCGCAGTTCCAGAAATGTATGGTCCCGGAATACACAACACAAACACCCTGGTTCCCAAACTTCCCATTGGCGCCTTGGGATCCGGTCAAGGCAATGCAATTCGCGGAGGAGGAGGAGGAGGAAGATTTAAGAAGCGCGCAAACAAACGCAGTAAAAAAGGTGGTTACACGTTTGGCGGGTTTCCACAAGTGATTTCTACTGCGTGGAACAATGCAATCATTGGCGTGAAAAACATTGGGCATGGATTCAACGGCGTGCAACAGCAGCCGTCTGCTTCGCCTTGGAATCAACCCGCCCTAATGAAGGGCCATACCCTCCCTCCACCAAGACCGCTTGACATAAACGCCATTAGAGATGCTGCAAGCGAACGGGTTGCCAGCGTTTGAACCGGTGGTTGAATGCACACGACATCGGCATGCATTTATTCAAATCCACTAGTGGAATAAGCGCTTCGTCTTCATCGTCGCTTTCCTCCAGTGCATCCAAGTTTCTGTTTTCTTTGATGTTGCGAAACAGCGCGTTCATCATCACGCTGGTTTTGTAATTCGGAATGTGTGCAATCATGGTGTTGGCCGTGATCGGTTCGTCGCGACTGCGCAACACGTAGTAAATGTCGTTTTGCGCATCGGCACGAATCACAAACGTGCGCGTTTGCATTGGATTTGGATTTGGATTTGGATTGGGTTGCATTGGCTTGGGAATAAGCCCGAGGTTCGCTTGTTTGGGAAAAAATGGCGCTTTTATTTGCGCGGTGCTTATTGGCGCGGTGCTTATTGGCGCAACACTTACATTATTATTATTATTATTCAATACCAAGTGCATGGGCAAATTCTTGAATTCGGACGACGCGCGATGCAAAAACCGATGCTGAATGCAAAACACGTCGTAGGTTGTGACCGCAGCCGCATCGCGCACGGCGTCATTGAAATTTGTGTGCATGATTGGCATCCAGAGTTGAAATTGAAACCGGTGCGCTTGTTGCGTCGTGTCTTCATTGAACAGTGCCGCGAATCGCCCCAGCGTGCCATTGTTCGGTTGCTTTTCTCCGCACAAGAAATAAACGTTCTCCACGCTGAACCGTCGTTGCACGTCGGCTCGTTTTTCGCTGATGCAAGTGCCGTACAGGACGGTGCCTTGTCCGGCGTACCATGCTTCATTCGCGCACGGCATGCGGATCGTGCGCACGTCATCGTATTGCACCAGTTCGGGTCGCGGCACAGACCCCGGATTGTAAACCCGTTTTGCAATTTGAAACAGCCAGCACTGATTGTGCGTGAACCACATGACGCACTTGCGCCCCTTCGGAATCACAGCATACATGTCAGTCAAAAATTTCTTATGAACCGAGGTTTCATAATAAATTTCAATCAAGGCGGACAACTGTTCCTTCATAACGTGTGTTTGCATTGCGGCGGCTTGCATGAGAGAGTGGACAGTATTTACAACTGTGCACGACCCCTTTAATATGGTTTGCAACATGTTTTACCGGGGCGCCATTGTCATGGTTGACAAAAAAGAAATCGGGATGGAACTGGTTGTTGGACCGCTTGGAACACTTGGAGCAGTTGCATTGGTCGGGTTAGATATCGTGTTGGTGTTAGGTAAAAACACTTGAATTGAGTTGTGTGGGGAATTCATTGTTTGATATTACATTGGAATTTATTTTGAACATGGAACCGGACTCCATGAAATCAGTTTGATGCATCATTGGCTGTGGCTGTGGCTGTGGCTGTTGCGACATGTTCAAATCCATTAAATATCGTTTCAATTCATTTTTCATTTCAGAGTCGGTGATGTTGGCACTAGACATGGCGCTAGAAGTGGAAGTTGCATTGGCACTAACATTCGCATTCGTATTGATGGCATTGATGCTGCGCAACTCCCTAAATAATGTTTCGTATTTTTGCTGGGGTCGTTTCACCATGTCCTTTATTTTAGGGACAGTCAATGTTTCTTTGAAAAAGGAATACAAATTGTGCAGCACAAAAATGATAATGAGTGATGTAACCGATACCTGAATAAACCAAAGCATGTCAATTCAAACTACCTTATGCGGACATAGTTTTTGCAGATTTACAACGTATCCATTTCATTTCATGCGTTGAAACAAATATGATTGCATATTGCATGTGGACCCATTTTATAAAAATGTTTGCAAGAAATGATTTAAACCCAAGCGCATGTGGTTTATAAACACACGCCGCCGCTATGCCTTCTAAAGTTACCACCATCCTCATTGTGGAACGCAACGGAGAGTTGCGACCATCCGAAATCAAAAACTATAGCCAATTGGAATTGGCCAAAAAATGCAAATACAAAACGCCGTCGGGATTCGACGTTCGCGCAGAGTGGGCTTACTCGGGTCCTGATGAAGACAAGTTCGTTGTTGAACTGTGGGCACGCGAAGACGGACATGCGGGACAAGAGAACAAGTACGAGTTTCCTCCACCGGTTGACACCATTTTGTTTTTTGGCGCGTGCGCATTGGTTGCAAAGGACATGACGCCACAGCACGCCGTCATTCCACTCACGCTTGAAAAGTGGGACAAAATGTATAATTTTTTATTTGGCGGGTTTGACACGTTGGCCAATTGCGACGACGATGACTATGAAGAGGACGAACTGGATTCCATTCCGTCAAGTCGTAAAACCAAAGACGGCTATTTGAAAGACGGGTTTGTGGTTGACGAGGATGAGGAGGACGACGACGACGACGAGGACACTGATGATGACGACGACGAAACAAATTACGATGAAGAAACCACGTCAGAAAATGAGAACGAGTATGATGAAACGGACGACTCTTCAGAAGAATCAAAAGAATCAGAAGAGTCAAAGGAATTAGCAAAAAATAAAAGGTGCGCAACGTCTAAGAAAACTAAGAAGCGTGCCGCGAAAGATGAAATCGTGGTTCCATCGTTTGAATTGGTGGAGGAAGCGTATGAGTATTCGGATGATTGAATGCTGAATACTGAATACTTGAAAAAACAATATAAACTCATGCAGTGATTGCATTTCAATAAAATGGCGTACTACATGGAATTGCCAAAGCTGTGTGGTTTGACTGAGGTTGATCATGGTCAGGATCAGGAGCAGGAGCAGGACCCCATGTTTGAAATCACCTTCACGAACGATAAACCCAAGCACCTACAGTTGATATCGCACACGCTCCACATGTATTTGTGCGAAATGAAGGAGCAAATCAAGGAGTGCAGCGAGGAGGCCTGGGACACCGTTAAAAAATGCACAAACCCGTTTGAATTCATCCACACCGCAATACCCAATTCCAAAATTTACACGGTCAGCAAACTGCGCCCGTTGTCGCGGTCCTTCTACAAAATGATTGAGCTCCATGCCTCGTTTTTTGGTCCGGCAAACGACCCCCCGACAATGAAATCGTTCCATTTGGCGGAGGGGCCGGGTGGCTTCATTGAAGCCATCATTCACATTCGGTCCAAGGCTTCGCCGCAGCCGTTGGATGACGTGCACCACGGAATGACGCTGTTGAATCAAGACGCATCATGCCCTGGGTGGAAAAAAAGCAAGGGGTTTTTGGAAACGCATCGCAACCGCGTGCGCATTGAAACCGGTGCGGACGGCACCGGTAACATCATATCTGCCGCCAATTTCAACCACTGCGTGCACCTGCACCAAAACTCGTGCGATTTGATAACCGCGGATGGCGGGTTTGATTTTTCGTGCGACTTCAACAATCAGGAAACAATGGTGCTGCCCCTTCTCATTGCGGAACTGGGGTTTGCGCTGGCGCTGCAAAAGCAGGGGGGTCATTTCGTGTTGAAACTGTTTGACACCTTCACCAAGGCCACCATTGACGTGATTTACGTGCTGTGCAATTTTTACAGGGACGTGTTTGTGTCCAAGCCGTGCACCAGTCGGTACGCAAATTCGGAACGCTACCTCGTGTGCAAGCACTTCAAGCCGGCGTCCACGGCGGCAATGCTGCCGCAGTTGTTGGCAATGTTCAAGCAGTTGGAGGAAGTTCCCTCCGATGCCGTCATTGCGTCGCTGCTGCCGATGGAGCACGACCTGCATTTTTTGAACCGGATGGAGGAGTGCAACGCCATGATTGGCCAGCAACAAATGGAAACCATCAATTCCACCATCAACCTCATTTTGAGCAAGGGGCATCCCGACAAACTGGAATTCATGAAACGGACCCACATTGGAAAGTGCATGAGCTGGTGCGACAAGCACGGCATCCCTTACAACCGAATCACCCAATCCAACAACATTTTCTTGAACACCTGAGCACGGTCAGTGCCTTATCTGCAAAAAAAACTAATATAAAAACAACAGTTTATATTAGTGCAATATTACAACAATGCAGTCCACTCTTCAGATCCTCTACAAAACCGTTTATTCCCGCCGAAAAAAGGAGAGATTTGAAACCATTTTGGAACCGCTGCAGGCCATTCTGCAAATCGCGCTGCTCTCGTTTTATCCGGTGGGAACCAAAATCACGATCCAAACCAACATTTTAACGCTGCAGCCCCCCACGTACTCGCAGTCCATGCTGCGGTGGTACAACAACGACACCAAGGAGGACTTGTACTTTTTGTTCAACGTGTTTCACCGCTTCAAGAAATTTTACGCGCACTTCAAGCACAACGACGGGTCGGTGCAGCACCGGTTGCACATGCTGCTGACCGATTTGGCAAAAACCGGCATAAATAAGCTCATACGAACCTACGGGCAAACCGACAAGCCGCACATCTTGCAGACGCTCACCATGTACAAATACATCCTGGACGACCAACTTTCCCCCGATATTATGACACTGCAAACCCAAACGCAACCCCAACCCAGCACAAAACCCTACCGAATGAAGCCCGTGGAGGATGACGCCGCTTCCGAAATGGCGAGCACCAACAACACGGTGGATGACATCTTCATTGCCATTGTGGACATTTACACGCCCGAACTGCAGAACATCATGTACAACACGCTCATTTTGATCCGAGACAACGAGTCCCACTATCAAGCGTATGCGGAGGGACTGAACAAGTTGCTGGAGCCCACCTGCATTCAACTGAAAAAATGGATTGACGAGCACATCGTGTACTAATCGGGGAACGTGGTTCCCCGAACCCCTCCTCCGAACCTTTCCCTTATCAGGGAATTACGTACAGGGAAACACGAAAATGAAGAGGGGGGTTTAAGGGGGGCGCTTGTCGCCCCCTTGAAGTTTGACGCTGGATTCCACGTGGCGGTTGGTCTCCAGCGTGCCCTTGATGCGCCGGCCAAATTCAGGGAACACGATGTTGATTTGTTGCGGTTCGCCGTTTTTAATGTAGTCCTGGATTTGCACCATGAGCGCCTTTACGGCGGGGAATTTGGACGCATGCAGCTTCAGCTCCGTCAACTTTTCCAGAATGGGCTTCACTTGCGCCTGCCGCTCTTCTTTCGTTCGGTCCGATAATGACATCCTGCAAGCACGCACTCTAAATATTATATACACGTGATGTATAATATTTAATTACTTTTTTTGCTTCAATGTCAACGTCGTCGTCATCATTTAATTTATGCAAGTACCGCAATGCGCTCGGCATTCCGGGAAAGGGCGCACATTCCATCCGTCTTGGTGGTGTGGCCATTGTGGACGTCATCATGACTCTCGTTGGCGCGTACATCATCGCCCGTTGGGCGCGCGCCTCGTTTGCATGGACCGCGGTCGGTATGTTCCTGTTCGGCATCATCCTGCACCGCCTGTTCTGCGTGCGCACCACCATTGACAAGTGGTTGTTTCCAAATGCTGTAAAACGCGTGCGGTTTGCAGCATGATGATGATGTCTTGATCATCCCCAACCCAAAGTTTGATTCTTGAACCATGCATTCCGAGAGAAATTGCCCATTAACACGAACCGAATAAAATTCATCCAGAGTTCAACAACTACATTTTGCACTGCCTTTTTTTACATAGTAGTTACCCGGTGGGTTTGTGCCTTGATACTTGCCAAAATTTGCTGCCACGGCCGCAGCCGCACTATAAAAAGAGTTGCCATTTATCGTCATTGTATCAG
>SXGQ01839526.1_pt1 | contig 26768 bp, 21 predicted proteins | sample 3178371 | NCBI WGS metagenome assembly SXGQ01 (sample SAMN11356859, study PRJNA531348) | freshwater metagenome | isolation source: freshwater sample F1-20 | place: China: Fuxian Lake, Yuxi | collected 2017-12-25 | reverse complement strand
TGCCAAAGCATCCAGTCCAGGCCGGCACCCCACACCAGAGCCGAGTACTCAAATGGCGCAACCGTCGCTGCCTGGCCGTAGCGAAAGGCCTGCGTGATGGTCAGTTGGCCCAGAAAACCGGTCACGCCAAGGCCGATGATCAAGGGCCAGTGGTCTAGCGACAGCGTCTGCCAATTGGGGGCTGCCAGTGCGCCGGCCCCGGCTGCCATGAGCAGCGTCATCCAGAACACCAGGCTGCTGCTGGTGTCTGTGCGGCTCAGCACTCGGCCGGTTACTGCAGACGCGGCGTAGCAAACAGAAGCGCCCAAAATAGCCAGCGCACCGGTTGAGAACATGGCGGCACCGCTGGGTTTCATGGCAATCCAGACGCCGACCAAACCGCCGCACAGGCACAGCCAGTGCGTCGGGGTGGCCTTCTCGTTTAAAAATGGAATTGCCAGCAGCGTGATCAACAAGGGTGCGATAAAGGAGATGGCGTAGGCGTCGGTCAACGTCAGGGTTTGCAGGCCATAGGCAAACAGTGACAGCATCACAACACCCATGATGCCGCGCATCAAGTGCAATGGCCAGCGGACCCACAACAAGCTGGCGGTCTCACGCTGCCAAAGAACGTAACAGCAAACCAGCGGTAACGAGGCCATTCCCCTCATTGCGGCCACTTGCATGGGCGGGTAACTGGCAGCCAGAAGCTTCATCAGAGCGTCCATCAACGAAAAAAACCCAACTGCTGCGACCATCGCAAGGATGCCGCGGGAGTTGTCAGCAAGCTGCATGCCGTTTTAGTGTCCGATGCGCTCCTTGAGCGTACTCGCTTCAAAAGGCTTGCGTGTAAACACCTCACGCAGCATCGGCTCGAAATGCGCCAGCGACCTGCTGGGGTAGGCCGGATCAAAGGCCGCTTGGTCGTAGCGCTGGCAAAACGCCTGGCAAGAGTCGAACCACGGGTGGTCTTTGTAGGCCAGGTAGGCCTGGGGGTCTTTGCCGTAATGGTGTGCGTAGTACTGCGTTTGAAACAAGCCGTGCATCTCGACAATCCAGGTCACCTCGGCGCGCACATAGGGCCGCAGGATGGACGCCGCAACCTGAGAATGGTTTTCAGGCGACAGTTCGTCGCCGAGGTCGTGGACCAGCGCAGCCACGATGGTCTCGAGGTCAGCGCCGTCGTCCTGGGCACGGCTGGCCGTTTGCAAAGAATGCTCGAGGCGGCTGACCTGGTAGCCCTGCAGCGAGTCGTCCAGCCGCTCCAAGGCCAGCAGCAGCCGATCGGGCAGTTCCCGAATGTAGTGGTGCTCTAAATCCTGCAGTAGCAAGTAATCTTCTTTCGAGCCGTCTTTCATCTGTAAAAAATTAACTGTTTCCACTTGAATTTTCCTTTTAGGTAGCGCGCTGGGATTCGGCGCGTTGGTGCAGCACCCGGTACAGGCTGCGGGGGCCGTCGCGGTCAATGTAGCAGCCTTGCAACTGCCGGTGTCCTTCGGCCGGGTCAAAAGCTGTGCGCCCGTGCAGGATGCGGTTGTTGTCGAACATCATCAGTTGGCCTGCCTCGAGCTTGAAGCGCAATTCAAAGGCCGGGCTCTCAAGCAGTTGCCCCAGGTGTTTGCGTGCCCGATGGTAGCTGCGGGTGTCCGCCTCCGACATCAGCGCAATATCGTCCAGCCGCGGGCTGTAGTGCACGCCGCACAGTGCGCCGCTGCCGTCGATCTCAATCATCGGCTTGACCGCCACCAGGTGCGTGTTGGCGTCTCGGTATTCAAAGCGTACTGGCACCCGGCACAGCAAGTCAAAGCCCCGCGGGTCTACAAGGCGCACCTGCTCGATGACGGCCAGGCTGTCCACCAGCGTGGAGAGGCCGCCCGAGGTGTTGTTTTGCAAGCAGTGCAGCAGCTGAATGCCGGGGACAGGCGTGCGGTAGGGGTTGTCGGTGTGCGGCCCCAAGGCGACTGGCCGGTAGGCCAGGTCGTTCGAGTCTGGGCGTGAATACACCTCAAAAAAGCTGCCGAAATTGGTGGTCCGTACAAAACCAAAACGGTGTGCAATCGTCAGCACCGAGTCGGCCTGGGTTGGTGTGTCGTGGACCAACAAAAAGCCGAGTTGCAGAAAATCGACCAAGGCACGGTATAAAACGCCGTCGCTTTGAAGATCCGCCCAGCGATAGATCGGGGCCGGCTTGGCATCGGCGCGCCAGGGTGTTGTGATCGGGCAGCCTTCGCTCAGGTCTGCACCGGCACGCAGTTCTGCCGGGTCAAACAGCCCGGCAAAGCCATCACTGAAGGCCAGGTGAAGCTGCCCGTCTTGCCAGCGAGCGTCAGTGAGCATCAGATCGTCTGGCAAGTGATGCGGGTTAATCAGACGCTGGCCGGTGGTCGCATCGCGCTGGCTGCTGCAGCTGCTGCGGGCACGCAACCAGAGCGCGGGTAACTGAGTGCTCACGCCCTGCCTCGTCAGGACAAGTTGGATGCTTTTGGGTCTATCGGAGACTTGAATTTCAAACACGTTTTGATCTGCCCTGCTGGCTTTGTTGACCCTTCTAGAGTTTGGCGCAGACCGAAAAAAAGTACAAGCAAAGAAAACAGCGCATTAAAATAAGAAAAACTTATGCATAACTAATGAGTTACCCATGGCCGCTCTGCCGCCACTGAATTGGCTGCGTGTATTTGACGCGTCTGCCCGGGCGCTCAGCTTCACCCATGCGGCCCATGAGCTGCACATGAGCCAGTCGGCCGTCAGCCAGCAGATCAAGAGCCTTGAGAACGCGCTGGGCCGCCCGCTGTTTGTGCGCCGGGTGCGCGGGCTGGAGTTGACCGACGAGGGGCGGGGATACTGGCCTACCGTGCAGGCCGCCTTTGCCATGCTTGAGGAAGGCACCAAGGTGCTGACCGGCCGCAATGACCCCCATGTGCTCGAGTTGCATGTGAATTTGTCCTTCGCGATTTATTGGCTGACACCGCGCCTGGCAGGCTTCATGGCAGAGTTTGAGTGGGTGCAGCTGAACATGGCGACCTCGATCTGGCCAGAGGAAAAGCCCAGCGCCTGGGCCGCCGTTGAAATCGTGTTTGGGCAAGGCAAGTGGGAGAGTCGTTTGGGCACCCGGCTAACCCAGGACCATGTTTTTCCGGTGTGCAGCCCTGAGCTGGCGAGCCGCATTCACTCGGTGCAAGACTTGAGCCGGGAGCGACTGATTGACCTGTCTGGCACGCTGCAAAGCTGGGACAGCTGGTTCGACGCTCAGCCCGAGCGCCGTATGGCCGCGCCAGCCGTGGTCCACCGCGCCAGCACCTGGGCGGTCAGCCTGGAATGGGCGCTGGAGGGCCTGGGTGTGGCGCTGGCGCACGACACGGTGGCTAACCACCTGATTCGGTCCGGGCGCCTGGTGCGTCCCCTGCCATTCGCCTTGCCGATGAAGGAAGCCTACTACATGATCTCGCCCCAAGGCGGGCCACCTAACGCGGCAGCTGAGGCGTTTCGGCGTTGGGTGTTGCGTGAGATGGCGGGTTCGGTGGCGACTTGATCACCTCATGTGTGGTCAGCTATTGGTTGGCAACTGCTGGCGATTGGCGATTGGCGATTGGCGGGGCCGGCGTGCCTGATTCCGCTCGTGTCCTCCGCCCTGCGGGCTCCCCCTTGACCTCGCTGCACCAGGCACGCCGGCCCCGCCTTGGTAGGGCAAGACGTCACTCAGGCATCCAGTCTGGACAATGGCTGGAGGCCGATTTCATCAATATTTCATCACCACCAGCCGGGTCTGGGTGAACTCCAGCATGCCGTGCTTGCCGTCGTCGCCGCCCAGGCCGGAGCGCTTCCAGCCGGCGTGGTAGCCCTGGTAGGGGTCGGCCGGGGTGCGGTTAATGTAGAGCTCGCCGGCCTCGATCTCGTTGCTGGCCTGCATGATGTCTTGGTAATTGCCCGAGTAAATCACCGAGGCCAGCCCGAACTGGTGGTCGTTGGCCAGTGCCAAAGCGTGGTCGATGTCACGGTAAGGCAGCACACACAGCACCGGGCCAAACACCTCGTCTTGCACGATCTCCATGTCCTGGCGCACGTGGGTGAGCAGGGTTGCCGGGTAAAAGTAGCCGGGGCTGGCGGGCAGCACGCCACCGCAGTCGAGCTGGGCGCCCTGCGCCACCGCGCGCTGCACCATGGCATGGATATCGTCCCTAGCGGTGGCACTGATCAGCGGCCCCATGTGCTCAGGGTGTGCAGCGCGGTCGCCAATGTCGCGCGCCGCCAGTAGGGTTTTTAGCTTGGCCACCAGGGCGTCGTGCACGCTCTCCTGCACATAGACCCGTTCCACCGCCGTGCAGAGCTGGCCGCAGTTGGTGGTTTTGGAGCGCACGATGTCGTTGGCCGCCCGGTCCAGATCAGCGTCGGCGGCCACGATGGCCGGCGTCTTGCCGCCGAGTTCGAGCGACACCTTGGCGATGTTGACCTTGGCGTAGTCGAGCACGCGCCGGCCGGCATTCAGCCCGCCCGTGAGGGTGATCATGGCCACCTTGGGGTGGGTGCACATGGCCTGGGCCTGCTCGTGCCCCATGGCCATGATGTTGACCACGCCTGGCGGCAGGCCGGCGTCCAGCACCGCCTGGGCGATCTCAAAGGCCGAGCAGGGCGTGTTGTTGCTGGGCCGAACCACCACCGTGTTGCCCGCAATCAGGGCCGGCGCGATCTTGCGCAGCAGGGTGTAGACCGGGTAATTGAACGGGATCAGGCAGGCCACCACGCCCATGGGCTCGCGGTACAGCATCAGATTTTCACGGGGGGAGTCACTCGGGATGATCTCGCCCTCGATGCGGCGCGCCCACTCGGCGTGGTAGCGGGTTACTTCGGCGGCGTACACCGCCTCGTCTGTCGCGTCTTGCAGGCTTTTGCCGGTTTCCTGGGCCAGGGCCTGCCCAATCTGTGCACTGCGCGCCACCAGCGCGTCGGCCAGCTTGTGCAGATGGGTGCCTCGCGCGATGCTGGTCAGTTTGCGCCAGCCGCGCTGGGCGGCAGCGGCCTGGTCGCAGGCCTGCAGCACCTGCGCGGTGCTGGCGGCGCTGACCGTGGCGAACTGCGCCTCGGTGGCCGGGTTGTCCACGGCAAACCTGGCGCCATCCTCGGCCGCCAGCCATTTGTTGCCGATCAGGTTCAGGTAAGCCGTCATGTCAGAAATAGCCCAGCGGGTGCTGCGCCATGCTCAGGTGCAGGCCCTTCTCGTGGTAAGGGTGGGCCAGCGCCACCTCTTCGTTCAGCTCCACGCCCAGACCTGGTGCTTTGCTCGGGATGACGTAGCCGTCTTCCCACTGGATTTTGGTCTTGAGCAATTTGCCGTGGAAGCCGCCGAGTTGCTGGATGCTCTCCAAAATCAGAAAGTTGGGGATGCAGGCGGCCAGCTGGATGTTGGCCGCCGCCTCGATCGGGCCGCAGTACAGGTGCGGCGCGATCTGGGCGTAGTGCGCCTCGGCCATGCCGGCGATTTTTTTGCATTCCAGAATGCCGCCCACCCGGCCCAGTGCGGGCTGCAGAATGCTCGCGGCACCGGTTTCCAGTACCCGGGCAAACTCGTACTTGGTGCACAGCCGCTCGCCGGTGGCAATCGGGATGCTGGTGTGGCGTGCCACCTCGGCCATCATCTCGGGCCGCTCGGGCGGGGTGGGCTCCTCAAACCAGAGCGGGTCGTATTTTTCGATCCGGCGCGCCATGCGCTTGGCGCCAGATACGGTGTATTGGCCGTGGGTGCCGAACAGGATGTCGGCCTTGTCGCCCACCGCCTCGCGGATCAGCTTGCAAAAGCGCTCCGACATATCCATGCGCTCCAGCGTGGGCTGGCGCGGGTCAAACACCGAATAGCCCCCCACGGGATCAAATTTGATCGCAGTAAACCCTTGCTGCACATAGACCGCAGCCCGTTCTGCCGAGCGAACCGGGTCGCCGTAAAAGGAATCGTCCTCGGTCTCGTCGGGGTACAGGTAGGTGTAGCTGCGCAGACGTGGGTTGACCAGGCCGCCGAGCAGGCTGTAGACCGGGCGGTCCAGCGCCTTGCCTGTGATGTCCCAGCAGGCCATCTCCAGCGCGCTGAGGACACCCATCAGCGAAATGTCCGGCCGCAGCGAGAAGCCTTCACCGTAGGCGCGGCGCCACAGGGTTTCGGTTTGCATCGGGTCTTCACCGGCAAACACGCGGGCGAACAGGTCTTCGGCCATCGCCGCAATGATGTGCGGGCTGAAGGTTGCGGCATAGGCTTCTCCCACGCCCTCAATGCCGCAGGCGGTGCGGATTTTGACAAACACAAAGTACCTGCCGCCAAAGCCGGGGGGTGGGTTGGCGACGACGAAGGTCTTGATCGATTCGAGTTTCATGGTTTGATTCCTGGAGCAGTGTCGAAAAATTAGCGGGCAGACTGCAGAATAGCCTCAGCCCCCCTGTGGGCCACCATGGTGGTGGGCGCGTGGGTGTTACCCGAGGTGACGGTAGGGAAGACCGAGGCGTCGACCACATACAAGCGGTCCAGGCCATGCACCTTGAGCTGCGGGTCGACCACCGAGCTTTCTGGGTCTGAGCCCATCATGCAGGTGCCTACCGGGTGGTAGCAGGTGCTGGCACGGTCACGAAAATCCGCCAGCATGCCGGCGTCGTCCAGCGTATCCAGCGACGGCGCAATGGCTTCCCTAATCAGGCCGCGCAGCGCTGGCGTCTGACTCAGGCGCTGAACCAGTTTGGCGCCCAGCAGTGCTATGCGCGCGTCGTCCGGGTGAGACAGGTAGTTGGGATGGATATGAGGTGCCACCTGAACATCCGGGCTGGCCAGGTTAATGCGCCCCCGGCTCAGTGGCCGGCAGGGCTGAAAACACAGGATGAAGCCGGCAAACTTGTCGGGCACGATCTGGGTGCCGGTGTCGGACTGCGCCAGGGTGTAGGTGATCGGGTTGCAGTACAGCTGCAAATCCGGGCGCCATGCGCCAGCATGCGATCGGACAAAGCCGCCGCACTGGTTAATGCTGATGCTCAGCGGCCCGCCCAGGGTGGTGAGGTACTGCAACCCCACGCGCAGCTTGCCCAGCCAACTGCTGAGCACGTTGTTCAGCGTGGGTTGGGTGGCCTTGTAGTAGTAGCTCATGGCCAGGTGGTCTTGCAGATTGCCGCCGACCGCGGTGTTGGCATGCACCACCGAAATGCCGTGGCGATGCAGCAGGTCGGCAGGCCCCACGCCAGAGAGCTGCAGCAGCTGCGGGCTTTGCACTGCGCCAGCACTCAGCACCACGGCGCGCCTGGCGCGGGCCTGGTGTTCTACGCCGTCTTGGCGGTAGCAAACGCCCACGGCTTGACGGCCTTCAAACAGCACCCGACTGGCCATGGCGCCAGTCAGCAGCCTTACCCCGGCGCGCCGCAGCGCCGGGCGCAAAAAGGCGTCCGCCCCTGACCAGCGCATGCCGTGGCGGGTGTTGATCCGGTAGCGGCCCACGCCCTCAGGCTCAGTGCCATTAAAGTCGTCAGTAAAAGGCAGGCCAGCCTCACGGGCGCCGTCAAAAAAAACCTGCTCCATCGGGTGCAGTTGCCGGCGCACATCGCTGACAAACAGCTGGCCGTTGGGGCTGGCCCGGCCTGTGGCGTCGACCGGTCGCTCAAAGCGTTCATAGACCGGCTGCACATCGCGCCAGGACCAACCGGGATTGCCTAAGGCCGACCAGTCGTCAAAATCTTGCGGCAGGCCACGGCAGTACACCATGGCGTTGATGGAGCTCGACCCGCCCACTACGCGCCCGCGCGGGAAGTAAATCTGGCGATTGTTCAGGCCGGGGTCTGGCTGCGCTTCAAACTTCCAGTTAACCCGTTGGTCGTAAAACGATTTGCCGTAGCCAATGGGCATGTTGATCCAGAGGCGGCGGTCGTGCTGCCCGGCTTCCAGCACCAGCACCCGAGCCTGGCCATCAGCACTGAGCCGATCGGCCAACACGCAGCCGGCCGATCCGCTGCCGACCACGATGTAGTCGTATGCATCGACTGTCACTTGCCCACCTTGCACGTCCTTGGGTTCTTGCCGGAGAAAACCCGGGACAGCAGTTTAGGGCAGCTCAGCACTGCTGCCTGGCCCTTGAGCGACCGAGCTCGGGCGAGTGTTCTGCTCGCGGCGCGGGTCCATTTGCAGCACTGCTTGCGAGCCACTGCCCATGAGCACGTAGTTCGACTTTTGGCTGGAGGCGCCAAAACCGTGGGCGACTTTGCCAGCAAAATACCAAACTGTGAGGCTCAGTGCCGCCAAGATGCCAGCAAAGTAAATCATCAGGCTTTCCGGACCCAGCAGGTCCATGAGACTGCCGCCAAGCGTTGGCCCCAGCGTGGCACCGATGCCGTACAGCAGCAGCAGCCCGCCGGTGACTTCAAGCACCCGGTCCGGGTCGATCAAGTCGTTCACATGGGCCACGCACAAGCCATAAATCGTGAACACCAGGCCACCGTATAAAGCACCCAGCACAATCAACCAGTTTTCAAACTCACGTGCCAGGTAAAAACCTGCTCCGGCCACGACGGCACCCATCGCGCAAACCCAAAACAAGACCCAGCGTCGGTCGCGTCGGTCTGACAGGTGGCCCACCGGCCACTGAAGCACCGCGCCGCCCAGAATCGTGGCAGCCATGAAGGTGGCAATACCGGTTTCGCTGAAACCCACCCCTTGACCAAACACATGGCCCAGGCTCAACAGGGCGCCATTGAGCAGGCCCGAACCGAGCGCAGTGATGACGCCGATTGGCGATATCGCAAACAGCTTCAGCAGGCCTAATTTGGGTGCCTCTGATGGCTGGGGTTCCTCAACCGGTGTCAGGGTCAGCGGCAGCAGGGCAAAAGAAAATAAAATCGATACCAGCGCAAAGGGGGTGAACCCAAATCGGTCACCGACCAGAATCAACCATTGCCCCAGGGCCAGCGAGACACTGCTGACCGCCATGTAGGCCGCAAAAACCTTGCCACGCTGCTGGCTGGTGGCCACCACATTGAGCCAACTCTCCACCACGATGTACAGCCCCACAATGCACACGCCACTGGTAAAGCGCAGGCCGGCCCAGAACCAGGCGTTTAGCCACAGGGCATGCAGCAGGGGCAGGGCAGAGGCAATGGATGCCATGGCCGCAAAAGCCCGGATGTGCCCAACCTTGCGAATGATGGCCGGGCAGCTGTAGGTACCGTAGACAAAGCCTGCAAAATAAGCCGACATCACCAAGCCTGTCACCAACCCAGAAAATTTAGCCGACCCCGCCTGCGCGCCGATAGCCGAAAACAGCAAACCAGTGCCGACCACAAGCAAGCTGACTCCGCTGAGCAAGGAGGCCAGGGGCAGCAGTAATTTGTTCAAGATAGATCCTTGGCGGCTGCCTGACACCGATGCGGCAAACGGCAAGTACAGAGTGTGGCATTTTGAAGACCGGGTCTCGATTCAGTTTGCGACCTCAAAAGCCGAATTCCCTCTTTGGTCGCGGTCAGTCAAATACGGGTCGTGCCGGGCTTGAGAGGTGCGGCGCCGCCAGCGTTACAGTGCGGGAGCTGGCCGCTCCGTCGTGGCCGCTTCGAGGAGCTAAAGCCCATGAACCCTAAGGTCATCATCACCTGCGCCCTGACCGGTGCCGGCGACACCGTAGACAAGCATCCGGCCATTCCGGTCACGCCCACGCAGATTGCAGCGGCGGCGGTAGAGGCTGCCAAAGCCGGTGCGACCGTGGTGCACTGCCATGTGCGTGACCCCGACACCGGCAAAGGCAGCCGCGACCCAGCGCTGTACCGCGAGGTGATGGCCCGCATTCGCGATTCCGGCGTGGACATCATCGTCAACCTGACCGCCGGCATGGGCGGAGACCTGGAGATCGGCGCCGGCGAGACGCCATTGGCCTTTGGTCCGGCCACCGATCTGGTGGGCCCGCTGGCGCGGTTGGTGCATGTGGAAGAACTGTTGCCCGACATTTGCACGCTTGACTGCGGCACCCTGAACTTTGGTGACGGCGACATTATTTACGTGTCCACCCCGGCGGCCTTGCGTGCGGGTGCCAAACGCATCACCGAACTCGGCGTCAAGGCCGAGCTGGAGATTTTTGACACCGGCCACCTCTGGTTTGCCAACCAAATGATCAAGGAGGGCCTGCTGCGCGACCCGCTGTTCCAGCTCTGTCTGGGTATTCCCTGGGGCGCACCGGCCGACACTACCACCATGAAGGCGATGGTGGACAACCTGCCCTCGGGTGCCACCTGGGCTGGCTTCGGCATTGGCCGCATGCAAATGCCGATGGCCGCTCAAGCAGTGCTGCTGGGCGGTCACGTGCGCGTGGGGCTGGAAGACAACCTGTGGCTGGACAAAGGGGTGCCAGCCAGCAATGGCTCGCTGGTGGAGCGCGTAATTAAACTGATCGAGTGCATGGGCGCCCAGCCCATGAGCCCGGCCGCCGGGCGCGTCAAAATGGGATTGAAGCCCCGCGGCTGACTCCGTATTTTTTGATCCCGCCCTATTTCAAGGAACTCTGTATGCCATTTGTGAAGGATATCAAGACCTTTGCAGCCCTGGGCAGCGGTGTGATTGGCAGCGGCTGGGTAGCGCGCGCCCTGGCCAACAGCCTGGACGTTGTCGCCTGGGACCCGGCCCCCGGTGCCGAAGCCCAATTGCGCGCACGCTTGGCCAAGTGCTGGGGTGCGCTGGCGCAGCAGGGCCTTAAACCGGGTGCCTCGCCAAGCCGCTTGCGTTTCGTCGCCACCATCGAAGAATGCGTTGCCGAGGCCGATTTCATCCAGGAGAGTGCGCCCGAAACGCTCAGCCTCAAGATTGACCTGCACACCCGGGTCAGCGCGGCGGCCCGACCGGATGTGTTGATCGGCTCGTCCACCTCGGGCCTGTTGCCATCCGAGTTTTACGCCAAGGCCACTCACCCCGAGCGCTGTGTGGTGGGCCACCCGTTCAACCCGGTTTACCTGTTGCCGCTGGTGGAGGTGGTCGGTGGGGCCAAAACCTCGCCCGACGCCATCCAGGCGGCCATGGGGTTTTATCAGTCGCTGGGCATGAAGCCCTTGCATGTGCGCAAGGAGATTCCCGGCTTCATTGCCGACCGCCTTCTCGAAGCCATGTGGCGAGAGTCGCTGCACTTGGTCAATGACGGCATTGCCACCACCGGTGAGATCGACGACGCCATCCGCTACGGTGCCGGTCTGCGCTGGTCGTTCATGGGCAGCTTTTTGATCTACACCCTGGCTGGCGGTGACGCCGGCATGCGGCACTTTATGGCTCAGTTTGGACCGGCGCTCAAGCTGCCCTGGACCAAGCTGGAGGCCCCCGAGCTGACAGACGGCTTGATTGACGAGGTGGTCGATGGCACGGCGGTCCAGCTTGGCCGGCATTCCATCGCCGATCTGGAGCGTTACCGCGACGACTGCCTGCTCGCGGTTCAAGCGGCGGTTCGGGCCACCAAGCTCAAGCACGGCATCAGCCTGGACGAGTAAGCCCTGTGGCCCTGCCAGCGCCCCTGACTGCGCCGCTGTCCACTTACCGCAGTGCGGTGATCCCAGAGTGGGTGGATTACAACGGTCATTTGCGCGATGCCTATTACCTGCTGCTGTTCAGCCTGGCGACCGACGCCCTGATGGACCAACTGGGCCTGGACGAGGCCGGGCGGGCCGCCACCGGCCATTCGCTGTACACCCTGGAGTGCCATCTTAATTTTGTGCAGGAAGTCAAACTCGGTCAGCTGGTGGAGGTGCGTACGCAGATCCTTGCCCATGACACCAAGCGGCTGCACCTGCACCACAGCCTGCACCTCAGCGGTGAAGCGCCAATGCTGGCCGCCAGCGAGCAGATGCTGCTCAATGTGTCGACTGCCTTAGCCCGCTCGGCCCCCTTTGCAGAGCCGGTACAGCGCCGGGTGGAGGCGCTGGCCCGTGCCCACCAAGCGCTGCCAGCCCCCCGGTTTGCCGGGCGCGCCATCAGCCTGTCCCGTTCATGAAGCCCAACGAACTCGACCGCCGCTTGCGCACCCCGCTCGAAGGCAGCGGCCACCAGCCCTGGGACCCGCAAGCCGTCATCGCTGCGCCGCTGCAATTGCACCAGACCCCCGTGTTGCCGGAGTGGGTGGACTACAACGGACACATGAGCGAGTCTTGTTACCTGCTGGTGTTTGGTGACAGCTCGGACGCATTTTTTCGCCTTATTGGCATTGATGAGACCTACCGCGATGTGGGCGGGCATTCTTTTTACACTGTGGAGACTCACCTGCACAACTTGCGCGAGGTGGCCTTAGCGGCGCCGCTGCGGCTGAGCCTGCAGTTGCTGGACCTGGACGACAAGCGGGTCCATCTGTTTCATGCCATGCAGCACGGTGATACCGGAGAACTGCTGGCCACGGCCGAGCAGATGCTGGTACACGTCAATATGCAGCAGGGCAGGGCGGCCCCTATTCTGCCGGCCATCCACCGGCATTTGCAGTCGGTTTTTCTGGCGCATGCCACCTTGCCTCGGCCCGCGCAGGCTGGCAGCAGCATTGGCATTCGTCGTAAGCCGGCGGGCAGTTGACGCCGGCGGGTAATTGAAACCAGGAGCTTATTGGCATGAACTTTGACCTGACCACCGAACAGACCATGCTGGTGGACACTGTTCGCAGCTTTGTCGAAAAAGAGCTCTACCCGCACGAGGCCGAGGTGGAGCGACTCGATGAGGTGCCCGCCGAGTTGGCCCGTCATCTGCAGGGCCGGGCGATCGAGCTTGGCCTGTACGCGGCCAATATGCCAGAGGCTATGGGCGGCGGCGGACTCAATAACTTTGACATCACCTTGATGGAGCGGGAGTTGGGGCGTGCCTCCTATGGCCTGCAAACACTGGTGGCGCGGCCCAGCAATATCCTGCGCGCCTGCGAGGGTAGCCAGATCGAGACTTATTTGCTGCCGACTATCCGCGGCGAACGCCACGACTGCCTGGCCATGACCGAGCCCAACGCCGGCTCGGATGTGCGGGGCATGCGCACCCGGGCCGTGCGCCAGGGTGATGACTACGTGATCAACGGCAGCAAGCATTTCATCAGCCATGCGGACAAGTCTGACTTTGTGGTGCTGTTTGCCGCCACCGACGTAGAAGAAACCGCTCATGGCTCCAAGAAAAAAATCACTGGGTTTTTGGTTGACCTGGACAGCCCGGGCCTGACGGTGCGGCGCGGCCCGGCCTGTGTGTCGCACCGTGGTTACCACCAGAGCGAGCTGTTTTTCAGCGACTGCCGGGTGCCGTTGGGCAACCGATTGGGCGAGGAAGGCAAGGGCTTTGACCTGATGGGCGAGTGGCTCGGCGCTACCCGGCTCACCGTGGCCGCGACCAGCGTCGGGCGCGGGCGCCGGGTGCTGGACATGGCCACCCAATGGGCGGCCACCCGGCAGCAGTTTGGGCAGCCGATTGGGCGCTTTCAGGGTACGGGTTTCAAGCTGGCCGACATGGCCACTGACTTGGAGGCGGCTGAATTGCTGACCCTGCAAGCCGCCTGGAAGTACGACCAGGGCCGCATGACCGATTCGGATGCGGCCATGGCCAAACTGTTCGCCTCCGAGGCACTGGCCCGGATCACCGACCAGACCCTGCAGATTTTTGGCGGCATGGGCCTGATGAGCGAGCTGCCCATCGAGCGCTTTTGGCGCGATGCCCGGGTGGAGCGCATTTGGGACGGCACCAGCGAAATCCAGCGCCACATCATTTCGCGCGCCATGTTGCGGCCCCACGGCGCCTGAGCATGCAGTCTGCGCCAGCCGCCACGGAGCCCTTGCGGCGACTGCTATCGCCGCGTCATGTGGCGGTGTTTGGCGGTCGGGCCGCCGCCGAGGTGGTGCGGCAATGCCAACAACTCGGCTTTGCCGGAGACATCTGGCCGGTACACCCGCGCCACGAATTCATGGAGGGTCTGCGCTGTTACCCGGAGGTGGCAGCCCTGCCTGCTGCGCCTGACGCCAGTTTCATCGCGGTGCCGCGGCAGGGCACTATTGAGCTGGTGGCCGAACTCGCTGCCTGCGGCGCGGGCGGGGTGATCTGCTACGCATCGGGCTTTGCCGAAGTGGGCGGCGAGGGCATTGCACTGCAGCAGCAACTGGTGGCAGCGGCAGCCGGCATGGCCTTGCTCGGCCCCAATTGCTATGGCATGCTGAATTACCTCGATGGTGTGGCCCTTTGGCCGGACCAGCATGGCGGGCAGCGGCTGGCGCGCGGGGTGGCCATCGTCACCCAAAGCGGCAACATCGGGCTCAATCTGACCATGCAGACCCGTGGTCTGCCGCTGGCCTGCCTGGTCACGGTGGGCAACAAAGTCGGCGCCAGCATCGAGGCCATTGTTGAGGCCCTGCTGCTCGACCCCCGCATCAGCGCCATCGGACTGCACATTGAAGGCCTGGACGATGTGGCGGCGTTCTCTCGGGTCGCTTTGCAAGCGTTGCACCAGCGGGTGCCGCTGGTGGCGTTGAAGGCCGGCAGTTCGGCCTTGGGCGCGCAAATCACCATGAGCCACACCAGCTCGCTGGCCGGGCCGGACGCGCTGTACCAGGCTCTGTTCCAGCGCCTGGGTGTGGCGCGGGTGCATGACCCGATAGGTTTGCTGGAGACACTGAAGTTTTTGCATGTGCATGGTGCCCTGTCGGGCCGGCGCATCGTCTCGGCCAGCTGCTCCGGGGGTGAGGCCTCGCTGGTGGCTGACCTGGCTCAGTCCCGTGGCTTGGACATGCCGGCCTTGCCGGCGCCCGCGCAGCAGCGGCTGCACGCCGTGCTGGGGAATAAAGTGAATGTGGCCAACCCGCTGGATTACCACACCTACATCTGGGGTGACCTGGCGGCCCAGACCGCGTGCTTTGCCGGCCTGCTGGATTGCCGTTTTGACGCCCACTTGCTGGTGCTGGACTTTCCCCGGCAGGACCGCTGCGCGGCGGATGCCTGGCAGACCACGGTCGACGCCTTCATTGCGGCACAGGCTAGCCATGGCGCGCGTGGGGTGTTGGTGGCCTCATTGCCCGAGGGTTTGCCAGAGCCTGTGGCCCGCCAGTTGCTGGCCCAGGGCATTGCCCCGATGCAGGGCTTGGCCGACTGTCTTGACGCTATCGGCCATGCGGCTGACATTGGCGCGGCACAACACCGGGCGGCCGCGATCACGCCCTTGCAGTCGCCCGTGCCCTTGAAGCTGGGCGGCGCCCGGCTGCTCGATGAAGCCAGCGCCAAACAGGCCTTGGCACGGTTTGGCGTGCCGGTGCCAGTCGGGCAGGTGTTGGGCCGCGCACAGGTGCTGCCGTATGCTGCCGCCTTGGGTTACCCGGTGGTTCTGAAAGCACTGGCCCCGGGGCTGGCGCACAAGACCGAAGCCGGGGCGGTGCGGCTCAATCTGCAGAATGACGCTGAACTGGACGCCGCTTTGACCGCCATGGCCCCCCTGTCCGAGCAATTTCTGGTGGAGCAGATGGTGCGCGGCGCCCTGGCCGAGTTGCTGGTGGGTGTACAGCGTGATCCGCAATTTGGCCTGACCCTGACCCTCGGCGCCGGCGGTGTATTTGTAGAGCTGCTGCGCGACAGCGTGACCCTGCTGCTGCCCCTGAGTCGGGCTGAAATGGCTCAGGCACTGGCCAGCTTAAAACTGTGGCCCATGGTCACCGGCTACCGGGGTCGCGCGCACGGCGATGTGGAGGCCCTGCTGGATGCGGTTCAGGCCATCGTGGCCTACTCGGCGGCGCACGCAGACCGCTTGCTCGAACTCGACGTCAACCCGCTGCTGGTGTTGCCGCAGGGGCAGGGCGTGTTGGCGGTGGATGCGCTGATCCGGTAGATTGAGGAGGATTGACCAATGAACCCAGCGGTACGCACGGTAGTGGATGACGGTGTCCTGACCATCACCTTGGACCGGCCCAAGGCCAATGCCATTGATGTCACCACCAGTCTGGCCCTGCACGCCGCCTTTGTGCGGCTGCAGCAGGAGCCCGCCTTGCGCGTGGCCATCATCACCGGTACCGGCCGTTTTTTTTCGGCGGGGTGGGATTTGTCCGCCGCTGTGGCGGGCGAGGCGATCGACGCCGACCATGGCCCGGGTGGCTTTGCCGGCCTGACAGAGTTTTTTGCCCTCGATAAGCCGGTGATCGCCGCCGTCAATGGTCTGGCGCTTGGCGGCGGTTTTGAACTGGCCCTTGCCGCCGACCTAATGCTGGCTGCCGACACAGCCGAGTTTGCCCTGCCCGAAGTCAAGCTGGGCATGATGGCCGATTCTGGCGGTGTGCTGCGTTTGCCCAGACGCTTGCCGCGCGCGATCGCCAATGAGTTGCTGCTCACCGGTCGACGCATGGGTGCGGTGGAAGCTCATCGCTGGGGCCTGTTGAACCGGGTGGTACCGCCCGACCAACTGCCTGAAGCTGCCCGCGAGCTGGCCAGGCAGATCGTGAACGCAGCTCCGCTGCCCATTGCGGCATTAAAGCAGGTGATGCGGGAAACTGAAACCCAGACTATCCAACAGGCCTACCAGACGCTTCTCGGTGGCAGCCTGCCTGCCTATGGCGCGATGCTGAAGTCAGAGGACGCGAAAGAGGGTCCGCGCGCCTTTGCCGAAAAACGGCTGCCGGTATGGCGCGGTCGTTGAGACTACCCTGAAGCCGTCGAGCACGCACCAAAACAGCCTCGCAATCCATGAATATTTATTCCTTTGACGCGAATCGAGAGGCTTTCGAATGGCGCACCGGGGCGCTGATCTTGGTGATCTTCGGTGCCTGGCTGTTCTTGATCCTCCAGTACCGTGAGCTGCCGCCATCAGTTGCGAATACCGCACTGGTGATCGTATGCGCCTGGTACATGAGCCTGCAACATGAATTGCTGCATGGCCACCCGACCCGCCACGCCGAGCTCAACCGTCTGTTCGGGCTGATGCCATTGGCCGCCTGGTACCCCTATGACGTCTACCGCGACAGCCACCTGGCCCACCACCGGGACGAACTGCTGACCATACCCGGCGTGGATCCAGAATCCAACTATGTCGACGCGAGCACCTGGCAGGGCATGAATTGGTGGCGCCGTTTTCTTTGCAGGTCAATGCGCACAGTCGCTGGCCGGTTTCTGCTCGGGCCGGCCATCACGATTCTTAATGTCTGGGCCGATATTTTCACAGGCCTTGGGCAGCGCGGCTGGCGCGCTGGGCGTACCTGGGTCGAACATCTGGCGCTGCTGGTACTGATGCTCTGGTGGGTGAGCGAACAATCAGGTATTGCGCCGCTGCACTATCTGTTCGGGATTGCGTATCCGGCACTCGGCTTGGCCATGATGCGTTCTTTTTATGAGCATCGGCCAGCACATCTGCCGGGGCACCGGATCGTTGTTAATGAAGCGGGCTTGTTTTGGCGGCTGCTGTACCTGAACAACAATTACCACGCGGTGCACCATGCTGTGCCGGGACTCGCCTGGTACCGTATTCCGAGCCTGTGGCGTGCGCAGCATGAGCAGCTCCTGGCTGCCAACGGTCAGTTCCGCTTGCAGGGCTATGGGAGGCTGTTTTGGCGGCACCTGTTCCGGCCGATCGACTCGCCCCAGCATCCCGGTTTGGGCGATGGCGGGCCGCAAGCGCGCAGTGCCGAATAGGTTCGTCAAACATGCACCGCTTAGCCGCTCTGCCCAACTATGACAGCCAGCCGTCGGCACTAGAGGCTTTTTGGCGTGCGCTGCACCCACGGCTCGCCAGAGCGGGTCTGCAAGATCTGCCTGAGCGGCTGTCCTGGCCCACCGAGCTGCTTGCCCACTGGCGCGATCCGGCACTTCTGCTGGGTCAGACCTGCGGCTATCCGCTGGTGACCGAACTCGCAGGCCAGGTGCGTGTGGTCGGCAGTTTGCTGTATGACGCGCCCGGCTGCGAGGGGGTGCGCAACCGCAGCCAGTTGGTGGTGCGAAGCGACGACCCTGCCACATCGATCGAACAGTTGCGCGGGCGCACTGTGGCCTACAACAGCAGCGACTCCCAGTCCGGCTACAGCGCCTTGCGCTCGCTGGTGGCACCGCTGGCGGTCGACGGCCGCTTCTTTGGGGGCAGCATCGAAACCGGGCGTCACCGCAGCTCGGTCGAGGCGGTGCGTGACGGCCGCGCCGATATCGCCTCGATCGATTGCATCAGCCTGGCGGGTTTTCGCCGCAACCTGCCTGACTCGGTGCGTGGCCTGCGGGTGCTTTGCGAAACCGAAGACTTCACCGGCCTGCCCCTGGTTACCTCGCTGCAAACTGATGACACCACCCTGGCGCTGCTGCGCCGCGCGCTGGCCGCGACGATTGCCGATCCGGCTAACGCATCGACTTGTGCCGACCTGCTGCTGATCGGATTTGAGCCGCTGGAATACGCGGCCTACAACAAGCACATGGCCATGCGCGACGACGCCTTTGCCCTGGGTTGCCGCAGCCTATGAGCCGAATCTGGGGAGACCAACATCGGAGGCGTCAGGCAGCGAGCTGCAAGGCGCAGTCTGTGCTGCAACAGCACGGCGAGCCCGGTTGGCAGCCCTGGTCTTATCCGCCCCAGCGCCGACTATCGCTTTAGGAAACAAGGGCACTCAAAACGCCAAAACATGCCGTATCTAGGGGAAAGTCTGGATACCGAAACAGCCTGAAAATCCGTTACGATCCCGTCGGCGAGCAAAATTCGTTGCCCCTGACCGCCCGGTGGTGCTGTTGTTCATGAAAGACATCGCGGCTTGCATCTAGCTGGTTTGTATTGACACTTATGGAGTTTTTGACAATGGACAATTCTGAAATTCAAACCGCATCAGGACTCATCCTGGATCGGCGTCAACTCATCGCCGGTGCGTCGGCACTCGGTCTTTCAACAGCCTTTGGTGTTTCCCCGGCTATGGCCCAAACCAAACCCAAAAAGGGCGGCACGCTGCGCTTGGGTCTTGAAGGCGGTTCTGCCTCTGACAGTCTGGATCCGCGGACTTACGCTGACTCCATCCCGATTTCCACCAGCCTGATGCTGTGGAACAACCTGGTTGAAGTGGCTGACAACGGTAACGCCACAGGTGAACTGTTCGAGAACTGGGAAGTCAAACCCGGCGGCGCCGACTGGACTTTCAACATTCGCAAAGGCATCACTTTCACCTCGGGCAAGACGCTCGACGCTGATGACGTGATCTATTCGCTCAACCTGCATCGCGGTGAGACCAAGTCTCCGGCCAAGACGCTGCTGGCTGACATCACTGACATCAAGAAGACGTCGGCGACACAGATCCAGATCACTATGAGCAAGGGCAACATCGACCTGCCCTACAACCTTAGCGACTACCACATCATCGTGGTGCCTAATGGGTTTACCGACTGGAGCAAGCCAGACGGCACCGGCGCTTACACCCTTGAGGAGTTTCAGCCTGGAGTGCGCCACGTGTTCAAACGTAAGGCAGGCGATTACTGGAAGCCGAACCGCGGCAATTTCGACCGCGTTGAGTTGCGCTACATCGGCGATTCGGCTGCGCGCACCCAGGCGCTGGTGACGGGTCAGGTTGATCTGATCAACCGCGTCGATCCCAAGACTGCCGCGTTGCTGGCCAAGAACAATGCGCTGAAAGTGGCACGAACGCCCGGCATGGGCAACCGCTTTGCTTTTGTGGCGCATACTGACAAAGATCCGTACACCAACAAAGACCTGATGCTGGCTCTGAAGCACGGTATTGATCGCAACAAGATCGTGACGAACGTGTTCTCCGGCTACGCGACAGTGGGCAACGACCACACCGTCGGGCCGCGCATGAAGTACTACGACACCAAGCAGAAGCAAGTTGCCTATGACCCGGACAAGGCCAAGTTCCACTTCAATAAAGCCAACATCAGCGCGCCCATCGAGTTGCAAGTGTCCGAAGGTGCCTTTTCTGGCGCAACAGATTCTGGCCAGGTGTTCCAAGAGTCGGCTGCCAAGGCCGGCATCAAGATTGATCTGAAGCGCGTCTCCGGTGATGGTTACTGGGACAACGTTTGGCTCAAAGTGCCGTTCTGTGCCGTGTATTGGGGCAACCGTCCGACCATCGACAACCAACTCACCAGCACCTTTGGTGGTGGCTTGAAGAACACTTGGAACGACACCCACTTCGTCAACGCAGACTTTGACAAGCTCTTGACCGACGCACGTGTTGAACTCGACCAGCCCAAGCGCGCAGCGATGTACGCCAAGTGCCAGGAACTGGTCAGCCAGAACTCTGGCATGATCTGTTTTGCGGTTCAAGATTACCTGGACGCCCACACGACCAAACTGATGGGCTTGACCCCATCGGGCCGGTACGACATGGCAGACGGTCGGATCGCCGAAAAAGGCTGGTTCGCCTGATCGACTGAAGCCGGGCGTCAGCGGGCTTGCCTGCTGACGTCAGACTTAATACTGCTTGGCGCGCTTTTTGCATCGCTGGTGACAGCGTTAGAAAAGCGCGCTTTTTCTTGGGAATTTCTGCCGATGACGCGACTGATAGTAAACCGGCTGCTGCTAGGGATGTTGACCTTGTTCGCAGTTTCTGTGTTGATCTTCATCTGCACGCAGATCCTTCCCGGTGATGTCGCGTCCGCCGTCCTTGGGCAGGGCGCTACGCCCGAAGCCCTGATTGTGTTTCGTAAGGAACTTGGCTTTGATGTGCCGCCCCATCTGCGGTACTGGAATTGGTTGCTGGGTGCCCTGCAAGGCGACCTCGGTGTTGCCCTGACCAACAAACGCGTCATCGTCGATGAAATCATGCCGCGCCTAGCCAACACCCTTTTCCTGGCCGGCTATGCGGCCCTGATCGCTATTCCCTTGGCCGTGGGACTCGGCATCTATTCGGCGATTAACGAAGGCAAGTTGTCGGACAAGTTGTCTAATATCCTGACGCTGGTGGCCATTTCAATGCCGGAATTTTTCATTGCTTACCTGCTGATCATTGCCATGGCGGTCAATGTCGACTGGTTCCCCTCGCTGTCCACGGTCGTCAAAGGCATGCCGCTGAGCGAACGCCTGTACCAGTCCACCTTGCCAGCCATTACTTTGACCCTGCTGGTAGCCGCCCATATGCTGCGTATGACCCGAAGCTCGGTGCTGTCTATCATGTCCACGCCCTATATTGAAATGGCGTTTCTAAAAGGCGCTAAGCGTCGGCGCGTGATCATTCGGCATGCCCTGCCCAATGCGGCAGCGCCCATCATCACCGTGGTGGCACTCAACATGGCTTACTTGGTGGTTGGCGTGGTGGTCATTGAAGCCGTGTTTGTGTACCCGGGGCTTGGCCAGTTGATGGTGGACGCGGTGTCCAAGCGCGATGTGCCTGTGATCCAGGCCTGTGGCCTGGTCTTTGCCACGGTGTTCGTGGTGCTCAACACCTTGGCGGACGTTTTGGTGATCCTGGTCAACCCGCGGCTGCGCAACAAGTCATAAGACGAGACAGGCAAGAGGAGCAACGAGTGAAAGTGTTTGGACAAAAGCCCACGCCTTCAGCCTGGTTTGGCTTGGTGGTCATGGCCATCTTTCTGGTCGTGGCGATCTTCACGCCCTGGCTCGCGCCTTACGAGGAGTCTGCCAACATCGGGGGCACCTGGGACGAGCCGTCGGCCACCTCCTGGCTGGGTGGTGATCAGATTGGCCGGGACATGCTCACCCGGATCATGTACGGCTCGCGCATGACCATCGCCGTGGCGCTGGCCATCACCTCGCTGTCGTTTTTGATCGGGATTGTGCTGGGCTTCATCAGCGCCGTGTTGGGCGGTTGGGTTGACATTTTCTTTACCCGCTTGCTCGATGTGATGCTGTCTATCCCTAGTTTGATTTTCGCGCTCATTATTCTGGGGGTTTTTGGCTCCAGTATTCCGGTGCTGATCCTGACCATCGCCGTGATCGACTCTACCCGCGTGTTCCGGCTGGCAAGGGCCCTGGGCATGAACCTGGCGGTGATGGAGTATGTGGAAGCCGCCCGTCTGCGCGGCGAAGGGCTCTGGTGGGTGATCACCCGAGAAATATTGCCCAACGCCCGCGCGCCGCTGGTGTCCGAATTTGGCCTGCGCTTTTGCTTTAATTTTCTGTTTATTGCAGGCCTGTCGTTTCTGGGGCTGGGCATCCAGCCGCCCTACGCCGACCTGGGCGGCATGGTGAGAGAAAACGCCGCAGCGATCAACTTTGGCATGATGGCTCCGATCTACCCGGCCGTGACCATTGCCCTGTTGACAGTGTCGGTCAACCTGGTGGTGGACTGGATGCTGTCTATTGACGCCCGCCCGTCGGGCGCGCAGGCCGAGCTTTGAACATGGTGATGGCATGATTGACGACAACATTCTGGAAATCAAAGGCCTGCAGATGGGTAGCGTGGCCGGTGCAGTCATCATTGACAAGGTGGACCTTCGCCTGAAGCAGGGTGAGGTGCTGGGATTGATCGGTGAAAGCGGTGCTGGCAAGTCGACCATTGGATTGGCGGCCATGTGCTATGCGCGGGCCGGCGTGCACATTGCCGGCGGCGAGGTGATCCTCGGCGGTGTCAATGTCCGGGCCTTGGACGCCGAAGGGCGGCGGGATGTACGCGGCAAGCGCATTGCCTACATTGCGCAGTCGGCCGCTGCTGCCTTTAACCCAGCCCATAACTTGATGGACCAGGTCTGCGAAGCCCCCCTGATTCACCACATCATGACCCGTCTTGAGGCCGAGGCCTGGGCGCGCCAGCTGTTCCGGTCTTTGGACTTGCCTGACCCGCAAAATTTTGGTTCGCGCTACCCGCATCAGGTGTCGGGTGGGCAATTGCAGCGTGCCATGGCGGCCATGGCAATGTCCTGCCGACCTGATGTGCTGGTGTTAGATGAGCCTACCACCGCACTCGATGTCACCACACAAATCGAGGTGCTGATTCTGCTCAAGTCGCTGATTCGCGAATACCGCACGGCGGCGCTCTACATCACCCATGACCTCGCGGTGGTGGCCCAGGTGGCCGACCGAATCAAGGTGCTGCGCCAGGGCAAAGAGGTGGAAGAAGGCCTGACCGACCAGATCCTGCACAACGCCCAGCAAGACTACACCGCCCGGCTGGTCGCTGTGCGCGGAGCGGCCGCCAGTGAACGGGCGACGCAGGCCACGGTGACGGCCGAGACCGTGCTGTCGATCAAGGCCTGCCACGCTTATTACGGTAACTTCCATGTGGTCAAAGGGGTCTCGCTCGATGTTCGGCGTGGTGAAACCGTCGCTGTTGTCGGCGAATCCGGATCCGGCAAGTCCACACTTGCGCGCATTGTTACGGGACTGTTGCCCCCCCGCGGTGGCGAGATCCTGTTCCAGGACAAACCCTTGCCGCCGGCCCTTGAGGCGCGTGACAAGGAACTCAAACGACGTATCCAGCTGGTCTACCAGATCCCGGATGTGGCGATCAATCCACGCCACAGCCTGCTGGACATTGTGGGGCGGCCGGTCCAGTTTTATTTTGATCTTGGCCGTGAACTGGTGTTGAAACGTGCGAAGGAACTGATGGGGCTGGTGGAGTTGCCGGTTGATTTCTTGCAGCGCCGACCGGGGCAGTTGTCCGGCGGGCAAAAACAGCGGGTCTGCATTGCCCGGGCTCTGGCAGCTCAACCCGATCTGATCATCCTCGATGAGCCCACCTCAGCGCTCGACCCGCTGGTGGCTGAAGAAATCCTCAAACTGCTGCGTCGCTTGCAAAGCGAGTTGGGCCTGTCCTATGTGCTGATCACCCACGACCTTGATGTGGTGCACCGCATTGCGCACCGCACCGCGGTGATGCTGCAGGGCGAGTTTGTTGCGTTCGATACCACCGAGGCGATTTTTGACGGCCCCTACCACCCCTACACCGAACGGCTGATCAAGGCCGTGCCGGTGATGCGCAGCGATTGGCTCGACGGCATTCTAGCTCTGCGAGCGCAGACCGCCTCAGGCGCTCGCTCACACGTTTGAATCAGGGAAAGACGCCTTGCGCCGGTTCATGTAATCCAGCACCGCCTCATCGGCGGACGGATCCATCGGGGGCAGCTCATACTCTGCCAGCTGCTTCTTCCAGGAGGCGTTGGCCCGTGCGGTCAGGTCGCGCGAGCCCTCGGCTTCCCACTGCTCGTAGCTGTTGTTGTCGGTGATCGGTGAGCGGTAAAACGCGCGCTCGAAATTGGCCTGGGTGTGGGCGCAGCCCAAAAAGTGCTTGCCCGGGCCAACCTCTCGAATAGCGTCCATGGCCTGGCCGTTCTCCGACAGGTCTACGCCGCCCAGCAGGGTGTGCATCATGCCGGCCTGGTCGACATCCATGATGAATTTTTCGTAGCCCATGGACAAACCGCCTTCGAGCCAGCCCGCGGTGTGCAAGACAAAATTGACCCCGCCCAGGCAGGTTGGCAGCATGGTGTTCGCCGACTCAGAAGCTGCCTGTGCATCAGAAATCTTCGAGCCACACAGCCCGCCACCCGAGCGGAACGGCACGCCCAGTCTGCGCGCCAGGGCTGCCATCACGTAAAGCACCAGGGCCGGCTCTGGTGTGCCAAAGGTCGGGGCGCCCGATTGCATGGAAATGGACGAGGCGAAACTGCCCATCACCACCGGCGCGCCTGGGTTGACCAGTTGCACAAAGGCCATGCCAGCCAGCGACTCGGCCAGGGTCTGCGCGGCAGTGCCGGCCACTGTGACCGGCGACATGGCCCCAGCCAGAATGAAGGGCGTGATGATGGTCGCTTGGTTGGCCCGCGCATACACCTTGGCCGCGCCCAGCATGGTCTCATCGAAGGTCATCGGGGAGTTGGCGTTGATCAGGTTGATGACACAGGTTTTGGGCTTGCCGGTCAGTGGGTCCAGGTAGTCGTCACCAAACAGAAGTCGGGTCATCTCCACCGTGTCACGCGCCCGCTCGGGGTGGGTGACCGAGCCCATATAGGGTTTGTCGGTGAACTTCATGTGGGCGTACACCATGTCAAAGTGACGCTTGTTGACCGGCAGGTCCACCGGTTCGCAAATCGTGCCGCCCGAATGGTGCAGGGCGTTGGCCATGTAGGTCAGCTTGACGAAATTTTGGAAGTCTTCGATGGTGGCGTAGCGGCGACCGCGGTCCAGATCACGCACAAAGGGCGAGCCGTAGGCCGGTGCAAACACCGTGTGCTTGCCACCGATGAGCACGCTGTGCGCCGGGTTGCGCGCGTGTTGCGTGAACTCGCGTGGCGCAGTGGCTTGCACCAGGCTGCGGCACAGGCCGCGCGGGAAGCGCACCCGCTCCCCCTTGACATCAGCGCCGGCGGCCTTGAACAGCGCCAGGGCTTCAGCGTCATCGCGAAAGTCGATGCCGGTTTCTTCCAGGATGGTGTCTGCATTGCGTTCAATGATTTGCAGTCCTTCTTCGTCAAGCACCTCGTAGTAAGGAATTTTGCGCGTGATGTAGGGCATAAAACTGCTGCTTCTCGCAGACCGTGCGGCCCGCTTGGCTTCGCGCCCACCGCCCGCTCGTTTCCCTCGAGGGGCCTGTATTTCGGTTTGAGCGTCGCTCATAAGTTCTCCTGAAGGCGGTAGACGGACCGCACGCCGGCCCACAACAACTGCAGTATGGGGAGCCTGGGCAGCCCGGCGTGGTCAGCATGCGACACCATTTTGCATGCGAACGGCAGCGCCGATTCAGCCTCCGTCGGCCTGGCCCGGCGCTCGGCTGCGGTCGCTTCCTGATGGACTGATGTCGTTCTGCTGACACTTGTCGCTTGGCAGCTCAGCACAATGCATTGCTGAACAGACTCCTTTTTTAAACCTTTCAAGAAAGCCCTTGATGGCCCTGAGTGTTTTTGACCTTTTCAAGATCGGCATTGGGCCCTCGTCGTCGCACACGGTGGGTCCCATGAAGGCTGCCGCGATGTTTGTGCGCCGGCTTGAGAAGGCCGGGCAAATCAGCCAAGTGGCCCGCATCGAGGCCCGGCTGTACGGCTCGCTCGGTGCCACCGGCAAGGGGCATGGCACCGACACGGCCATCATGCTCGGTTTGGGCGGCTTGATGCCCGACAGCATCGACCCCGACACCATTGAGTCGCGCATCAGGCAGATCCGCGAGGATGCCAGCCTGCTGCTCAATGGTGAACAGCGGATGGTGTTCAAGGAGCGCAGCGATATTTTGTTTTTGCGCAATGAGACCCTGCCGTTTCATGCCAATGGCGCGCGCTTCCGGGCTTTTGCAAGCGACGGCGAGCAGATCGAGGAGCGTTGCTACTTTTCGGTGGGTGGCGGCTTTGTGGTGTCGCAGGAAGAGGCTGACAGATCGGTCGATCAGCCCAAGCTGGTGGTCGATCCGGCTCGGCTTGAACACCCGTTTTCCAGCGGAGACGAATTGCTGGCCATTACCGTGCGCACTGGCCTCTCGATCGCGCAAGTCATGCGACGCAATGAGTACGCTTGGCGCACCGACGCCGAGTTGGACGCGAGCCTGGACCAAATATGGGATGCCATGAAAGCTTGTGTGGCACGCGGTTGTCGTACCGAGGGTAATTTGCCGGGCGGCCTGCGGGTCAAGCGCCGTGCGGCCGAGCTGTATCGCACGCTGAGTACCCGCCCCGAGGATGCGCTGAAAGACCAGCTCACAATTCTTGATTTCGTCAATGTCTACGCGATGGCGGTGAATGAAGAAAATGCGGCAGGCGGGCGGGTTGTCACTGCGCCTACCAATGGGGCCGCGGGTATCGTGCCTGCGGTGATGCACTATTACGACCGCTTTTGCGCTGGGGCATCCATGGCGGGCATTCGGGATTTTTTGCTGACAGCCGGGGCTATTGGCCTGCTGTACAAAGAAAATGCCTCGATCAGTGGCGCCGAGGTGGGTTGCCAGGGCGAGGTGGGCGTAGCCTGTTCCAT